>FWPU01013435.1_pt1 | contig 10313 bp, 6 predicted proteins | sample 2228361 | NCBI WGS metagenome assembly FWPU01 (sample SAMEA103939777, study PRJEB20133) | metagenome | reverse complement strand
CTGCGCGACCTCCTCATCGAGGCGATCCGGTACGGGGAGAAACCGGAGGTCCGCGATCGGCTTCGCCAGGTGGTGGATACCGCCCTGGACCGGGGTCACCTCCAGCAGCTCCTCGAGGAACGCGCCCTCACCCACGAGGCCCTGGACGCTGCGACCATCCGGCGCATCAAGCAGGACATGGAGCGCGCCGAGGCCAGACGGCTCCAGCCCCACTTTGTCGCCTCCTTCTTCCTCGAGGCCTTCCGGCTCCTGGGCGGAACCGTGCGCGAGCGCGAGCCGCGCCGCTACGAGATCACCCACGTGCCAGCCGTTGTGCGGAACCGCGACAGGCTGATCGGCACCGGGGCTCCGATCCTCTCGAAGTACGAACGGATCACCTTCCACAACGAGCTGATCAGCGTCCCCGGGAAGCCGCTCGCCGCATTTATCTGCCCCGGGCACCCGCTCCTGGACGCGACCGTCGACCTCGTCCTCGAACGCTACCGCGACCTTCTCAAGCGCGGCGCCGTGCTCGTGGACCCGCGCGAGGAAAGCGGCGAGGAGATCCGGGTCCTCTTCTATCTTGAACACTCGATCCAGGACGCGCGCACCGACCGTCAGGGCAACCGGCGAATCGTCTCGCGCCAGATGCAGTTTGTGGAGATGGACAAAGCGGGCGGCGCCCGCATGGCGGGCTACGCCCCCTACCTGGACTACCGGCCCATCACCGAGGAAGAGCGCCGGCTGGTCGAGCGGGAGTTCGAAGCCGACTGGCTAAGGCTCGACTTCGAAAGCAAAGCCATCTCGTTCGCCATCGAAAACCTGGTACCACGCCACCTCAACGAGGTCAGGCAATTCAAGCAAGCGATGGTCGCCCGCACCATGGCAGCCGTGAAGGACCGCCTGACCAAGGAGATCAACTACTGGGACCACCGGGCCGAGGAACTCAAGGCTCAGGAGCAGGCCGGCAAGCCCAACGCGCGGATCAACTCGGCAAAGGCCCGCGAACGCGCCAACGACCTCGAGGCCAGGCTCCGGCGGCGCATGGAGGAGCTGGAGCAGGAGCGCCGCCTCTCGCCTCTGCCGCCGGTGGCCACGGGCGGGGCCCTGGTTGTCCCCATCAACCTGATCCGGCGGCTCAAGGGCGATGCACCCACGGAGCCGGGGCTTTTCGCGCTGGAGACCAAGCGGGTCGAGCGGCTGGCGATCGAGGCCGTCATGTCCTTGGAACGGCAGCTCGGCAGGGAGCCGCGGGACGTGAGCGCCGAGAATCTGGGCTACGACGTCGAGTCGAAGGTTCCCCAGGACGGCCGGCTCCTCTTCATCGAGGTCAAAGGCCGCGCGGCCGGGGCAACCACGGTCACCATCACCAAGAACGAGATCCTCACGGCACTCAACAAACCCGAAGAGTTCATCCTGGCCCTCGTGGAAGTAGACGGCGACGAGGCGCGCAAGCCGGTCTACATTCGGCGGCCGTTCCAGAAGGAGCCCGACTTCGGCGTGACCAGCGTGAACTACAACCTCTCGGATCTCCTCGCGCGGGCGGAGGTGCGAGCGTGACTCTGCTTCATCACCCATTCGTCACGCGTTGGATGTCACTGCCCTTTGATCTTGCCCGTGGCTTCACGGGGCAGAGCCAGATTCCCGTCCATGAACTTGACAGACGAACGGTAATCACTCCCCGCGCTCGGGCACGACCGCTGGGTAGCGCTTCGGGGAAGATTGAGATCAGCGCTTGGCGCCTGGCGCACGCCATCAAGAAGGCGGACTGCGCGAGACGCTTCCCGCCCCTGTGGCTGTACGTCGCGTCCGCTGGATTCCTGATCGAGCATTTCTATCTCTTCAATTGGGACCCTGAGAACCTCCGGCTGGCCGGTGGCATGGCGGACGGCTATGCCGATTCCACAAGAACGAGCCTTGCCGGACGCATAGCTCAAGGCATGACCATACTCTTCATGGAAGAGCGACGGTACGCGTTTGTCGAGCGGTTTTCTCTGTTCCTCAGAAGACACAGCACGCTGCCGCGCTCCGCTGCCCAGAGGAAACAAGATAAGACGCCTGACTTCGTGTTCGAGAAGCACTCTCAGGAGAGTGCTGTGCCTGAAAGAGCCTTGGCGGAATCCAAGGGCGGATTCGTTTCGCCGGGGAGGAATCCGGACATCAAGGGCGAGCTTCGCAATGCACTCGAACAGCTCGATGGTTGGGACAAGCGCCTTTCTCCCCAGATCAATAAGTCTTTCGCGGTCGGGACTTTCCTTCGGGAGGTCGACGACAACTCAACAGAACCTTCCCTGATCGCTTTCGTTGATCCGGAACCGGGGGAATCTGATGGGACCATCGAGTACCGACCGGATGCAATTCGCAGGGCCAACTATGCGGCGTGGCTCACCGGGATGGGCTTCAACGACGCCGCCCTGCGTCTACTTGGGCGGCCGGGGTCGAGTGAGACCCGCCTTCGGCTTCCGGTCGTCGGTCTCGCCAACAGGAGATATGCCGTCTCGATAGCCTCCGTGCAACCCAAGCTGATGCGCGATGCCGTAGTGGACGACCAGTTCTGGATGATGCTGGAGGATTGGTCGTTTTGGCCGCACCACCTCTTCCGCCGCGGATTTGCTGTCGAGATCATGGGCCTGGAACTAGGTGTCTTGCGCGCTCTTGCTGAAACCACGACAACCGGCAATGCGGAACGTCTCATGGCGCTTGAACCGATTGTCGAGCGGAAATCGTTTCTGGACACTGATGCCGGAAGTTTCGCGGGGAGCATCTTCACGGACGGCAGCATCCTTGGTGAGCTGCAAGTTGCTCGTGGGAGCGGCCCGTGGTTCGAACTCAACGAGGTGGTCCTTTGATCCCATACAAGAAGAAGCTCATCGAAGTCGCCCTGCCGCTGGAGGCGATCAATCAGGAATCCGCCCGCGAGAAGTCCATCCGCCACGGTCATCCATCCACGTTGCATTTGTGGTGGTCGAGAAAGCCGTTGTCTACTTGCCGCGCGGTGCTCTTCGCCTCCCTGGTAGACGATCCGTCGAGCCACCCGGAGCAGTTCCCCACCGAGGAGGCGCAAGAGAGGGAGCGCGAGCGGCTCTTCCGGATCATCAAGGAATTGGTCAAGTGGGAGAACTCGAAGAACGAGCAGATTCTGGAAGCCGCCCGGGCGGAGATCCGGAAGTCCACCGGAGGGAACCCACCCCCTGTCCTTGATCCCTTCTGCGGTGGCGGCTCCATCCCGCTGGAGGCGCAACGTCTGGGCCTCGAGGCCCATGCGAGCGACCTCAACCCTGTTGCCGTCCTCATCACCAAGGCGCTGATCGAGATCCCGCCCAAGTTCGCGGGTCGCACTCCTGTTCATCCCCAGGACAAGCAGCTCGTTCAGCGGGACTGGCGCGGAGCCAGCGGCTTGGCCGAAGACGTCCGGTACTACGGCCAGTGGATGCGGGAAGCGGCCGAGAAGCGTATCGGGCACCTCTACCCCAAGGTGAAGCTCTCAAAAGAAGACGGTGGAGGCGAGGCCACGGTCATTGCGTGGCTGTGGGCCCGCACGGTGAAATGCCCGAACCCGGCCTGCGGTGCTAAGATGCCCCTCACAAGCAAGTTCTGGCTCTCCACGAAGAAGGGCAAGCAGGCGTGGGTGGAGCCGGTCATCGACAAGAGGCACAAGACGGTTCGGTTCGAAGTGCGATCCGGAAGGGGCGCGCCGCCCGCTGCGCCGAAAGTCACCAAAGGCGCGGGTTTTCGATGCCTTGTTTGCGGTGAGGTGGCGCCCAAGGAACATATCCGCGGCGAGTTCCGGGCGAAGCGTGCCAGCACTCAGATGATGGCTATTGTGGCAGAAGGACGAGCGGGGCGCGTCTACGTGCGTCCTGACGATAAGCACATAGAGATCGCACGGCAAGCCAAGCCCAAGTGGATACCCGAAGAAGAGATGAACGAAGACACGCCGAATCTCGTGAGTGGGCGCGGCTACGGAATTAAATTCTGGCACGAAATCTTCAGCCCCCGCCAGCTCGTCGCTTTGACCACGTTCAGCGATCTGGTTTCGGAGGCGCGGGAGCGTGTGCTCGCCGACGCCAGGAAGGCAGGACTCCCCGACGACGGCAAGGCGCTCAACGACGGCGGGACCGGCGCCACCGCGTATGCGGATGCGCTCGCAACATATCTGGCTATTGCTGTTGGTAGAAGCGCCGATGCCTGGTCCACAATTGCGAGCTGGCGCCAGGGAGTGGAGGCAACGCGGGGCACCTTCGCACGGCAGGCGTTACCGATGGTCTGGGACTACGCCGAGGCAAATCCCTTCAGCGAAGCGTGCGGTAACTGGACCGACGCGAGCATTACATGGATTGTCAAAGCAATCCTATCAGCGCCAGCTGGGCGCGTGTCTCAGGTCAAGGAGGTCGATGCGACCACTCCCATTGAAGGCGTGACCCGCCCCCTAATCTGCACAGACCCACCCTACTATGACAACATCGGCTACGCCGACCTCTCGGACTTCTTCTACATCTGGCTGCGACGGTCGATTGGGCGGGTTTATCCGGAGCTGTTCAGCACCGTCCTGGTTCCCAAAGCCCAGGAGCTCGTGGCGACCCCCTACCGATTCGGCGGAGACAAGGAGAAAGCGCGCCAGTTCTTCGAGACGGGGCTTGGAAAGGCGTTCGAGCGCATGCGCGCGGCCCATCATCCCGAATACCCCCTGACGGTCTTCTACGCCTTCAAGCAGACCGAGGTTGAAGAGGAAGCGGACTCAGAGGATGCAGATGGCTCGGCGGCTGCGTCCACTGGCTGGGAGACGATGCTCGAAGGATTGATCAAGGCAGGCTTCGGGGTCACGGGGACTTGGCCGATGCGCAGTGAGCGCACCGCTCGGAGTGTGGCCCTTGGAACGAACGCCCTCGCCTCATCTATCGTACTGGTTTGCCGACCACGCTCAGAGTCGGCCCCGCTTGCTACACGGCGCGAGTTCGTGGCTGCGCTCAAAAAGGAACTTCCCGAAGCCCTGAAGGCGCTCCAGCATGGAAACGTTGCGCCGGTCGACCTTGCGCAAGCATCCATCGGCCCTGGGATGGCGGTCTTCACGCGCTATGCGAAGGTGCTCGAAGCCGATGGAAGGCCGATGTCGGTCCGAACAGCCCTTCAGATCATCAACCAGGAACTCGACGCTTATCTTGCCGCCCAGGAAGGCGAGATGGACAGCGACACGCGGTTCTGCCTGGCGTGGTTCGAGCAACATGGGATGAACGAGGGCGCGTTCGGCGAGGCCGACGTGCTGGCGCGTGCCAAGAACACGTCGGTCCAGGGGCTCGTTGACGCCGGGGTTCTGAGTGCCCGCGCCGGGAAGGTCCGCCTCCTGAAGCGGACGGAATACGAAAAGGACTGGGATCCGGCAGAGGATGCCCGTCTGACGGTGTGGGAATGCACCCAGCACCTGATCCTCCAGCTCAATACGAAGGGCGAGGAAGGGGCTGCACTGCTCTGTGGTCGCCTGGGCGGTGGCCGCTCCGAGGACGCGCGGGCGCTCGCCTACAGGCTGTACTCCATCTGTGAACGAAAGGGCTGGGCCGAGGAGGCCCTCGCCTACAACTCGCTGGTCGTCTCGTGGCCGGCGATCCAGGAGAGGGCCGCGCGACTGGCCACGAGCGGCCGCCAGAGCGATCTCTTCTCATAAGGAGGACTCGATTGAACAACGCCGAAAGCTTGCAGAAACGAGATCCCAAACTGGCCGAGATCGTTCGGAGGTTGGTGGCGGCCTATCAGCCCGAGCGCATCTACCTCTTCGGCTCGAAGGCCCGGGGCGATGCCGGACCGGACAGCGACTACGATCTCCTTGTGGTCGTTCCAGACGATGCTCCCGAAGAGCGTCAAGACAGTGATTTGGGGTATCGGGTTTTGCGCGGGACCGGGCTGGGAGCCGACATCATTGTTTGGTCGCATTCCCGCTTCGAGCGACGCAAACATGTGGTCTGCTCGCTTCCCGCGACCGTTCTGAGGGAAGGGGAGCTGATCCATGCCTCATGATCCGGAGCTTGTCGCGGAAACCAGGTCCTGGCTGTCAAGAGCCGCGCAGGATCCTAGGGCAGCAGCGCACGAATTCACGGCGGAACCGCCGTTACTCGCGGACATCGTCTTTCATGCCCAGCAGGCCGTCGAAAAGTGTTTCAAAGGGTTCTTGACGTGGCACAGCAGTCCTTTTCGGAAAACGCATCTGCTTGAGGAAATCGGGGAACAGTGTTTGAAGATTGCACCGGAACTGCGGCCGATCGTCGATCGTGCCGTTCCCCTGACGAAATACGCCTGGAAGTTTCGTTATCCGGGGGACGAGGAAGAGCCTTCCCGGGAAGAGGCGGAATCGGCCCTTGCGATCGCCCATGAGGTCAACGAGGCCATCCTCTCCCGGTTGCCCAAGGAGGTAGCACCGTGAGTCTGAAGCCGTGGCGCGATGTGGTGACGCCTCACCCTGATGTGGCGGGAGGCCGGTATCGGCAGGCCGAGTTCGCCGCCGACCTGGCCCAGGTCCTCTCCGGCCGAGCGGAGCCCGAGTACCAGGACCCGGCCGAGTTCTACCAGCGCACGTACATCACCGAGGGGATGAAGAGCCTGCTCGTGGCGGCCCTGGAACGCGTGTCCGGACAGGGCGGCGAACCCGTGGTCCAGCTCAAGACCGCATTCGGCGGCGGCAAGACCCACACCATGCTGTCCTTGTACCACCTCCTGGGAGGCAAGGCGTCGGCCGACCGGCTCGCCGGAGTGAACGAGATCCTGAAGGCCGCCAAGCTGGATGCGCTGCCCAAGGCGAACCTTGCCGTGCTGGTAGGCACGGCGCTCGATCCCACCAAGGCGAGGAAGCACCCCAAGCTCAAGGGCAAACAGGTGAAAACGCTGTGGGGCGAGATGGCCGCGCAGCTCGGCGGCGCCGAGGGCTTCGCGCTTGTCGAATCGGCTGACGCCGCAGGCGTCGCACCGGGCGCCGACACGCTCGTGGAACTCCTCGACGAGTTCGGCCCCTGCGTCATTCTGATCGACGAGTTGGTGGCCTATGCGCGGAACATCTACGGCGCGGCCGGTCTTCCCGCAGGCTCGTTCGACTCGAACATGACCTTCGTGCAGTCGCTCACCGAGGCCGTGAAGCGATCGAAGAAGGGTCTCGTGGTGGCCACCATCCCCGAGTCCAACATCGAGATCGGCGGCGATGCTGGCAAGGCCACGTTGGAGCGCCTGGAGAACACCTTCGGCCGCCTGGAGGCGGTGTGGAAGCCGGTGGGTGCCCTCGAGGGCTTCGAGATCGTGCGGCGGCGGCTCTTTAGCCCGATCAAGGACGAGGCCGGCCGCGACGAGGTCTGCCGCGCCTTCAGCCGGATGTACGCGGACGGCGGAACGGATTTCCCGCAAGAGTCCAAGGAAGGGACCTACCTCGAGCGGCTACGCGCGGCCTACCCGATCCACCCGGACGTCTTCGACCGGCTCTACGACGACTGGTCGACCCTGGAACGCTTCCAGAAGACCCGCGGGGTGCTGCGGCTCATGGCGGCCGCCATTCACGAACTGTGGGTGCGCGGCGACAAATCCCTGCTGATCCTCCCGGGGTCGATTCCTGTGGATGCCCAGAAGGTCCGCGACGAGCTGACCCGCTACCTACCCGACGGCTGGAACACGGTCGTGGACAAGGACGTGGACGGCGACCGCTCCGAGCCCTACCGAATCGACAACGAGAACCCGCGTCTGGGCCAGGTCATGGCTGCCCGCCGTGTGGCCCGGACAATCTTCCTGGGGAGCGCCCCTTCGGTCCGCGACCAGCGCGTGCGCGGCATCGAGGACGTGCGTATCCGGCTGGGCGTGGTCCAGCCCGGCGAGAGCATCGCCGTTTTCAACGATGCGCTGGCGCGTCTCCTGGACCGCCTCACGCACCTCTACAGCGGCAACCGGCGGTTCTGGTATGACCTGCCGCCCAACCTCCGGCGCACGGTAGAGGACCGGGCCAGTCGCCTGGAGGCGGCCGAGGTGGAGGCCGAGATCGAACGCCGCCTCCGAGGTGTCGCCGATTCGGAGCGCGGCCGCCGGCGTGAGCGCGACCTGCCTGCGCCAAGCGGAGCGCGGCAGGCAGGCCAGGACCTCTTCAAGGGCATCCACACGTGCCCCGCAGGAAGCGGGGACGTCCCCGACGAGCAGGAGGCGCGGCTCGTGGTCCTGCCGCCCACGAGGGGCCACAAGAACAACCGCAAGGACTCCGCCGCAATGGTCGCCGCGGCGGAGATCCTCGAGAAGCGCGGCCCGGCCGCCCGCCAGTATCGGAACATGCTCGTGTTCGTCTGCCCGGACGAAGAACTCGTCGAGAGCCTGACCCAGGAGGTCCGCCGCTTCCTGGCCTGGAAGTCCGTCGTAGGGGACGCCGAAGCGCTGAACCTCGATGCGCACCAGCGGCGGCTCGCCACGGAGAGTCAGGCCCGTAGCGACGAGACGGTCCAAGTCCGGCTGCACGAGGCCTACTGCTGGCTGCTCGTCCCCACGCAGGAAGGCACGGCTCCCATCGCGTGGGAGGCCACGCGCATCGCGGGCGGGAACGAGACCTACATCGCCAAGGCCACGAAGAAGCTCCGCAGCGCAGAGCAACTCATCATTCGGTGGTCTCCGGCGCTCCTCAAGATGGAGCTGGATCGCTGGCTCTGGAAGGACCAGCCCCACATCGAACTCAAGAAACTGTGGGAGTGCCTCACGAGCTACTGCTACCTGCCTCGCCTGCGTGACTCCGAGGTGCTCCTGGACGCCATCCGCGAGGGCATCCGCGGCCGCGACTACTTCGGGTATGCGACGAGCGTCGGCGAGCAGGGACGCTACCAGGGCCTCCAGTTCGGATCGGCCGGCGGCACGGTTTACCTGGACGCCACGAGTGTCCTGGTCCGGCCTGAGGTCGCGCAGAAACAGCAGGCCGCCGACCAAACCGCGCAAGGGCCCCAGTACCGTCCGGCCGAGCAGGATCAGCCCGCAGGAGCGGGCGCCGGTAAGGTGGCCGAGGCGCCTCCGGGAGAGCCCGCAATGCCGACCCCGACGCTGCCTACCCGGTTCCACGGGTCCGTGACGCTGGACCCAACCCGCGTCGGGCGCGATGCAGGACGCATCGCCGAGGAGGTCGTCCAGCACCTGGCCGGGCTCGTGGGTTCCAACATCGAAGTCACGCTGGAGATCCGAGCCGACGTCGCCGACGGTGTTCCCGAGCAGATCGTGAGGATCGTCACGGAAAACTGCCGGACGCTGAAGTTCAGGACGCACGGGTTCGAGAAGGAGTGAGCGCTTGCGGATGGCGATGAGAAGAACTTCGATGCGGGAACCTGTCGCATATGGGATGTCCCCTTTCATCCTCCTTCTGGACGTTTAGAGGCCCTGACACAACTGTCCTTTTTAGACACTGGGGGCCTCGGTTGCGAGTTGGAAGCAGATGACTGCGGCGGCTAGGCTGTTCCCAGCCCGCTGAATGACTAGCCGACCATCGTATCGAGTGCGCAGCCGGCGCATGCCTTTGAGCCAGCTTATGGTCCGCTCGACGACCCAACGCACGCGACAAAGCCCGCTGCCGTGTTCTTCACCGCGGCGCGCGATCTTCGGGGGGATACCAAGGCACCGCAGGATGTCTCATGTGGCGTCACAGTCGTAACCGCGATCAGCATGCAGCTCGTCGGGACGCTGCATTGGAGCACCGGGTTGTCCGCGGACCTCCGGAAACTGTAACACCGCGGGTACAATCTGCGCCGATTCGTTGGCCGCCGCCGTTAGGATCACCAGCGGTGCCCCTTCCTCGTTCACCAGCACCGTGTGTCTCGAGCTCTTTGTCCCGGGGTACACGAGGCTCGGCCCGGTTGCTTCGCCTCCCCCGAAGGCTCGAACATGGAAGCTGTCGATCACCGCCACATCGAGCGGCAGCTTGCCAGCTCGTCGTAGCACCTCAAGGCGCCGTGCATGCAGCCGCTCAAGAATCCCCTGCTTCTTCCATTCCTCCAAACGTCGATGGGCCGTGCGCCCCGAGCAGCCGAGTTCCTTGGGCACGTCCTGCCAGCGCACGCCGCTAACCAAGACAAACCACCACACCTTTAAAATGATGCGATTCGGTACCCTAGGGCGACCACCTTTGGGCCCGGGTGGGGTCTCAGGTGCAAGCAAGTCCTTGGCCTCCTCATTGAACTCGTCTGGCATGCTAGCATTCACGTAGAATCCTCCGTGACAGGCCAAATGCCCGGCGGTAGCTGTAGCGCAAATTCCGCCCCAAGTCCAGGTTTTGGCAGGGCTTCTAAGGATCTGAGATCTCAAATTTGAGATCTCAGATCCCAGGAGTCAGACGCCACCCGGCACGGGCC
>FWPU01013433.1_pt1 | contig 10314 bp, 11 predicted proteins | sample 2228361 | NCBI WGS metagenome assembly FWPU01 (sample SAMEA103939777, study PRJEB20133) | metagenome | reverse complement strand
TGCCCAACAGAAGCCGACCTCAGGCACAAGAAAACGGGCGCACACGGGGGTGCGCCCCTACCAAATCGCCTTGCCTGTAGGGGCAGACCCACGTGTCTGCCCTGCCCAACAGAAGCCGACCTCAGGCACAAGTACGAAAAACTGTCGTGCAGTAAGCACAAGGAGAGGGAGGGAGTGCAACTTCCCTCTCCTTGCGGGAGAGGGAACGGGGGTGAGGGCGTTTCTTGGTTCCCCCCGTTGACGGGGAGAACCTTAAGGAGGGGGGAATTGTTCCCCGAAAAATGTGGACGGTTCGGAGCTATTCTTGCTCCTCTTCTCTCCCTGTCTGCCACTGGGACGGTGGGTCGAGACTAAGACCGAGCCAGCAGAGTCGTCCGAAGACAATCGCCACGCCTGCAAACAGCACCAAGGTCCAGCGCGGGTCTAAACCGAACAGGGAAGGGGCGTTCTGCGCCACTTCTAAGGGCATAAAGGGCACGGTAAAAAGGGCTAAAATGCCCGCCACCATCGTGAACACCGACATCGTGATGAGCGCAATATAGCCGAACGGCATCTTCGCCAGCAGGGCAATCCCCCCAAACACCTGAATCACCGCAAAAAAGCGCAGGCTAAACGGCACTGGCACCCCTTGCAAAGCCTGTACCAGCGTAATCGCGCCGACGAGCATCCAGGCAAAAGCGATAAGGCGTGTCGTGAGCCTCATGGTCTCCCTCCAAGACGCTCTGCATGGCGGTGGAGGCGGGCAATCGTCTCCTGCACATCGGTTTCGGTGGCGCGTGGACTAAGCGTACACATCCGCAACGCCACGCGCCCCCTGAGTATAGTGGAACTCACTAAAGCATACCCTTCCTCCAGCATCGCATCGACCAGCGCACGGTTGAGCCAATCCTGTCGCTCAGGCGTCCATTCAGGGGGAGCGTAGCGGAACGCCACGATGCCCATCGTAGCGGGCGACACAATCTCCCAATCGGGATAGGTGCGTAGAACCTGCTCGGCATAGCGGGCAAGATGTAGATTATGCTCCATCGCTTGGCGGAACGGTTCGATACCGTACACTTTGAACGCCATCCAGACCTTCAGCGCGCGGAAGTTTCGGGAGAGTTCAATTCCGTAGTCGCAGAGGTCAATACTCGGTAGCCCGCGCTCCTTGTCTTGTAGGTAGGGCGGAAGGATATGAAACGCTTGGCGCAACTGCTCAAACTGGCGTACTAACACACAGCCTGCCATCATCGGCTGGTAGAGCCACTTATGGGGGTCTAATGCCAGCGAGTGGGGGCGTCCGATACCTTTCAATCGCTGTTTACCCTCTTCTGTGAGGATGGCGGGTGCGCCGTACGCCCCATCTGCGTGAAGCCATAGCCCCTCCGCCTCACAGAAATCGGCAAGCGCGTCCAAAGGGTCTACTGCCCCTGTGTTGGTCGTGCCTGCGTTCGCCACCACACAGAAGGGAAGCCAGCCCTCTTTGCGGTCCTGTGCCACCTGTTGCGTGAGAAGGTCAAGGGGCATCTGAAACGAGTCGTTGGCGGACAAGACCACTATCTGTTCGTGGCGGAACCCCAGAATGCGGAGTGCCCGCGCCACGCACGAGTGGGTCTGGTCGGAATAGTAGACCCGCCCACGCGCAAGCGCATCAGGATACTGGTGGCGTGCGCATGCCAGCCCCACCAGATTGGCGACCGACCCCCCACTCACGAACAGCCCTCCTGCCGTTTCGGGCATGCCCACGAGTTGGCGAAGCCAGTCGATGACCACGCGCTCCACTTGGGTTGCGCCTGCCCCTACCATCCAAGTGCCGACAAAGATATTCATCCCCGACGCCAGCAGGTCTGCCAGCACGCCCACATAGTTGTTAGGAGCGGGCACGAAAGCGAAATAGCGTGGGTGGTCTACCTTCACGATATTCGGCAGTACTTTCTGTAGGAACTCGTTCAGCACGCTTTCAAATGGTTGGGCTTGGGTGGGAAGCGGTTCGTTTAGCAGCGATTCCATCGCCTCGCGGGTGGGGCGTCGTCCAAGCGGGCGTTCGGGTAGGGTGCGCCAGTAGTCCACGAGCAGATCGATGACCCGATAGCCCATCTGGCGCATCGTTTCGGGGTTCTCGAACTCCAGCGGTTGCACGGGGGAATTGTACCTGAGTGTGAAAGAAGCATCCGAGGAATATCTCCTCGGATGCTTCAGGTCATAGAGTTACACCGGTTATGCACCCGGCGCGTTCGGGTCGTCCGCTTCAGGGTTCTGGTTCAGGCGTAGACGGTTACCCGACCCTCCACTGAGTGCTTGAGGGTGCTGGTCCATCCACTGGGAGTGGGGCATGGCTTTGGTATGGCCATCGACAAAGCCGACATTGGTCATGTTGGGGATACCACGCTCGCTGTCGCCGTGCCAAGCCCCATACGCCTCGAAGATGAGCGTGATTTCCGCAGGGCGTGCCACCGCTGCCATCGACTTCGGACGGAACTGCCACTGGTTGAAGTTGCCCCCACGCAGGACATCCGAATAGGTGTAGGTGAGCCATGTGTTGTACATATAGTCGGGTCCAATGACATCATCGTGAGGGGTGGCGGTAAGTTCACAGATAGCCCCACCAGTGCTTGAACGGGCTATGATCGAAGTCTTATCTGCAGGGCACGACCAGACGGTGCGTCGGCGTTCTCGAGCACGCTGAGGGAATGTCTCCGCCATGCGCCCCCCCTTCACATAAGGTTCAATCACGGTATGGAACAGTTCATAGGGGGGAAGATTACCTTGAGGAGGACGCATATTATTCGCATGCTGTCCAATAGGCACATAAAGCAGGTATCGACTTCCAGAACCTGTGGGAAGACAGGTCGTTGCTGCGAAGTTGCAGGTGGAAATGTTCTGGTTAATCCAGCATGCGGTCGTGCGCACCCACGGGTTATTAAAGCCTGAGAAAACCGTGCGTTGATTGACGCTATGGTTCTGGTTGTAGGCGTTTACTGCGCCGGGCATCATCTCGTCGTAGTCCTGGATATAACCCAGGGTCGCTTTAATCAACTGGTTCACATTGCTCAAGCATGAAGAGCGCACCGCTGCTTCGCGTGCGCGCGCAAACACTGGGAACAGAATAGCCGCTAAGATGGCGATAATCGCTATTACGACCAACAACTCAATCAAAGTGAATGCCGATTTTCTCATCATGATGACACCTCCGGTTTAGAAAGCCATAGGGGACTGTTGCCCTTGCTGACCTTCTGGGGAGGGCATTTGAGGAGCGCCTGGTTGCACCTGAGGGGCTTCTATGCCCTCGAAAGGAGACTTAGCAGGCGCCGATGCCCCCCGCAGGAAGGTCCAGTAGATGCTGAATGCAAGTGCGATAATAGCGACGATGAAGACAATCGTTGCCGCTAACGGGTTGTTCTTCAGGTAATCCATCGCCTCACCTCAGAAGCAGTTGTTGAACAGCATCCACCGCAATCCTGCGTCGTTCATATCGCGGTAGAGGGCTGTGGTATTGCACTGAGGCGGAAGCGGCCTGCCGTTGTAGACGACTGCTCTTCCGCGATACCACTTTGCGTGTCCGTCGGCGAACGAGACCACAAGACCCTCATTGCGAGGGTGATAAAGCCCCAAAGACAAGTAACCTGCCCCAAAGATGGTGTTGAGGGTACCTGTCGTACAGGGCTGAACACCAGCCGGTCGGCGGGGGTCTGTGTTAGAACAGCCCAGCACACAGTCGTTGTCAATCAAGTAACCCCGACAGTTGTGAGGAGCAGGGGTCGGACCTGAGAATGAGTCGGCAAGCATGACCATCTTTGACGGTTCCCGAACCATAGAAACATTCGGGATCATGATAGGGTCACTACCAGGGTCGCATTGCCCATTACCGTTAAGATCCCAGCACCAACCTGCGGAAAGGTGGGCACTGTAGCCAATGGAGACCCAGCCACGCCCCCAGCGATTATTCTGAGGCTCGTCGTCCCAGAGGTCGCCGTAGCGGGTGTCAGTTGCGCTGGGGCAAAGATGAATCTGCTCGTTCTTGATGTAGGGCTTGACCATCGCTACCCATATCCGGGCGTTTTGGTTATTGATGGGGAACACATAAGCTCGGCTGGGAGGGAAGTTATTCTCGTAATCCTGGGTGTAGGCAATCATGGCAGTTGCCATCTGCTTGTTATTCGAGGCACACTGGGTCTTGCGGGCATTTTCCCGCACTTGCGCGAACACAGGGAACAGTATCGCCGCTAAGATGGCGATAATCGCAATGACGACCAACAGCTCAATCAGTGTAAAGCCTCTGCTCACACTTCTCATGATGGTAGACCTCCTCAACTCCCTTGGAGGTTTGCCCCTGAGGGAGCCTGCCATGCCTCGCAAGGGTCGCATTTTATTATACACCACTTTCGCTGTAATTCCTGCAGGTTCCCCTCCGCTTGAGGATGAATTTGCCCCTATTTTGCCCCAGAATTGTGGAATTTAGCCACGCTAAGGGTATACTCTATAGAAAATAGGACGGTTATACCCATGCGGAAGCAGACTACTCGAACGCCGACGGTGCTGATTGTGGGCAACCCGAATGTGGGCAAAAGCGTGCTGTTCTACCGCCTCACAGGACGCTATGTGACGGTCTCGAACTATCCGGGCACGACGGTAGAGGTCACGCGAGGCACGATGCATTATCGGGGAAAAAAGTTCACCGTGATCGACTCGCCTGGCATGTACTCTTTGAATCCCATCACTGAAGAGGAGCGCGTGGCACGGCGCATTCTCCTGCGCGACCATCCCGACCTCGTTCTGCATGTGGTGGACGCTAAGAATCTGGCACGCATGCTCCCGCTCACCTTGCAACTCATCGAGTTCGGCTTGCCCGTGGTGCTGGTGTTGAACATGATGGACGAGTTGGAGCGCGCAGGACTCCAAATCCACAAAGAGAGGCTCGAACAGGAGTTGGGGATTCCTGTGGTGCCAACCGTTGGGCTATCGGGCGAGGGTATTCGTGAGCTAAAGGATATCCTGTATGAGCACTTCCACTCCCGCTCCTTTGCGCTATGCGCCAGCGATTGAGCAGGCGATAGGCGAGATAGAATCGCACCTGCGTGGGAACTACGCACTAAGCCCTCGCACAGTAGCGCTCCTGCTCTTGCAAGGCGACGAGGAGTTATGGGAAGAAGTGCGTCTCCAAGAGTCTCCCGCCACCTTTGCGACCCTCCAAGCCATCAAGAAGGGCTTGGAAGAGTCGTCCGAAACACCGCTGGCGTGGGCGATCGAACAGGCGCGTCACCAGTGGAGCCAGCAACTGAGCGCGCAGGTGCTTCAGCACAGTGCACCCCCAAAGCCAAGAACCGTAGCCGAGTGGATAGGCTGGCTCTGCATGAACCCCTGGACGGGATTGCCCGTCCTTGCGCTGGTGCTCTATTTCGGGCTGTATCAGTTCGTGGGGGTGTTTGGTGCAGGCACGGTGGTCGCCCTGATTGAGGAAGACCTGTTCGGGAAGTATATCAATCCCGCAGTCGAATCGTTCGTACGCAACCTCGTGCCGTGGGCGTCAATTCAGGAGCTGTTGGTGGGGGAGTATGGGGTCTGGACGCTGGGAGTGACCTATGCGATTGCGCTCATTCTGCCAATCGTAACCTTCTTTTTCCTTGTGTTTGCCATTTTGGAGGATACGGGCTACCTGCCCCGCTTGGCGCTGTTGATTGACCGCGTTTTCAAGGCGTTGGGCTTGAACGGGCGGGCGGTCATCCCGATTGTGCTGGGCTTTGGATGCGACACGATGGCGACGGTGGTGACGCGGGTGCTGGAGACTCGGCGTGAGCGCATCCTGACCACCTTCCTGCTGACGCTTACGATTCCGTGCTCGGCGCAGTTGGGCGTCGTGTTGGCACTGTTGGCACAGTACCCGCTGGGATTGCTCATCTGGACGGGGGTGCTGATAGGGGTATTTCTCGTAGCGGGCTGGCTATCGGCACAGGTGCTTCCGGGCAAGCCGATGCCGTTTTACATGGAGATTCCGCCGATGCGCTTGCCGAATCTGGGGAACGTGGCGCTCAAGACGCTGGCGCGCCTGCACTGGTACTTCTTGGAGGTGTTCCCCCTCTTTTTGCTTGCCAGCGTGCTCATCTGGATTGGGCAACTGACAGGGCTATTCGAGTGGGCACTGAGGGTGATTGCGCCCATCACCACCTTGCTCAATTTGCCCGAACAGGCGAGCGTTGCGCTGTTGTTCGGCTTCTTCCGACGGGACTACGGTGCAGCAGGGCTGTATGACCTTCAGCAGGCAGGGCTACTGACGGGCAATCAGCTGCTGATTGTGGCGGTGGTGCTGACCCTGTTTGTGCCCTGCGTGGCGCAGTTTCTGATTACAATTAAGGAACGAGGCTGGAAGACCGCGCTGGCAATGTTTGGAATCTCACTGGGAGTGGCGATTGGGGTAGGCTATTTGCTTAGCCAAACTTTGCGCTTGTTAGGGGTGAGTATCGGATGAAATGTGGCTTCTGCGGGCATGAACTAACGGAAGAGGGCATCGAGAAAGCCTGTAAGGGCTGTTCCGCTTTCGGGGGATGCCGACTGGTGAAATGTCCCAATTGTGGCTACGAGCAACCGCAACAGCCCAAGTGGCTCAAGGCGCTCGTGCAGTTGATGGCAAAAAAGCAGGCGAAATTTTTTTTCTCTCCCCAGCAAGAGAGTATCCCAAGCACTAACCAAGAGAAAAAAATTTCGTCAGAGCTCGCTCAAATGACCCCACTCAGTGAGTTGCGAACGGGTGCCAGTGCCCGTGTTGTGCAGATTGTGCACGACCCAGAGGGGCACTGGCGCAAGCTGAATGCACTGGGGATAGTGCCCGGTGCAACAGTGTGCCTTATTCAGCGTTTCCCGACCTATGTGGTGCAGGTGGGGCTATCCCAGCTGGCGCTCGACCGCCAACTAACATCCCAAGTGTTGGTGGAAGAGACGCCCCCTACCAGATATCCGCAAGCGCATCCCGAAGCAACTGATACGCCCCAATAATGCACGCCGCAGCCACGGCTAAGGCAACAGCAGAAAGCATAAGCGCAACACCTCCCCAAAGTGGATTGTGATAGAGGAGTATTTCCTGCTTGGAAACTACCTGCTATAAGGGAATTTACGGGAATTTCCCACCAAAGCGGAGCGACTTCTGCATTTTCGGTATAATCCTAAAGCAAGGAGAGAAACCGATGGCGATTATCGAGTCCATTCGGGCACGAGAGATACTGGATTCTCGCGGGAATCCAACGGTTGAGGCGGAGGTAGTTTTAGAGGATGGCACTTTTGGGCGTGCCAGCGTGCCCTCAGGAGCCTCCACAGGCGCATACGAGGCACACGAACTGCGCGACGAAGACCCCACACGCTATCTTGGCAAAGGCGTGCAGAACGCCATAGAGAACATTCATGAGCGTATTGCTCCTGAACTGGTGGGCATGGACGCCCTCAACCAGCGCGCGATTGATGAGGCGCTCATCGATCTGGACGGCACCGACGACAAATCGGAGCTGGGAGCGAATGCCATCTTGGCGGTTTCGCTGGCGGTGGCGCACGCAGGGGCGAACTACTGCGGGCTGCCCCTCTATCGCTATATAGGGGGCACGGATGCGCATGTTCTGCCCGTGCCCTTGATGAATGTCCTGAACGGGGGCAAGCACGCACTCGGTGGGGCGGATTTCCAAGAGTTTATGATTGTGCCCTACGGCGCAGCCAGCTTTCACGAAGCACTGCGCTGGGGCGTGGAGGTCTATCACCACCTGAAGAAAGTCCTGCACGAGCGAGGGTATAGCACCCATGTGGGCGATGAGGGTGGGTTTGCCCCAGCGGTTTCATCTGCGCGCGAGGCACTCGAACTGCTGATGTCGGCTATCGAGAAAGCGGGCTACCGCCCTGGCGACGAGACAGGCTTAGCCCTCGATGTTGCCGCCACCGAACTCTACCGCGGAGGCTACTATATCCTCCAGCGTGAAGACCGCACCTTAGACCGCGACCAGATGATACGCCTGCTGGAAGACCTCTGCCGACAGTTCCCGATAGTCTCTATCGAGGACGGCTTGGCAGAAGACGACTGGGAGGGCTGGTCGGCGCTCACCCAAGCCATCGGTTCGAAAATTCAACTGGTAGGCGACGACCTGTTCGTCACGAACCCGACACGGCTCAGCGAAGGCATCCAGCGAGGGTGCGCCAACAGCATCCTCATCAAGCTGAACCAAATTGGCACGCTCACCGAAACGCTGGACACCATTCGGTACGCTCTGCGCAACGGCTATAGCACGGTCATCTCCCACCGTTCGGGCGAAACGGAAGACACGACGATTGCCGACCTCGCCGTGGCGGTGAACGCGGGGCAAATCAAAACCGGCGCTCCCGCCCGCACCGACCGCACCGCAAAGTATAACCAGCTCCTGCGCATCGAAGAGGAGCTGGACGAGACCGCCGTCTACGCTGGTAAGGAAGCGTTCGGATTAGCATGAGACGCACCAAAATCATCGCCACTTTGGGACCTGCCGTCAACTCGCGAGAGCAAATCCACGAACTCATCGAGGCGGGGGCGAACCTCGTTCGGCTCAACACCGCCCACGGCGATTGGGAAACCCGCAAGCAGTGGATTCAATGGGTGCGGGAGGCAGAATCCCTCTACAAAGTGCCCATCGGTGTCCTGCTGGACTTGGCAGGACCCAAAGTGCGTATCGGCACCCTTTCAGAACCCCTCCAACTGCAAACAGGCGAGCGCTACCTCATCCGCTTAGCGGAACACTCGGACGGGGAGTTTATCCCGCTTCCCGTTGCGGAAGTGTTTCGCTCTGCACGCCCCAACGACCGTCTGCTGGTGGATGATGGGAGCATCGAACTGCTCATTCACCGCGTGGAGCCGAGCGAAATGGAGGTCTCTGTCATCGAGGGGGGCGAACTGCGCTCAAATCGGGGGATTACCCTCCCTAATCGCCCCCTCGCCTTGCCCTCGATGACCCCTAAAGACCGCGAGGACCTCCTGCAGGGCATTCATGCGGGCGTGGACTGGATTGCGCTCTCGTTCGTGCGCTCAGTAACCGATGTGATGAACCTGCAAGCACTCATCCGCGAGCATGGAGCGACCACTCCCGTGATAGCCAAAATCGAACAGCGCTCTGCACTGGACGACCTCGAAGCGATTGTGGAAGTAGCAGATGGCATCATGGTCGCTCGAGGCGACTTGGGCGTGCAGGTGGACTTGGCGGAGGTGCCGGGCATTCAGAAGCGCATCATTCGGCTCTGCAATCAGCATGCAAAGCCTGTGATTACCGCCACTCAGATGTTGGAGAGCATGATTCATGAGGGTCGCCCGACGCGTGCGGAGGTGACCGATGTAGCGAACGCCGTATTGGACGGAACCGACGCGCTCATGCTTTCTGGGGAGACGGCGGTCGGTGCGTTTCCGATACAGGTGGTGCGTTGGATGGCACGGATTGCCGAGCGCGCAGAAGAGATGCTGGAGTTTTTCCGTCTGGACGAGCGGACGGAGGCAGGAACAGGCAGTACGACGGAGGCAGTGGCGCGTGCTGCGTGCGTCGTGGCGCAGATGGTAGGTGCGCGCGCCATTCTTACCCCCACTACTTCAGGAGGCACCCCGCGTTGGGTCTCCCACTACCGTCCTCCACACCCTGTGTTCGCCCTCACCGATTCGGAACAGGTATGGCGACGGCTAAGCCTCCTGTGGGGCGTGGTTCCCTTACGCATCCCACCTGTTAGCACGACCGATGAGATGACCACTCAGGCACTTATCGCTGTGCGCCAAACCCGCTTAGTGAAAGGAGGCGATCGCGTGGTGCTGACCGCAGGTGTGCCCGTGAATGTGCCCGGCAACACCAACATGATTCAGGTGCTTACTGTCGAGCGCTAAAGCAGGAGACTGTCTCAAAGTGTAGTATATTTTATTTGCGAACGGGGAGATGAGATGATGCGCAAGCAGAGAGCATTCACACTTATCGAGCTGTTGGTCGTAATCGCCATTATCGCCATCCTGGCGGCGATATTGTTCCCTGTGTTTGCGCAAGCGCGTGAGAAGGCACGCCAAACCAAATGCTTAAGCAACCTGCGCCAGTTGGGATTAGCCTTTGTCGCCTATCGCACCGATTGGGATGGGCGAAACCCCGGACCTGCCGATGGGGGACACTGCCCAGGCATTTGGCGCACGGAGGATGGCTGGCCCTGGTGGATGACAGGGTTCCGTTCCACCTTTGAGGCTCAGTGGATTCACTGTTATTATGTGGTCTCACAAGTAGGGTAGTCTCCCTCTAAACCGTTGATGGTAAAATAACCGCCAGAACGTGCTTGGGGAGGGAGACGATGAAAATGCAACTAGTCAAGGTGGGT
>FWPU01013432.1_pt1 | contig 10315 bp, 6 predicted proteins | sample 2228361 | NCBI WGS metagenome assembly FWPU01 (sample SAMEA103939777, study PRJEB20133) | metagenome | reverse complement strand
TACTTCCTTCCCCTCCACGAACGACTTCCCCTTCCAGAACATGGCATTGCTGCCGAAGGTCATGCGCGCAGGCCGGCTGCTCCGGTTGACCGCCTTGAGGGACGTGCTCTGTCACGTCACGCCCCTCGGCTTTCTTCCCGGCTTCGACCAGCTCCTTTTGCATGCCAGCCAATGGAGGCAGGTGCTTCGTCACGTCCGCGCCGTTCGCTTGCCAAGTGACCAACAGCAGTTGCGGCCTCTCCGCTCCCGGTGCTGTGCCTGCTTGTCGGAGACAATGATCGCGCTGGCCTCGCGATTCATGCAGCGACTGGATTAAGCGTAGGTTGGCCCGATCTTCTCCGGAAACGCCGGCTGATCCTGCTTGGCCAAGCCGGATACGACGGCGTGGCGCCGGCCGGCTCGAGGAAGCCCAGGACCGCATAGTTGCCGGACCGGGTATCGAATCACTTCTGTCGGCCTACCGCTTGAGCTGCTCAGCAATCGCATCAGCCGCAACAGGTTGCGACGGTTCAATCAGCTGCCGTGCAGTTCGGCCATCTTGCGCGCAGGCCTGAACGCTTCATACCCGCCGCCTTCCACTAACCCGCTGCAGCAGACCAACAAGCGGCAGGCAAGCGACAGGGCCGTAGCAGGACGTGGGGAGCTGATTCCTGTGGATTGTCTCGTTCGCATGTTGGCCATGATCCGCAATAGGCCCTTCGGGCCTCAAGCCCGTCAGCAAGTCGTGACTGGTGTGCCGGCATCGCCCGTGGAACGTCCGGGCAGCTTTGTGCCGGGCAATGTCCACCCTACGATCAAACCAACTGCGGTTGCGGGCTGCCTCGTCGATGCGTATCTACTGTCAGAGTAGCAGCCGAGGCTAGAAGGGCAAGTGGTGACACGCTACGTACCAATACCGAAATGGCTGACCGCCGGTGTATTGGAACCGTTCCCGCCGCCGGAACTGGCCGGTCCGGACGGTCTGCTGGCCATTGGCGGCGATCTATCGCCGGAACGACTGCTTCTGGCCTATCGGAGCGGCATTTTCCCGTGGTTCGACGAATCGACCCCCATCCTGTGGTGGTCGCCGGACCCGCGCGCAATCATCGAATTCGACTCGTTTCACGTGTCGAGGCGATTGCAACGCATTGTCCGGCAGGGCAAGTTCGCGGTTACGGTGGATCAAGCGTTCGAGCGGGTGATGCGTGAGTGTGCGAGGGGTCGGCCGGAAGGCACATGGATCACCGACTCGATGCTCGAGGCCTATTGCCGCTTTCATGAAATCGGTTACGCACATAGCCTGGAGACATGGTACGAAGGCGAACTTGTCGGCGGCGTCTACGGGGTGGCTCTAGGAGGTATGTTCTGTGGCGAATCGATGTTCCACCGCATAAGCAACGCCGGCAACGTCGCATTGGTCCATCTGGTGCACCGGCTTCGTGAGCGCGGGTTTGTCCTGCTGGACGTTCAGATCATCAATCTGCATACGGCCCGACTCGGCGCTGTGGAAATCCCGCGATCGGTTTACCTGCGTCGCTTGGCCCAAGCGATCCAGTTACCCGTGCAGTTCGGAGCGTGAAGGCGACGGCAAAACGGCGGCCGGAACTGCCTCTGCATTGCAGGGAGGCGCTCTGTCACGTCCGCATCGACCGGGAAGCACTCTGTGGCCGGGCTGCCGGCCGAGCCAAGAGGCCGACGTTGCCTTGCTGGAGGCACGAGCCCCGTCACGTCCGCCCAGTTCTCCCACCGGCCCTGGCTGCATAACCGCCTTTGCACGGCTGCTAGCTGAGCAGGCGGCGAATGTCATAGAGGCACGCTCTGGACCGCCACGCTCTGTCAAGGCTGCTCAATCTTGTAGGGCCACTGGAGAGTTCTTTCATGGCTGCCCAACAAGTCCCAGCAGCTTGGCTGCCCAGGCAGAAGGCCTACGCTGGCTGCACTGGCAACGCAAATAGGGCAATCCGGCTCGTCTGAACTTGTCTTGCCGACTCCCGCTCTTTCTGCTACAAGCCCGCAGCGGGTTGGCCGCAACGCGGAGCCGATATCTTCTGAGGGCAGCGGCCGGCCCGACCGAAGGTAGCCGGGCCGAATTAACTGGTGTGTTTTTCTCAGCTTGCCCACCTTCAAGGCTAACAGCTTTCGCTACCCATGAGCAACTTCGCGCGTGCACTTCAACTGACTTGGCCCTACCGATGGCGATTCGCTCTCTCGGTGCTCTGCGCTTTGCTGGTAGCGCTGCTTTGGGGAGCGAACCTTAGCGTCGTCTTCCCGGTCATTAAAGTATTCTTCCGCGATCAGAACCTGCAGCAGTGGATCGATGCGGAGGTGGCGGAACAGCTTGCCGAGGTGGCCCGGCTGAAGGCAAGCTGGCAGGTGTCGCTTGAGGGCACGTGTTCCGTCAGGTCCGCACCCGTCGGCACAGATGCTGAGCGGCGGCAGGCTGGGAAACCTGCTGGCTCGGCCAGCGGCGCAGAACGACCTGGGCCCAGCGACGATGGCGGCAGCTCACTGGCCTCCGCAGGCACGTCAGGTAAGGTCGCGGCCGTACAGCTAGCGCGGGCCGAGCTGAAGCTTCGATGGATGCAACGGATGCAACGGCTGATTCACCGCTTCCTGCCCACCGATCGTACGAAGACGTTAGCGGCCCTCCTCGCCTTGCTCATCCTTGGACTCGCACTGAAAGGGTTCTTCCATTACTGTAACGAGACGCTGGTGGGCAGCGTCACGCAACGGACCATCTTCGATCTGCGTAACATTCTCTACGCTCACAGCATGCGTACCGACCTGGCAGTCTTCTCTCAGCACGGCACCAGCGACTTAATGGCTCGGTTCACCAACGATATGGAGACGTTGAGTACCGGCCTGCGACTGCTGCTGGGCAAGCTGATTCGCGAGCCGCTCAAGGCGGTGACGTGTATGGCGTTGGCCTGCTGGCTGAACTGGCGCCTGACACTTGCTGTGCTGGCATTGGTGCCGCTGGCCGTCCTGTTCATGTCGGTGATCGGTCGGCGGTTGCGACGCGCTAGTCGCCGTTGCCTGGAGAACATGGCCGCTATTTATCGTGTCTTGCAGGAGAGCTTCCTCGGCATAAAGGTGATCAAGGTCTACACGATGGAGCCGTACCAGCGCAGACGGTTCTTCGGCGAAACGAAAAACTACTATCGGCGTGCCATGCGGATTGTCCGGCTCGAGGCCTTGACCAGCCCGGCAATGGAGATGATCGGCATGAGTGCCGTGGCGGTCGGACTGCTTATCGGAGCGTCGCTCGTCATAAGCCAGACCGATACGATCTGGGGCATAAGAATGAGCGATGGGCCGATGGACCCGGAGACGCTTGCACTGCTCTACACACTATTGGCCGGTGTCAGCGACCCAGCGCGAAAGCTATCGACGGTGTACGGCAAGCTGATGCGTGCGGTAGCGGCGGCGGATCGCATCTTTGCGTTCCTGGACGAGCCGGTGAAAGTGGCCGATCGGCCGCTCGCTCAGGCTCTGCCACGGCACTCGAAGTCAATCGAGCTGCGTGCCGTGCAGTTCGCCTATCCCGGTACCGAACCGGTCCTTAAAGACGTGGAGCTGAAAGTGAGCTTCGGCGAGACGGTGGCCATAGTGGGCCCGAACGGCAGCGGCAAGACCACGCTCGTTAGCCTCATCGTGCGGTTCTACGATCCAGCCAGCGGCCAAGTGCTCATCGATGGGCATGACCTGCGCGATATACAGCTCCGCTCCCTTCGCCAGCAGCTCGCCTACGTGTCGCAGGAGGTCACGCTCTTCGACGACACGGTCCGAAACAACATAGCTTACGGTCGTGCGGAGGCTACGCAGCAGGAGATCGAGGCGGCGGCGAAGCGGGCCTACGCACACCGGTTTATCCTGTCGCTGCCGGAAGGGTATGAGACGCGCTTAGGCGAGCATGGCGCGAAACTCTCCGGTGGCCAGCGCCAGTGCATTGCTCTGGCCCGGGCCATACTTCGCGATCCTGCTATCCTGATCCTGGACGAACCGACAAGTGCCCTGGACGTAGAGAGTGAGTCGTTGATTCAGCGTGCTCTGAGCGATTTCGCGCGCGGCCGCACTACTATTGTCGTGACGCACCGGCTCGGCATCTTGCAAATGGCCCATCGTATCGTCGTTATGGACGAAGGTCGCATCGTAGATGTCGGCCGGCATGATGAGCTGATCCAGCGCTGCCGGCTCTATCACCGCCTTTGCCAGATAGATGCCGCCGCACGCATGACAGCGTGAGGACTCGCCAGCCGGTCCACGCCGCTAGGCGAGCTTGCCCTTCCTTACCATGCAACTGGCCCCGCCTCTTGCTGAAGCGAGCGGCCAAGGTTGACCGATCCTGGTGCGCCACGCCTTGGCTCGCGCGAAGCATTCGTATCGGTTCCGGCGACAGGATCGCTGCAAGCCGGCCCAACGGCCTAGCAGTTTGTGAAGGCAAGTGGCTGGATCCGCGGCCTCTACACGACCCGCGGCGGCAACCCTGCCCAGGCCGCCAGCCAGCCTAGGCAAAGGGTCGGGCCAGGGCCATTTACCACTCGGCCGATCGCCCCAGAGAGACACTGCGGCATTACAATGCAGCGAAAGCTTAAGCGGTGGTAACCGCTTACACGGCAGGCGGCAATACCGCCGACCGCTTCGCTACCGGGTCGGCGGTCCACATCAATCCGGTCACCAAGTCGCTGATCGTTCCGTCGCCGTTGTCACGATAGCCGACCTGATGGTCAACCACCTGCGCAGCCTGACCGAAAAACGGCTCATTGGGTTTCAAGTCGGCGATCACCCGGCGGTTGTCGAAGCAGAGCCGCTGACCAGTATCGACATTGGGGTATGTTTCGGCTGCAGCGCCCATTGTGCCAAGCATACACCCGCTAATGGCAAGGAAAAGCGTGAAACAACACGTTTGCTGCCAGATATGTCGGTAGTTGTTCCTGCTTCGACTTGGCTTCATTAAATGATTTTTGATTGCCACCAGTACCAGACACATGATTTGTCGCGCCAGCAGCTCGGTGTGCCAAGCGACAAGGATTGGCCGACTGGTACGTTGCTTCCAAGGGTTATCCCCAAGCCAGTCGGCATGACAGAGCGCGAGCGTTGCGGTTTCGCAAAAAGCAATTACCGCCTTGGAAACTCGCAATCCGACCACTCGCCGGAGCACGCCGCGCAGTGGCGCCCGCTCCTTCCGCTGCTCTGCTTCGAGCAGGTCGTCGACCAGGCCCGTCGGGTCAGCATCTTGCCGGACGCGCAGTGGTTGCAATTGTCGTGCAGTGCCGGAGCCAAACCGGCGGCCTGATACTGCCCGGCCGTGGAGCAGCGCCTGATTGGCCGGCCTTGCGTCGGGGGCACATCGCCGCAAGCGGGATATCGCTGATCGGGCGTACCCACGAACTAGCAACTGCCGCATGCACTGCTGATGGACGGCCTTCCGGAAGCGGTCGTCAGGGCCGAGCCGTAGCGGGTCAACGCGCCGTCGTCGGACAACTTTTCCAGCCTCCCGCTTTTGCCGCGGCGCGATTTCTCGCTGCTGATCGCCAATGACCCGTTCAAGCCGTTCGCAGTTTCAGACAACTCTGCCCGTCCAGCGCGCTTCCCTGGCGAAAGAAAAACGATCAATGCGTCAGCAGAGGCAAAGAGCAGTGGGTAATCAGTTACAACCGCTTGTGCCTAGGCCTCTTCAATCGGTTGCAAGCCCAACGCTTTGCCAAATTCGATCAGAGGCTCTTTGAAGTCGCCATAAACAGTCACCCGGTGCCAGCCGAAACGATCCCATTCGTAGAACAGCCGCTCGATGTCGCCCCGCACTTCGCCCACCAGTTGCGTGCGGCACCCGCGATCGGCATCAAGGTTGCCCACAGACTTCGCCTGATGAACCACCAGCAGTTTTCTGGCAAAGTTCGTCCGGAAAGAGGTTGTCATGTAACCTTCCGGCAGGAACGATTGCACGCACGTACTGCGCGGGTCGCGATCGTGCAGCGTTCGGATGCGGTACAGATTAGAGCGGCCTCCCGGCCCAAAAACCTTGGTGGTGGCCATGCAGTGAGCGTAGATGATATGATTATTGGCAGTGTCGAGAACGGGATCCGAGACGTAGCCCGGTCGCCCCGTGAGAATGCGGCCCATGAGCATGCTGAGCGTGTCGTCGGGCATCGCCTCGCAGACGCCGTGGCCGCCGTCATTGAGCAGTTGCATAAAGCCGAGGCAGGGATAAGCTTCCAGCTTGCCCGCCGCGAAACCGCCCAGGCAATTCATCGTGACCGTATCGGTCCCGTAGCGCTTCAGCAGCTCCAGTAGGGCAAGATAAACTGCCCCCGCCTTGCGGATCTGGGGCAAGCTGGCCTCTCGGACTTTGTCGGCTTCGCGGACCCAGCGATCCGCCCACTCGGCCGCCTTCTGCTGATCGACGCTCTTGTAGACAGCATTGAACTCGTCGAAGTCGACGTAAATGCCTTTGGCGCCCAAAAAGTCTTGCTCTTGGCCCGATCGCCCTTGCCCTACGATCAAGAACCGCGACTGGCGAAACTGCTTGACACACTGCTCGATGTCATTGAGCTTCAGTTGGTCCTCCAAGCAGTCCATCGCCTCGGACTTAGCAAACGTGCCGCGATACACCTTTGCGGCCCGAGCGGCAAATTGCTGGGCGGTCGTGCCCGGACCAACTTCTGCAAACAGGCGAGCAACGGCAATCAGATCATCGACTCGCGTGCTGGCGACACCCACGGCCGGCAAGCCTCCCCGCCGGGCCGCACTGTAGCCCACCAAAAACATGCCCGAGCCGCCCAGGCATTCATCTGCCACAATGGTTGGTTTGCCAAGCTTGCTGATTGTCGGGATAGCGCTGGTCAGGTTCCACGTCAAAGTCAGGCAGTAAACCAGGTATCCGGCTACCGTCTCACTGAGCGCCGTTGCTTTCTTCACGTCGGCCGGTTCCCGCACCGCAACCGGCACGAACTCTATACCGGGACATCCTTTGCCAAGGACATTCAAAAGTTCCTTTTCGCGAGCCTCGGTATCGAAAAACGGCGAAGGCCAACTGGACCCGCGCTTGGAAAGAAACACCAAGGCTACACGGACCGGCTTGCTCCGCCGCGACTGGGCGAACGTGGAACTGGCCGACACTGCAGCAAGCAGGCCCACGGCACAACCCTGCATGAACTGCCGCCTTCCCACGTGGTGGCAGCCCATGCACGCAGCCGGGAAACTCTTTGTGCACATCGTGCTGGATCGCTTGTCAGGATGCTCTGCCATGGGTCGCAATCCTCCTAGTGAATATATGCCTGCTATCTAAGGGCTCCGCCCGGTAGTTTACCGCCAGCTTAGCGGGACCGTAAAGGGGCCAGTGGAGCAAAGCAGGTTGCTGAGCAAGCTGAGCGGCCTGTATGGCAGCAGATGGCCGGGATCGAGGCCAACACCAGCTGCCTGCAGCAGGTAGGGCTGGCTGTGGCGCTGGGGAAGCTGCGCTTGCCCACGCACTTTGTAATTTACCACGCCGGACCAAGGCTCGCTTCGGCCCGCCAATTGATGGCGCGCAATTTTAGCCTTTTTGGGTATTGGAAGAACTGCTCGAGGCATTTCTCAAGATGAGCCGTCAAGCAATTGTTCCCCCGATGTGTTTTCGCAAGCTACGCCACCTGCCTGCCGGTTTGCTGTCTGCTTTCCCCGCGGCCAAGACAGCCAATAGGCTCTCCACCCTGGACGCCGTAGCCGTACACGGTTCTAATAGGAAGCTGCAAAGTTTCAAAAGGGGCACTGCTCCTGGCGAACTAGGCCGCTGCTGATCACGAACAACCTGCTCGAGCCGTTCGCAGTCTGGGCAACTTGGCGCCGCCGGTTTTGCTTCCATGACGACAAATCCAGCATCAACCGGGCGCGGAGGTAAGGAGGCGTCGGTAATCAATTGCAGCTAGAGCTGTCACCGGTTATGACAGCGCCCGGATACCTTCGATACCTCCGCGTTGGCAGGGAAAAAGATATTACCGTTCGAAGGTCTAACCTCCGGATGCTAACTACGTATTTGATTGGTTAGAGTTGGCGTGCCGGAAGACACTTGCACGAGTAATCTCCTGGCAGCCGGTATGCTACAATTCGGATTGCTTTTGGCTCATGAGGGCGCTGACCAAAAGCAGCAAACTTAGCGCCTGCGTTTTTCTGCATATTGCTTATGACGATGTCGAGTGCAACATTCTCCTGGAGAAAACGAACAACGGGTACGCGACGCGAAAATGGCTGTCTTTGCAGTCGCCTCGCTCGCAGGGTTCTGGCATCGCACTTACTGAAGAAATGCGGCCAGGGCGGCGTCGGGTATCGATCGTGCGTGATGAGCCCGTTGGTTGTATCTGACGAGCACCAAACCATGTGCCGACCCCCATGCAGATCGTAACAGTATGAGGTGTGGCATGAGCACAAGAACAACACGCCGGGGATTCCTCTGGGCAACCGGGGCGGGCGGCGCGGTTTGCTCAGGACTGTCAGTTCTGGTTTCAGCCTGGTCATCGCCGCAGCGTGCCGCGGCGGCCGAGCCGCAGAGTGCGGCGGCACGACAGCGTCGTCGCGCCATGGAGGCGGAGATCCGGCGCCGGGCACGCCGGCAATGTGAACAGACACGCCTGACAGTCGATTACTATCGCATTGGCCGCAAGATCGCTTATCCGCTCCCGCTTCCCGAACTAATTGTTCCGGAGGTTGTTGTGCCCACGATCCCGAATTATCCCTGGAGCACGTGGCTGCTGTGGGTTTTGGAAGAGCGGATTTGTTGCCTGGGCTGGGCCGCGGAATGGTTTGGGGACGAAGCGGCGCGTCAGGCCGCGGCGGCGGATTTGGCAGCATTGGCCCAGTGGCCGAAGTACGAACAGTACTCCAGGCCCGGCCTCTGCTCGGCCCACGCGGGGCGAATCCTCTGGACGGCATCGACCCGCTGGAAGTGGGTCGACGAAAAGCTCCGCCATAGCCTGCGTGAGGCTTGTGCGCGCCATAGCGAAGCTGCTCTGCCGGGTTTACAAAAAACCTACGGTTCCATCAGCACAAAGCAGGACGTTCTCGCCCAAAAGGCGCCGCATGCTTTGGTCCACAACATCCCCGTGATCGGGACCATAGGAGCGGCACTGACTGCCGCCACAGCCGGACACCGAGCCATCTCCCTGTTGAATACATATGTGCAAGTCTTGTTCGGTGCAATCCTTGACCTGCGCGCAAAAGGCCATGCAGAGGGCGTGGCGTATGACGGTTACGTCCTGGACTTCGTGGCCGACTGGCTCTCGACGCTGCCTCCATCGCAGCGGTCCGCGATCTTGGATCACCCCAGCTTGAACCGCTACCTGGAGCAGTCCTACATGCTGGGGGCGCCGGGCGCTACGGACCAAGTAGCGGAACTGAGCGACGTCGAACCACGCCAAATGCCGTTCCACCTGTCCGCCCAGGCGAAACTCGAGCGCCTCCAGCCACAGCCAGTGCGCACGTGGCTGCTGAGCCGTTGCCCGCTTGACGTCCTGCGCACCGACGCCCTGGCCGCGATGTGCGAAACGGTGCCCACGTCAGCCGGCAAAGCACCCGTCCCCGGCGCACTGGACGCCCATTATGCACTCGTCCTGCGCAGCGGCTGGGAATCCGAAGACCTGGCTGTGGCCGCAGCCTGTTCCCAGTCGCCCATGGGGCACATCCAATCCGATAGCGGCACCATCGTGATCGGCACACGCGGCAAGTGGCTCATAACCGATCCGGGCTACCAGCAGTACGTGCAAGGTGCAGAGCGGGAGTTTACAATCGGCCCAACGGCACACAACGCGCCGCTCGTCAACGGGCAGAGACCGACCTACAAACGACCTCGTCGAGTCCTGTTGGAGAATGTCACCCCGAACCTCCACCGCGCGGCGATCGATCTGACGGCCTGCTACCCAGCAGCAGCGTCTGCGAAGAGCCTGGTGCGCCACATATGGCTGTCGCGCAAGGACCTGGTGGTCGTCGCCGACCAGATGGAGGCCGAGAAGCCGGCCCGGGCGACCTACCACTGGCACGGCCATCCGGACGCAGCCTGGTGGTTTGAAGACGGCTGGGCTCTGGTCTCGCTCGGCGATGTCAGGCTTTGGCTCACATGTACTGGCCGCCCCATCTCGGCGGCCGACTTGCATCGGCTGCCCGGCTCCCGCGGCCAGTTGACACTGATTTCCACCGTCGACGGCGCCGGACCAGTGGTCTGGTGGGTGTTCGCCTTGTCGGCTAACCGCCCCAGGTTGCAAGTCACTCCTGACACCCGCGGGATCAAAGTTTTCAGTGAGGGCTTTCACGTGTGATTTCAGCCCTACTTCTGTGGGCTTCCGACGGTACCAACAAAGGTCAAGCC
>FWPU01013419.1_pt1 | contig 10315 bp, 9 predicted proteins | sample 2228361 | NCBI WGS metagenome assembly FWPU01 (sample SAMEA103939777, study PRJEB20133) | metagenome | reverse complement strand
CGTGACCGGGGCGAGGGAGCGGGACCGATGCCCGCCTGGTGAGCGGATGACAACGAACGGCGCGAGGCGCCCGATCCGGTGCTCACCTGGCGAGAAGATGGCCGAGTTCGCCGGGTGGCGGGAGGATGGAGCCGGGCCGGGGAGTCCACCCGTGCCGGCGAGCAGGCGGGCGAGCGGGGCGGGGCCATTCGACCCCCGGAGCGCCACGACCTTCACTCGCCCTGAGCCTGCTCCTCGGACCCGAACCAGCGGCGCCGCCGGGCCCCCTGCCGTGGCGGCTCGGTCGAGCCGGTGTGGTGGCCGGAGGCCATCCCTGGGCCGGCGCCGTGACCAGAGGCGGCGTCAGGAGAGGTGGTGTGGTCGGGAGCATGGCCTGGTCCCGAGGCAGAGCCGGGACCCGAGGAAGAGCCTGGTCCCGAGGCAGGACCCGTGCCAGCGTGCGTGCCAGAGCCCGCATCAGCGCCGCCGCCAGACCCGCGGCCACGGCGAGAACGATCGCCGACGCCGCGGCGGCGAACCCCGGTCTCGGCCGGACGAAGGGCAGCGAGGTGGACGATCGCACCCTCCCAGACGAGCGCACCTCCGGCGAGGTCTCTTCCCGAGAGGGCGATGTCCGTCCCCAGACCGATCGCGTCGTGGGCCGTCACCTCGGCCGCCCGAAGCGCGGCGAGGAACACCTGCGCCTCCTCCGGACTCGGGTCGACGGCCTCGTGCCAGAGGGCATCGAGGGCGTAGCTGCGGACGAGGCGCGGCCAGACCTGGGCGAGCGTCTCCGGGCGGTCGAAGAGGTCGAGGGTGATCGGTCGGCCGGCGACGCAGGCAATGACGCCGGTCTGCTCAGGGGCCGGCACACCGACCCCCCGCTCGATCCCCTCGAGATCGCCCGCCCGCTGCCGGTAGGCCTCCCGTAGGGCACCCGTCGGCGATGAGACCGCGGCCTCTTCGAGGTCCTCGTGCACCGCCCGCCAGACCGCTCCCTGGTCGGAGGCCGGCTCGGACCATACCCGCATCGCGCGCACGACCGAGGCCGTCTTCACCGCTCGAACCCGCGGACTGACGAAGGCGGGACCTGGCATCGCCGCCGTCGTCGAGCCTCGGTAGTGCCAGCGGCCCGGCTCGACGCAGGAGACAGGGATCCTCAGCTTCGTCTCGGCCGGCACGAGGATGGTGAGGTTCAGGACGCGATCCTGGAGCCCCCCGAGGAGTTGCTCGCCCTCGAGGAGGAGGACGGGCTGGGGGGCCCGGTTGGAGGCGACCAGCTTCGAGATGATGCCCGAGCCGGTCTCCTCGATGGCGAAGAGACCAGCCTTCGTCGCTGCCTCGGCGAGGAGGTAGTCGGGGGCCCGACGCGCACCGAAGAGCGGCACGAGCCCAAGTGCTCCGACCACGACGGGCTCGCCGACCCGGACCTCGCCAAGGACCGACTGGAAGACGTCGAGGTCACGCACCTCACTCACCCCCCTGCTGCTGCTTCATCCGGGCAACGACCTTGCAGAAGAGGACGGCCGAGCTCCTGGCCGTCTCCACCTCCCCGGCGGCGAGATCAGCAAACTCCGCGTCGGCCTCGATCCCCCGCGCGGCGGCGTACTCGGCGGCGCTCAGTCGGTCGCGATCGCCGCGGAGCTCGGTCCGCTGGAGGTAGTAGTGGCTGATCATGTGGAAGACCTCGCCCTCGCCCCAAGAGAAGAGGACGGCAACGGGCGCCTCGCCGTACCTCTGCTCGAGCTCGCTGCTGGCGATGAGGACGCGAACCTCTGGGCTCACCACCCGGATCGGGTACGAGGAGCCCTCGAGCCACCAGACAGGGTCTTGGTCGGGATCGACGACTCCTCGGAGGAAGGGGTTCGCGTCGTCGCAGATCTCGATCCGGACGACATCGTCGAGTGTCGGACGACGGTTGTAGACGACGGTTCCCGGGAAGGCCCGCTCGAGGACGTGCCGAAGGGCCCAGTCGGTCGTGAAGAGGCTCCCGCCCTCCTCGACGAAGGCCCGGATCCGGGTCGAGGCCGCCCGCGGGAGTTCACCCGGACAGTTCACGACGAGGAGTTGCTCCGGCCGGAGCCGGAGGGCAGGGACTTGGTCAGGGCTGACCTCCGTGAACGGGAGCGCCAGCGCCTGCAGGACGAGCTGGACGCGGTCGTAGGCGCCCGGCACGACGAGGATGTCGCTCGCCTCGACGTCTTCGAGGGCTGCGGCCTCGCGAGGGGCGTCGCGGGCGATCTCGTCTCTCGCGACCCTGGCTGCAAATCGGTAGGCCCGCCTCATTCGCTCGGCGTCGTCCATGGCTTGATCCCCCATCTTTCGCTACGCCCGAGGGCCCTTTCCCGTTGTGAGCGTCGATCTTACGCATAGCGCGGAGTTTGTCAAGATCTGGCGTAGATGGTGGTAGACTGAGCACTGCGATGCGGGACCCCACCGACCTCTCGAGCGATCCGGCCTACCATCTCGCCCTCGGCCGAGCCATCCAAGTCGTGCGGGCCGAGCTCGGGCTCAGCCGCAAGGAGCTCGCCGGGCGGGCCGGGATCTCATACACGTATCTCGCCGACATCGAGAAGGGGCGGCGGCGACCGTCGTCACAGTCGCTCCTTCAGATCGCCAGGGTCTTCGGGATGTCGCCTTCGGCGCTCCTCGAGCGGGCGGAAGAGCTGCTCTCGCGGCTCCCGGGGCTGGCGGCACACGAGGAGGAAGGAGCGCTCTTGCTGCGATGGGGGCTCGAGCCAGGCGTGGCCGCCTTCGAGCTCGGAGCCGCTGACGCCTTTGCCCTGCGTGAGGGTGACGTACCAGCCATTCCCCGGAGGGCGACGAGTGCTCCGCAAGAGCCCCGGCGTAGCGTTGATGTCCCAGACGCTCTCCGGCGGGACGCGGGTCCGAGACCTGGCCCACCGGCCTCGACCGAGCCGACACCCGGCACCGTCGCGGGTGCGCCAGCCGCGGGCGGCCCTTCGGCTCCTTCGCCTGCTTCGCCTCCTTCGTTCCCCAGCCCGGCGACTACCCGCGGTCCATCACCCGATCGAGAGTTCAGCCTGATGCGTGCGGCCCACGCCAAGGAGTCCCCTGCGCAGCCCCCCGAACCCGTGGCAGACGTCCCTCTGCTGGCGGCTCAGAGCCCCCTGCCGGCGGCCGAGGCGCGCCCGCCCGTGGCTGAGCGCCCGGGGCCGGTGTCTGCCGAGAGGAGATGGTTCGGGGAGGCGCTGCGCCGTGCACGCGAGCCTGACGAGTCGCGAGCGTCAGCTCGAACACCCTCGCCCGAGCTGGGTGTTCACGAGGCCCGCGAGGAGCTCCACGACTTGATCGACGAACTGCCCTCCGCGGACGTCCCCATCCTCGTCCAGCTCGTTCGACGCCTCCTCGGGCGGCGCTGACCTAGCCTCATGCTGGGCTCAGCGCTCCGCCGCAGCGTGGGCTTCTCGGCTGCTCCGCACGCGCCGCATCCCCTCCGCGCTCGCTCCTGCTTCGGGCGGCCGCGTTGGCGCCAGCTTCCCCCTTCTCCGCGCCTCGGCCGAAGTCTGCCAGCTCGCTCCTGCGCGCCTCGCCCGACCTCTGCCATCTTCCCCTCCCCGGCCGAAGTCTGCCGTCGTCCTCCTCCCCCTCCCGTCGGCCGAACTCCGCCAGCTCGCTCCCCCTCTTCCGGCCCGAACTCTGCCATCTTCCCGTGAGGTGAGCACGACCGGCTGGGTCGGAGGGGTTGGAGCGGCGGTGAGGGGGTCGGTCGAGCGGGAGCCACGCTCGAGGTGAGGGTGGAGGAGGGTTCGAGCGCTGGTCTCGAGCCCCTTTCGGCCTCGTTCGCCTGACAGACGCTTATCGGGTGAGCGTATGGCAGGATCATCGCCAGGGTGTCCTTGCCGAGACGCGGCCCCCTCGATCGCTGGGAGCTTTCCCTGAGCATGACCGGGGTCAGCGAAGGGGACCAATGCCCGCCTGGTGAGCGGATGACAGCGGGTGGCCGGAGGAGCCTGATCCGGTGCTCACCTGGCGAGAAGATGGCCGAGTTCGCCGGGCGGCGGGAGGATGGAGCCGGGCCGGGGGGGGTGGACCCGTGCCGGCGAGCAGGTGGACGAGCGGGGAGGATGGCGGCGGGCGGCGGGAGGACGGACCCTGGCGTCGCGGGGATGGAGCCGGGCGGCGGGGAGGGAGCCAGCGACGCGCGGATGGAGCCGGGCGGCGGGAGGATGGAGCCGGGCCGGCGAGGGTGCGCGGGGGCGGCGGAGGACGGAGCCGAAGGACGGGTGGATCGACCAGGGTGACGGAGGGTCAACCGCGGGCGGCCGTAGGCTCGAGCCGGCCTGAGCAACTCGGGGTGGTGTGGCACCCGGCCCGGCGCCACACGCGCACCCCACCTACCAGTCCGGGATCCGCTGCTGCCCCAACCAGGCCTCCGGCTCCACCCGGGGCCGGATCAACTCCGCTCGGCCGTCGCGGACCGCGACCTCGGCCGGGATCGGGTGGGAGAGGAAGAAGGGCATCGACTCGGTGAAGCCGTAGGCACCGACGTCGAGGACCGCAACGAGGTCACCCGGCTCCGGGACGACCATGACCGCCGCCGCCGCCAGGACGTCGAGCCCCGAACAGAGCGGCCCCGCCACCGTGACCGGCCACTGCTTGTTCCCCGAGTCCCCTCGGCCCGTCACCACCCGGACCCGGTGCTCCTGGCCGACGAGGGCCGGTCGGAGGACGTGGTGGACCCCGCCGTCGAGGATGACGACGGCCGCTCCGTTCACCGACTTGCGGTCGACGACCCGGGCGAGGTATGCCCCCGCCGGCCCAACGAGGAACCGCCCCGGCTCGAAGAGGATCCGCGTCTGCCGGGTGACCGGGTCGTCGGCGAGACGAGCGGCGAGGGCCCGGAGCCGTGCCCCAAGCCCGACGAGGTCGAGCGACTCCTCGTGAGGTTCGTAGGGGATCCCAAGCCCGCCGCCCACGTCGACGAGACGGAGATTGAAGCCGACGCTCCGCGCGAGCTCGACCCCGAGGGCGACGGTCGAGCCGACGTGGGCGGCGACGGCGGAGGCGTCGAGGACGTTCGAGGCGCCGAAGGCATGAATGCCGAGGAGGTCGAGGCGGGGCGACCGGACGGCGGCCCTGGCGCAGGCTCGCAGGTCGTCGAGGTCCATCCCGAACTTCCCGGCCCCGTCGTCGCCGACGAGGCGAACCCGTTCGAGGCGAGCGGCGTCGGAGACGGCCGAGCGGAGGAGGATCGGAACCGGCCGACCACCCCCCGCCGCGAGCCGCTCGAGGCGTTCGAGCTCCCCCGGCGACTCGACGGTGATCGCCCGCAACCCCGCGGCAACCGCCCGGGCCAGCTCGTCGTCGCGCTTCCCTGGACCAGTGAACACGATCCGCCCGGGGTCGATCCCGGCCCGGAGCGCCGTCTCGAGCTCGCCGCCCGAGGCGACGTCGGCCCCGAGGCCAAGGCGCCCGAGGTGGGCGACGATCGCCAGGGCCGGGTTCGCCTTCACCGCGTAGGCGAGCTCGAAGCCGCTCGGGAGGGCGGCCCGGAGGGCGGCGACCTGACGGTCGATGACGCCGAGGTCGTAGACGTAGAGGGGGGTGCCGAAGCGCTCGGCCAGCTCGGTCGGGCTGAGACCGGCGAGGCGACCGGCGCGAAGGATCTCGTTGCGAGCCCGGGGCCGGCCGCGACGCGGTGTCGGCTCGGGCTCGGTTGGTGTCGGCACGTCGAGGGGCCGGCCGGTCCGGGGCGGAGCCGGCGAGGAAGCCTGAGGCGCCGTTGGCGGTCGGTTGCCAGCCGAAACCGACCCCCCGGCGGCGAGCCCACCCGCCGGGCGAGCCGCAGACGAACCTGTGGCTCCCTCCGCGGCGTCGGCGTGCCACTCGATCGGCGGTGGGCGTCGGAGGGCGCTCACCGGAGCACATCCCCTGGAGCGATCGGGGCGTCGGTCCCCGCGTCCCGGTACGTGACGAGGAACGGGATGGCGATGACGGCACTCACCGGAGCGCCTCCTCGAGGGCCACCCGGGCGTCGGTCCCTGCGTCTCGGTACTTGACGAGGAGGGGGACGGCCATGGAGAGGCCGTGGGCCGCCCCGAAGTCACTCTGGAGGGCGCGGGTCCCCGGGACGACGACCGCCCGCTCGGGCACCGCGAGCGGGTGTTCGGTCGTGCCCACGAGGACCCGCTGGCCCACGAGGTCGTAGAGGCGAGAGGAACCGGTCAACGTCACCCCGGCGCCGATGACGGCGCCCCGACCGACGAGGACGCCCTCGAGGAGGGCCGAGCCCGCGCCGACGAAGGCGTCGTCCTCGACGATGACCGGTCGAGCCCCGGGCGGCTCGAGGACGCCCCCGATGAGGACGCCGGCGGCGAGATGGACGCGAGCGCCGATCTGGGCGCAGGAGCCGACGAGGACGTGGGAGTCGATCATCGTGTCCTCGCCGATCCAGGCCCCGACGTTGATGAAGGAGGGCGGCATGACGACGACGCCCGGGCCGAGGTGGACGCCCGCCCGGACCGTCGTCCCCCCGGGCACGATCCGCCAGGGACGACCAGCCTCGGCCGCAGCGGCCGCCTCGGGCCCATCGAGGAGGTCCCGCAGGGGCAGCCCGACCCGATCGCGGAACTGGAAGACGCCGCCGATCGACCAGTCTCGGGTCCGGCGATCCCGGAAGCAGGCGAGGATGGCGGCCTTCACCTCCGGGTCGACGCGCCAGCCGCCCGGTGCGGTCGGGTCGGGCCAGGCCGCCCGTCGACGGCCGGCGTCGAGGTCGGCGAGGATCGCGGCCGGGGCAGTCGCAGCGGGGGCAGTCGCGGCCGGGGGCTCCGTCGTCACCGAGGGCTCCGTCGTCGCCGCAGGTCCGGACCTCGCGGAAGGCTCCGGCCCCTCGGAGAGCCGCTCGGGGACCGCCGACCTCGAGGCGACGCCCCTCACGCCACGACCTCCGTCCGTGCGGCGGCGGCGAGACGCCCCGCCTCGGTCGCGATCCGACCCCCGGCCGCCTCGACGAGCCCACCGTCCCGGAGGATGGCGAGCAGCCGCTCCTGAGCGTCGTCGGCGAGCGGGAGGAGGGGGAGGCGGACGGTGTCAGACATGAGGCCCATGAGCGCCATCGCCGCCTTCACCGGCACCGGGTTCGGACCGCCGGCGAAGTTCGCCCGGAAGAGCGGCAGCCAGCGTTCGTGGATCCGCCGGGCGTGGTCCCAGTCGCCGGCCCGCGCGGCGGCGCAGAGGGCCGCCATCTCCCCGGGGATCTCGTTGCTCGCGACCGAGATGACCCCGTCGCCGCCCATGACCATGACGGCAAGGGTCCAGGCGTCGTCGCCGGCGAGGACGGCAACGTCCCGCGGCCGGTCGCGACAGATCCGGGCGATCTGGTCGAGGTTCCCCGACGCCTCCTTGATCCCGATCACCCGGGGGTGTTCGGCCAGGCGGAGGAAGGTGTCCGCTTCGACGTTCGAGGCCGTCCGGGAGGGGACGTTGTAGACGACGATCGGCAGGTCGCCCTCGTCGGCGACTGCCCGGAAGTGGGCCTCGAGCATCCGCTGGTCAGGTCGGTTGTAGTAGGGGGCGACGACGAGGGCGGCGTCGGCACCGAGGGCGGCCGCGCGGCGGGTCGCCCGGATCGTCGCGGCGGTGTCGTTCGTCCCGGTCCCGGCGACGACGGTGACGCGGCTCCGGGACGGCCGCTCGGCGACGGCCTCGACGGTGAGGGCGATGAGCCGCTCCCGTTCCTCGGTCGTCAGGGTCGGCGACTCGCCCGTCGTCCCGCAGGGGACGAGGCCGTCGATGCCGGCCAGGATCTGCCAGCGAACGAGGCGTCGGAAGGCGGCCTCGTCGAGGGCGCCGTCGGGGGTGAAGGGGGTGACGAGGGCGGTGAAGGCGCCGCGGAGGGCGGGCCGGGTCGTTCGGGTCGTTCGCTCGAGGCGGGTCATCGGGGTCCTCCTTTCGGTCTGGGGTTCGTTACCGGTCTGGGGTTCGTGGTCCATCTGGAGTTCGTGGTCGGCCTGGGACGCGCGGACGTCGAAGCGGGGATCTTGTCGGCCGGCGGTCATCGGGCGACCTCCGAGGCGTGGGGATCTGGGGCCGGGAGCGCGGCCGCGGCAACGGCGCCCGTAGTCCGAGTCTCCTCGGCGGCGGGGCCAACCCCCGACCCACCGACCGACCCCCTGGCAACGAGGGCATCGACGATGGGATCGAAGCCGTGGAGCCCCGGCGCCCGCGGCTCGGCGAGGAGCCACTCGGCGGCGGCGAGGGCCCCCGCCGCGTAGGCCGAACGGTCGCGGGCCGTCAGGCGGAGCTCGATCGTCTCCCCCGGAGCGTCGAAGCCGACGAGGTGCATCCCGGGCGAGGCGCCGGCCCGGACGACGGCGACGTCGAGCTCGTCGGGCTCGGGCGCACCGTCCCGGTCGGGGGCGACGAGGCGCCGCTTCCGGGGGTGGACGGCGAGGATCCGCCGGGCGAGCTCCTTCGCCGTCCCCGAGGGGCGGTCGACCTTCGTCCGACGGTGCCACTCGACGAGGAAGGGATCGTAGGCCTCAAGGGGACCGAAGAGACGGGCCGCCTCCTCGACGAGCCGGGCGAAGAGGGCGACCCCGAGGCTGAAGTTCGGGGCGGCCACGGCCGTGGCACCGTGCCCGACGAGGAGGGAGGCGACGAGAGCTCGGTCCGCCTCCCAGGCTGTCGTGGCGATGACAAAGGCGCGATTCCCGGCGGCGAGGGCGGCGGTCAGGTTCGCGGCGACGGCGGGCCCTCGACTCGCCTCGAAGACGACGTCGACGACCGGGATCGTGGCCGAGTCGTGGCGCCCCTCGGCCGGTCGGCCGAGGATGTGGGGTGCCGGCCAGCCGCGATCGAGGATCGCTGCCTCGATCGCCCGGCCCATGCCGCCGGCTCCGAAGATGAGCGTCTCCATCGGTCTTGCCCTCGTGCTCCTCGTCGTCGCCCGGCGATCCGGGTCGTCGTCCCGGTCGTCGGTGCCCTGGAGGGCCGCCTGGTGGAGGTCCGGTCGTCTCGTCGGGGAAACGAAAAAGCCGCGGTCCCGAGCTGGGTCCGCGGCCCTCCGGAGCCTCCGGTCCTGGAGGCCCCGTTCGGTTCGTCTCGCGCGCCGTCAGAGCCCCAGGGCCCGTTCCTCCCGGAAGGGCCGCCAGAGCTTCTTCTTCGCCTCGACGGAGAAGATGTGGCGCATGGCGCGCATCCTACGCGATCGCGCCGCCAGGCGCAAGCTTTTTTCAGGGCAGCGAGCGGACCATCCCTCCGTCGATGGGGACGACGACGCCGGTGATGTAGCTCGCGGCGGGTGAGAGGAGGAAGGCACCGAGCCGCCCGACCTCCGCCGGCTCGCCGTAGCGACCAAGGGGGATCTGGGCCGCCACGGCCGCCCGGACCTCCTCGACCGTCCGGCCCGTTCGCTCCGCCGTCGCCGCGTCGAGCTGGGCCACCCGCTCCGTGGCGATCCGGCCCGGGGCGATGCCATTAATCCGGATCGGGGCGATCTCGGCAGCGAGGGACTTGACGAGGCCGGCGAGGCCGGGGCGGAGGACGTTCGAGGTGACGATCCCGTCGACGGGCATCCGGACCGAAGAGGAGAGGATGATGAGGATCGCCGGCTGCCGCCCGAGGCGCAGGTGGGGGAGGGCTTCGCCGATGAGGCGGATGGCGCTCCAGAGGGTCCCGTCGATCGCCCGCTGCCACTCGGCCTCGGTCAGGTCGCCAAAGCGACCGAGGGGCGGACCGCCGCTGTTGACGAGGAGGCAGTCGAGGCCGCCGAGGGCGTCGACGGCGGCGGCGACGGCGGCCCTGGGGCCCTCGGACGTGGCGAGGTCGACGGGGATCGGGACGGCTCCCAGGCTCCGGGCCCGCTCGTCGAGGCGGGGGCCGGGCCGAGCAGCGACGGCGACCCGGGCGCCTTCGGCGACGAGTTGCGCGGCGATGGCGGCGCCAAGCCCGGCCGATCCGCCGCAGACGAGCGACCGGGCACCGGCGAGGTCGAGGTCCATGGAGAGATGATCGCACGGCGGCGGGTGCGGCGCCGAGGTCGGACCCGCCCGGCCCGCCCCGAGGCGCGCCGTCAGGACTCGGTCTCAGCGGCCGGCTCCGAGGCTAGGCGGCCGGACTCGAGGCCTGAGCCTCACCGCCCCCGCCCGACCGACGACCAAGGGCATCCGGGGATTCCCCCGGCCCCGTGACGAGGACCTCGCCCTCGAGGACCTCTGCTCCCTCGCCGACACCGCGCCGGATGACGTAGCGGTGGTGGATTTCGGCGACACCAGAGGCAAGCTGGGCAGTGACGGTGCAGTACTTCGTTGCCGAGAGCTCGATGGCCCGCCGAACCGCCGCCTCCTCGACGGCCGGCCCCGCGACCCGG
>FWPU01013431.1_pt1 | contig 10317 bp, 9 predicted proteins | sample 2228361 | NCBI WGS metagenome assembly FWPU01 (sample SAMEA103939777, study PRJEB20133) | metagenome | reverse complement strand
GATCTGGGCGCGCCGGCCGGCCCCGCTTGAGGCGGCCGGGATGGGGTCGTTCGTACGGCGCGCGGCCTGCCGCGGATTCCTGTGCAGATCCCCCGGGAGACCCCGATCCGGCTCGAAAGAGCCGATCGGGGTTGCTCCCGGACGACCGTTCCTCCCTCGACCCCGCTGGTGATGTGCCAGAACCGCGGCGCGTTGCCAGAGTCTCCGTTGCGTGGGTTATTCCGGCAGCAGCGGCCGGAAACTCCAGATGCGGTTCGTCCCGCTCCGGTTCGAGACGAAGTAGATGCGGCCGTCGGAGGCCCATGTGGGCATCCAGTCGGCGGCCGGGCCCGATGTCAGGCGGACTGCGTGCGATCCGTCGGCGCGGACGCACCACAGGTCGTCCGCCTCTCCCTGGACGCCGGCGCACCTCGCCGTCCCGTCGGCGGTGGCGAAGACCACGTGCCGGCCGCCGGGGGACCATGATGGGTTTATCGCCGCCAGATCGTCCCTCGAGAAGATCGCCGACATGTTCCTGGCGGAGCCCCCCTCGTATTCCAGCGTCCAGATGGAACTCAGCCAGCCGTCCCGTTCCCTCATCCGCTGGAAGACTATCCGGTTGTCTACGGGCGACCACTCCGGCAGGAGGCCCTCCGCGTTCTCGAGAATGTGCGTCCGTCCCGTGGACGTCTCCCTGATCCGGAGCGTCCAGCGCCCGCCGGCGAAGTCGTCCGTCGAACAGTAGACCAGCGATCCGCCGTCCGGGGACCAGCTCGGGTGGATGTCATGGGCGCCGGACTCGCTCACGATCGTCACCCTGTCGGGGTGCTTTACGTGGTCCTCCATGACGCAGATGTCCCACTCGCCGCGGCCGTTGGAGCAGAAGGCGAGCATCCTGGGATTGGCGGGGTTCACCCGCGGGAACCGCTTGTCCCCGGGGCCGTCCGTCAGCCTCGTGGCGACGTTCGAGCCCACCGGCTTGGTGAATATCTCGAGGCGTTTCCCGAAGGACGACGAGACGTAGAAGATGCGCGACCCGTCGGGGGAGACCTCCGGATCCTTGTCCTCTCCGGTCGCGCCGGCGGTGACCTGCGTGATTGGGAAGTCGGGCGCATCGGCCGGGGCCGGGGCCGGGACGCAGCCGGCGGCCAAGCAGGCGGCCATCGCGGCGCGGAGTATACGTTCCATTCTCTGACTGCCTGTCAATTTATCGGCAATTTGATTGACGCTCCTGCAGGGGCCTACTAAGATTCGAATCTGCATGGAGGTGGTCATAGACGGCAGGACCGGCCTGGCCGCAGGCAGCGCGGGCGCCACCTTCGGGGAGGTGTTCGACCGGGTCCGCCGCGAGGTCGCCGTCCGTCGCAGAGTGATAGTCTCGTTCTCGCTTGACGGCGAGGTGCTCAGCCGGCAGCGGATGGAGACGCTTTCGGGTAAGGCCCCTCCGGTGGGCGCGCTCCTGGAGGTGCGGACCGCCGATCCGTACCGCATGGCGGTGGAGACGCTCGCCGGACTGCAGGGGCATCTTGCCAACGTGGAGAAGGGCCTGGAGGAGGCTGCGCGGCAGTTTGACGCGGGCGAATACACCAAGACGCTCGCGAAGTTCGAGGAGTGCTTCCAGGGGTGGGAGATCCTCCTGAGGGCGGTGCGGGACATCGGAATGCTCGCCTCGGCGGATTTTTTCAAGCTGTCGGTCGAAGGGGATTCGATCGACTGGTGCATCCGCCGCCTCCAGTCGGCCCTCCTGCGTTTCGAAACCGCTCTGGTGACCAAGGACGTCCTGCGCCTCGGCGACATAGCGCGCGGCGAGCTGAGACCGCAGGTGGCTAGGTGGCGCGCCGTGTTCGCCGTCCTCGGGGATCACGTCGCGCGGGCTTCGGGCTCCGGCTCATGAGGGCGCTGCGGGGGGGCCGGGCGTCGGTCAGGAGGCTGGGCGGCGTCAGGGCGCTCGTGCTCGACGTGGACGGCGTGCTCACCGACGGCGGGATGTATTACGGGGAGTCCGGGGAGGCCCTGAAGAAATTCCACACCCGCGATGGAATGGGGCTCCGCATGGTCATGGAGGAGGGGATCGCCGTGGCGCTGGTGACCGGCGAGGAGACGGAGATCGTCAGGCGGCGCGCCGAGAAGCTGGGCATCCGCGACGTCTTCTCCGGCGCGGAGGACAAGCGGTCGGCGCTGATGGGGTTCCTGGCCTCCAGGGGCATCGACCCCGGCGACGCCGCGTACGTGGGGGACGACGTGAACGACGTCCCCGCGCTGGGATGCGTTGGATCCCCCATCGCGGTCGCCGACGCGGCCCCGGAGGCGCTGCGGGCAGCCCGCCTGGTCACGGAGCGCCCCGGGGGGATGGGGGCCGTGCGGGAGATATGCGACGCGATCCTCGCCGCCCGGCGCCGGCGGGGGATTTCCTTCAAGGACGGCCCCCGCGCCGATCGATAATCTAACGGGCGGACGGCGTTCCGCCCGGAGGCTTGAGGTCATGCTGCTCGGCCGGTCGCTGAGGCTCCTGCGGCCCTCCCCGGAGATTCGCGAACTTGCGCTGCTGCGGGAGATCGGGAAGAACCCCGCCGTCAGCCAGCGCGCGCTGGCCCGGTCGGCGGGGCTCAGCGCCACGATGGTGAACGCCTACATCGACTCGCTGGTGGGGCGCGGGCTGGTGGAGGTGACGGGGGAGACCAACAGGACCTACCGGTACTCGCTGACGCCCGCCGGCCGCGCCCGCCTCATGGAGCTTTCGGAGGCCGCCTCGCGGGAGGCCGTCGAGGTGTACCGCATGACCCGCGACGAGTACGCCCGGCGGCTGGAGGCGTGCCGGGCGTGCGGCATTCGCAGGGTGGTCATCCTCGGTGCCACGGAGGCCGGGGAGCTGGCGGCGCTGGCATCGGAGCGCGCCGGCGTGGAGGTGCTCGGGGTGGTGGATCCGGATCCGTCCCGCCGCGGCGCCAGGCTTGCGGGCCGCCTGGTGGAGGATCCCGCCGCGGCAATTGCATACCGGCCGGATGCCGTGCTGGTGGCCTGCCGGGAAGGCGGGGCGGCGGGGGCCGCATGCGTCGAGTCGCTCGGCCTGCGCGTCCTTTGCCTCTAGATCGCGCATCTTGACTTGTCCGGCATTCCGTATTAAATAGCTTCGCCCTCGCCGGTCGATGCGACCGTTCATTTGTCCTGTCATTGCGAATGGGGAGGCAGGGCCGTGGGAATCATCGATGACTGCGCGCGAAAGATAGCAGGCCGCGGCCGGGCGGTGGTCCTGCCGGAGGGCCACGACGAGAGGATCCTGCAGGCGGCGCGGAAGCTCAAGGACCGTGACCTGGCCCGTCCCATAGTTCTCGGGAATCCCGCGCGCGTCGAGGCGGCCGCCGCGAAGGCGGGGATCTCCCTGCGGGACATGGAGACTATCGATCCGCAGGGCTCGGACCGGCTGGACGAATACGCCTCCCGCTACGGCGAGAGGCGGAACATCCCCGTGCCGGTGGCGCGGCGCCTGATGGCCAAGCCGGTCTTTTTCGGCGCCATGATGGTTGGCTCCGGCGACGCGGAGGCCGTGGTCGCCGGCATAGACAGCGCGACGGCCACCGTGATCCAGGCCGGGACCCTGTGCATCGGGATGGCCCCAGGAATCTCCACCGCCTCCAGCTTCTTCCTGATGGTGGTCCCGGAGTACATGGGACGGATCGACAGGCCGTTCATATTCGCGGACTGCGCCGTCAACATCGATCCCTCGCCGGAACAGCTGGCGGACATCGCGCTGGCGTCGGCCAGGAGCGCGCAGGCGCTGCTGGGCGGCGACCCCCCCCGCGTGGCCCTGCTCTCCTTCTCCACCAAGGGATCGGCCTCCCACGCCCGCGTGGACAAGGTCGTCAAAGCCCTTGAGATAGCCAGGTCCAAGGCGCCGGAGCTCGCCATAGACGGCGAATTGCAGGCCGACTCCGCCATCGTGCCGTCCGTGGCGGCCCGTAAGGTGAAGGGCGCCAGCCCTGTTGCCGGCCAAGCCAACGTGCTCATATTCCCGGATCTCGACAGCGGAAACATCGCGTACAAGCTGGCTCAGAGGCTGGCCAAGGCGCAGGCGATCGGGCCTGTCCTCCAGGGATTTTCCAGGCCGATCAGCGACCTGTCCCGCGGGGCGAGCGCCGACGACGTGGTCTCGACGGCGGTGCTTCTGCTGGCCCAAGTTGAGGCGTCTTGAGAGAGAAACCCGCCCATGATAATCCTGGTCCTGAACGCCGGCAGCAGCTCGATCAAATACCAGCTCTACCGCATGCCCGAGGGGGTGGTCCTCGCCAAGGGGATCGTCGAGAGGATCGGTGAGGGCAACTCCAGGCTGAGCCATTCCTGGGGTGGACGCAAGCACGTCGCCGAGGTGAAGGTCCAGGACCACGTGCAGGGAATGGGCGTCATCCTCGAGACACTCGTTCATCCGGAGTTCGGGGTCATCAAGGACGCCTCCGAGATCGAGGCGGTGGGCCACCGCGTCGTTCACGGGGGCGAGGAGTTCACCGGCTCCGTGGTGATCACGGATGAGGTCATACGCTCCATCGAGAAGTACGCGGATCTGGCGCCCCTGCACAACCCGCCGAACCTGGTCGGGATCAACGCCGCCAGGAAAAGCCTGCCGGCCGCGCGCCAGGTGGCTTGCTTTGACACCGCCTTCCACACGACCATACCGCCCGTCGCCCACCTGTACGCGCTGCCCCACGAGATCTACGAGAAGTACCGCGTCCGCAGGTACGGCTTCCACGGCACAAGCCACAGGTACGTCGCTCGAAGGTACGCCCAGATCGCCGGCAAGGACAAGTATGGCGTCAACGTCATCACCTGCCACCTGGGAAACGGCTGTTCAATCACCGCCGTCCGCAACGGGCGCTCCGTGGATACCTCCATGGGACTGACCCCACTGGAAGGACTGGTCATGGGTACCAGGTCGGGGGATTTCGATCCCGCCATACTCTTCTATCTGGCCGACAAGGGCGTCGGCCTCAAGGACCTCAACGTGATGTGCAACAAGAAATCCGGTCTCCTGGGCATATCAGGGAAGTCCAACGATATGCGCAATCTGATTCAACTGGCCGAGGGCGGCGACCGCCGGGCGGAGCTTGCCATAGACATCTTCTGCTACCGGGTCAAGAAGTACATCGGCGCTTACGCGGCTGTCTTGGGGACTTTAGACGCCGTGATATTCACCGGCGGGATCGGAGAGAACGCCGCCGGAGTCCGCGCCCGGATCTGCGAGGGGTTGGAACCGCTCGGGATCCGGCTCGATCCGGGGCGCAACCGGGCCGTGGCCGGCGGGGAGGCCCCGATCAGCGCGGCCGACAGCCGTGTGCAGGTCTACGTGATCCCGACGGACGAGGAGGCCGCCATCGCCAAGGACACGTACGCTTTGGCCCAATCTTGAGAGGCAGTCCATGGCGGAAGCCCGCTCGTACAGGCCCCTGAGTCCTTCCGAGATCCGCCGGCTTCAGGACCAAGGGTGCACCGCCGGCGACTGGAGCCGGGTCATGGTGGGTGAGGGATTCGATCCGGCCGCCGTGGTGCGGACGTCGTTCGCCGGCGACGTGAAAATCGGCTCGACCGCGGGCCGCGTCAGCACGGCTCACGGGGAGGAGAAGCCCGCCGGGCTATATGACGCGGTCTTGGCGGACTGCACAGTGGGCGACGGGTGCCGCGTGGCGGGGGTTTCAGTGCACGTCGCGCGCTACGACATCGGCGACGGCGCGTGCGTGGAGGACGTGGGGGTCGTCCAGGCGCGGCCGGGGGCGTGCTTCGGCAACGGCGTCGAGGTCGAGGCGCTCAACGAGGCCGGCGGCCGAGAGGTGATTCTTTTCGACGAGATCTCCTCCCAGTTCGCCCATCTGCTCTGCCTCCATCGCTACCGCCCGGGGCTCGTCCGCCGCCTCGGTGAGATCGCGCGGGCGGAGGCCTCCAGGGCCCGCTCGGACCGCGGCCGCATCGGGGAGGGCGCCAGGATCGTCTCGTGCCGCGAGATCGTCGACGTGCGCGTGGGGCCCTGCGCCGTGATCAACGGGGCGGTCAGCCTCGTCAACGGTACCATACTCAGCTCCGCCTCGGCGCCTGCCGAGGTGGGCCCCGGGGTCATGGCGAGCGACTTCATATTCGCCGAGGCCTCCAGAGTGGACGGGGGCGCGATCATAAGGAAGACCTTCGTCGGCCAGGGCTGCCTCGTGGGCAGGCAGTATTCGGCCGAGAATTCCCTCTTCTTCGCCAACTCCGAGGCGTTTCACGGCGAGGCATGCAGCGTATTCGCGGGGCCTTACACCGTCACCCACCACAAGTCGAGCCTTCTGATAGCCGGGTTGTTCAGCTTCTACAACGCCGGTTCCGGGACCAACCAGTCCAACCACATGTACAAGCTCGGCCCATGCCACGAGGGCAGGCTTGAGCGGGGGTGCAAGACCGGGTCGTTCTCCTACATGATGTGGCCCTGCCGGCTGGGTCCCTTCAGCGTGCTGCTGGGCAAGCACACGTCCAATTTCGACACCTCCGACTATCCGTTCAGCCATCACGAGGCCCGCCCCGACGGCAAGTGCGCGATGATACCGGGGCTCCACCTGACTACCGTGGGGACCGTCCGGGACGGCGCCAAGTGGCCCGCGCGCGACCGGCGCAAGGGGGACGACATGAGGGACGTCGTCTCGTTCGCGGTATTCAGCCCCTACACGGCGGGCAAGATGATGAAGGCGGTCCGCGCGCTGCAGGCGCTTCAGGAGTCGACCGACAAGTCCGTCGAGGAGGTCTCCGTGGGGGGCGCGCTCGTCAGGCGGCCCATCCTGCGGACGGGGCAGAAGTTCTACAGGACCGGCATCGAGGTGTACCTCCTGGAGAAGGTCTTCGAGAGGATCGAGGAGGCCGCCTCCTCGGGCCGGTTCGACCCGAAGGCCCTGGCAGTCTCCCCCGATGCGGTGTATTCGCGCGCGTGGGTCGATATCGGGGGCCAGCTGATGCCGCGGGACAGGCTGCTGCGCATCGAGGAGGCGGTGGAGTCCGGCGCGGTCGGGTCGGCGCGGGATCTCGCCGAGCGGTTCAGGCAGGCGCACGGTTTCTATTCCGCGGATGAGTGGGCCTGGGTGGTGGAGGCCTACCGGGAGTATTTCGGGAAAGATCTGCCGGCCGCGACGCCTGGGGAACTCGCGGAGGCGGCGGGGGCCTTCGTGAAGGTGAAGGGGAAATTCATCAGCCTCGTGGTCGCCGACGCCGAGAAGGAGTTCGACGAGCAGAGCCGCATCGGGTTCGGCGTGGACGGCGCCCCTGAGGACGCCGCGGCCGATTTCGAGCGCGTGCGCGGCCGCGCGGAGACGAACAAGTTCATCAAGGAGATGAAGGGACTCCTGGAGGCGCTCCCCGCTCGCCTTGAAAGGGTGAGAACCGCCGTGGGGGCCGGATGAGGCAGAAGGATCGAAATCGGAGGAGACGCGCATGAGACTGATCATCCTGAAGGATTACGACGCGGTGAGCCGCTGGGCGGCTGCCTGCGTGGCCAAGGAGATTGCATCCTTCGGCCCGACTCCCGGGAAACCCTTCGTGCTGGGGCTCCCGACGGGTTCCTCCCCGCTGGGGATGTACAAGGAGCTCGCGCGGCTGAACAGGGAGCGGCAGGTCGATTTTTCCAACGTCGTCACGTTCAACATGGACGAGTACGTGGGAATTCCGGAGGACCACCCCGAAAGCTATCACTCGTTCATGTGGAACAATTTCTTCCGGCACATAAACATCAGGAAGGAAAACGTCAACATCCTCGACGGTAACGCCAATGATCTGGAGGCCGAGTGCGCCAACTACGAGGCGAAGATCAAGAAGTATGGCGGCGTCGAGCTGTTCGTCGGGGGCATCGGGCCGGACGGCCACATAGCGTTCAACGAGCCCGGCTCGTCGCTGTCGAGCCGGACCAGGATAAAGACCCTGACGCAGGACACCATCATCGCCAATTCGAGGTTTTTCGGTGGCGACGTCAACAAGGTGCCAAAGACGGCGCTCACAGTCGGGGTCGGCACGGTGATGGACGCCAGGAAGGTGATGATCATCGTCAGCGGGCACGGCAAGGCCAGGGCGCTCCAGCAGGCGGTCGAGGGCGGGGTGAATCACATGTGCACCGTCTCGTGCCTCCAGCTCCATCCGCACGGCATCATCGTCTGCGACGACGCCTCCACCGTCGAGATGAAGGTCGGCACCGTAAATTACTTCAAGGACATCGAGAGAGATTACCTCGACCCGGCGAGGATATTCCCTGGGATTTGACGCCGGAGGCCGTCCGGCGGCGTTTTTAGGGGGGTGCCGATGGAAGACACGGAGCGGCGGGTGAAGGAGGTCATCGCCCGGATCCTCAAGGTGGACGTCGGCCGCATGAAGCCCGAGTCGCGTTTCGTCGAGGACCTGGGGGCCGATTCCATGCAGAGCGTGGAGCTCGTGGCGGCCTTCGAGGAGGAATTCGACATCGAGATGGACGAGGAGGCGGCCCTGGGCGTGAAGACGGTGGGCAAGGCCGTCGAGTTCATCGACAAGATCCGTCGGCGGGGATGAGGCGGTCCGGCGTGGCTGTGCCATGTTGATTCGGCAGGGCCCTTCCCGTTTCATAGGCATCGACGTCGGCGCCGAGACGGTGAAGGTCGTGGAGGTCGTCAGGGAAGGGGATGCCCTGCGCCTGGCCCGCCGGCGCTTCGAGGAGCACCGCAAGGATCCCGGGCCGGTCCTGTTGCGGCTGCTGCGGGAGTGGTCCTGGGAGGGGGCGGCGGGGGCGGCCGTCTGCGGCCGGCTCGGCAGAAGAGTCAACCTTCCGAAGATCCCCGCGCGGCGCGCGCAGGCCGCCGGCTTCCGCTTCCTCAGGGGGGACGGCCCGGCCACGATAGTCTCCGTCGGAAGCCACGGTTTCTCCGTCCTGGAGCTGCACGCCGACGGATCGGAGATGTTTCGAGAGAATCCCCGCTGCTCCCAGGGGACCGGGAACTTCCTCCGCCATCTGGTGGAACGTCTGGGCCTGGGTGTGGAGGAGGCCTGCCGCCTGGCGGAAGAGGCGGACGAGGCGCTGCCCCTGTCGGGCCGATGCCCGGTTATCCTGAAGACGGACATGACCCACCTGGCCAACAAGGGTGAGGATCGGCGGCGCATCTTGGCGGGGCTGATAGACGCCGTCTGCGAGAACATACGGGTGCTGGTGCGGCCCGGCCTCAGCCCATCGCCTGTTTACCTGATCGGCGGCGTCTCCCGTTCCGGCCGGCTCCGGGATCGCTTCGGCCGGTTCCTGCGGAAGAACGGGATGGAGATGGCCCCCTTCCAGGGAGACGACGTCCTATTCTTCGACGCCGTCGGCGCCGCGGTCATGGCGGCCGCCGAGAGGGGCGGGGGGGGCCTCGCGCCGCTGGAAAAACTTCTGACGGCCGCTCCGGAGGATACCTTCGAGTGCCTGCCCCCGCTGGCCGAGTCGCTGGGCCGGGTCCGGCGGCTTCCTCCCGGTCCGCCCGCGCGCCCGGAGGACCGCGCCCGGCCCGTCTTTCTCGGCCTGGACATAGGTTCCACGGGCTCGAAGGCGGTCGCCTTGGAGGCCGGCGGCGGGCTTGTTTGGGAGTCCTACCTCCCGACGGCGGGCGACCCCGTGGGAGCGGCACAGGGCCTGGTGCGGCGGTTCGTGGAGGGTCCCGAGGGCGCACGTCCCGTCCTGGGCGTAGGCGTCACCGGCAGCGGCAGGGAGGTCGTCGGGTCGCTTATCGCGGTCTCCTGCGGCCGCGATTCGGTCTACATCCTCAACGAGATAGCCGCCCACGCGGAAGGGGCCCTGTACTACGATTCGCGCGTCGACACCATCTTCGAGATCGGCGGCCAGGACGCCAAGTACATACGGCTGGAGGGGGGACGCGTCGTGGACGCCGCGATGAACGAGGCGTGCAGCGCCGGCACCGGCTCGTTCATAGAGGAGCAGGGCCGCAGGTTCGAGGGGATCGGGGACGTCGTCCGGATGGACAGGGAGGCGCTGGGATCTCCCCGGGGCGTCTCTCTCGGCCAGCACTGCTCGGTGTTCATGGCCGAGATCATCGACGAGGCGGCGGCGGCGGGGGTTGAGAGATCGGCGATCGTCGCGGGCCTCTACGACTCGGTGGTGCAGAACTACCTCAACCGGGTCAAGGGGAACAGGTCGGTCGGCCGGGTCGTCTTCTGCCAGGGGATGCCGTTCGCGTCGGATTCGTTGGCGGCGGCGGTGGCGCGTCAGGCTGGGGTCGAGGTCGTGATCCCCCCCAGCCCGGGCACGACCGGGGCGCTGGGCATAGCGCTCTTGGCGCGGCGGGAGCTGGGGGAGGGAGGCCGGGCGGGGCTCGACCTGCGGCGCTT
>FWPU01013430.1_pt1 | contig 10317 bp, 8 predicted proteins | sample 2228361 | NCBI WGS metagenome assembly FWPU01 (sample SAMEA103939777, study PRJEB20133) | metagenome | reverse complement strand
AATGCCCGTAGGCATGAATTTTATCCATTGAGATATTAAGACCTCTCCCCTTGCCCCTCTCCTTCTCAAGGAGAGGGGTGCCCGCAAGAGCGGGGTGAGGTTTCAAATATCAGACAAACAGATTTTGGTGCAAATACGAATTATAAAAACTCAAAATGCCCTTAGGCAGAATTTTAGCAATGGAGAAGTTAAAACCTCTCCCCAAGCCCCTCTCCTTCTCAAGGAGAGGGGTGCCCGCAAGAGCGGGGTGAGGTTTCAAATATCAGACAAACAGATTTTGGTGCAAATACGAATTATAAAAACTCAAAATGCCCTTAGGCAGAATTTTAGCAATGGAGAAGTTAAAACCTCTCCCCATGCCCCTCTCCTTCACAAGGAGAGGGGCGCCCATAAGGGCGGGGTGAGGTTTTCTAATCTCCGGCATTTACATTTTGAGGCAAATAAGAGTCGATGAAAACGCAGAACAATCTAGAATCAATGATTTAAGAAATTGTCAAAGTCAAGAAACTCTCCATGAAACCCTCCGTGTAAAATCTCCTTACCTCTTCCTGTCCTCTGTGTTTAAAAAAAAGAATTTAAGAAGTGAACATATTTGTTTGCTCTCAAAACATTATCAACTTTTCATGAGATAATTGAAAACTGTGGTTTTGATGGTGAATTTTGTATGTTGGAAAGAATAAGGTTTAGTTGTTACGGAGAGTCAATTGTTTAAACAATTCTTCCATAGAACCCGAAACGCTTTGCAAGGATATTACGGTTAAGCCGTTTTTCATGGTCCATTCAAATAATTCTTTACGAAAGTCGGCATCTTTTTTTACGGTTATTCTCCATTTTTGTCCGGGCATCACTTCTACAGAAGCCACCGACGACAATGCTTCGAGTTCTTGTTTTTTTACTTTTTTATCCAACTCAATCATCACCACTTCACGGCCTTTTTGAATTTTTTTAAGTTCAGAAACATCGTTATCGGCCACAATTTTACCCCGATTGATGATTACTACATGATCACAAAGAGCTTCCACTTCTTGCATGATGTGAGTGGAAAGGATAACCGTTTTTTCTTCGCCAAGTTGTTTAATCAATCGTCTAATTTCTTGAATCTGCACAGGATCGAGACCACTTGTGGGTTCGTCCAATATCAAAACCTTCGGATCATGTATCAATGCCTGTGCAAGTCCGACACGTTGGCGGTAGCCTTTTGACAGGGATCCGATTTTTTTATTTTGTTCGATCTCCAACCCTGTCATTTCAATCACTTTTTTCACTTTTTGTTCTATTGCAGATAAACCATGCAGTCCGGCCGCAAAACGCAAAAACTCTTTAACGTACATGTCAAGATAAAGAGGATTGTGTTCGGGCAAATAGCCAATCATTTTTTTTATTTGCAAAGGATCTTCGTAGATGCTTACGCCTTCTACCCAGGCTTCGCCGGTAGTGGGGGGCAGAAAACATGTAATGATTTTCATCAATGTGCTTTTTCCGGCACCATTTGGTCCCAAAAAACCGGTTATTTTTCCGGAGGGAACAGAAAAAGACACATTATCCAACGCTTTTTGCTGATCATATAGTTTGGTGATGGATTTTATTTCTATGGACATTTTTTTTATTTTTTTGCAAAGGTCAAAAATTCTTTAACTTTTCAAGAAATTCAATTTTTTTTCTTCTGGAAATTTCCACCTGACTGTCATCTGTTAAAATCACATATCCTCCGTCACCTTTCACGTAGCGTTTCACATGGTCAAGATTTATTATGTAAGAACGGTGCACTCTCATAAACACATCAGGATTGAGCAATCCTTCATATTCACCAAGTGGTCTTGATGAAACAATCTTTGAATGATTTGTCAAATAGATATGTGTATAACTTCCGTCGCTCACCAGTTTTATGATTTCATCGAGGTATACAAATATATACCCTTCTTGGTCGGGTATGGCAATTTTTTTTCTTGCGTCCATTGACATATTGCTGATAAGAGTGTTTATTTTTTCACGGGACAGTTTTTCTTTGTTTTTGTTTTGCAAAAAACGATTGACCGATTTAATCAAATCTTCTTTATTGACAGGTTTCAAAAGATAATCATGAGCACTATAGCGGATGGCTTCAATGGCATAATGATCATAAGCCGTGGTGAAAATGATACCAAAATCGATATTTCCTTGCAATTCTTGCAACAGATCCAGACCGGTTTTGCCGGGCATTTCTATATCCAAAAAAACCAGATCGGGATGCAGATTTGTAATCATTTTCAAGGCTTCATCGGCATTATCTGCCTCGCCAACAATTTCAATATCAGTCAAATTTTTTTCTATTGTTTTTCTTAATAATTGACGACTGCCTTTTTCATCGTCAACAATCAATGCCAAAATTTTGTTCATATATCATCAATTTGCGGTATAATTAACTTAATTAAAGTTCCGGCCGGTTGATCACCTTCAAATAAATCAACAATATCAAAGCTTATGTCGGCATCAAGAATGATATTCATTCTGTCGATTCTTTCTTTGATATTGTTCATGGCAACGGATCTGTGGTTTTTGTTTTCCTTTTTCATATTGGCAACCTCACGTCCAACCCCATTGTCTTCCACACAAATTTCCACCGAATTTTCACCTGCTTGCCGTATGGTAATTTTTAAGAGGCCTTTTTTTCCTTGTAATAAACTCAATCCGTGTCTTATTGCATTCTCTACAAAAGGTTGAAGAATCATGGAAGGTATATAACAGTTTTTTAAAAAATCACGGTTTCCATTCCAAACGATTTCATAATCAAATTTATTGTCCATTCTCATTTTTTCTAGTTCGATATAATTTTTCAACCATTCCATTTCTTCCCCAACCGTAATCCAGGATTTTTTGCTGTATTCAAGCACTTGTCTCATCAAACGGGCAAATTGGTTGAGATATTCGGATGCTTTACCGGTTTGATGGTTCTCAATATAGTTTTGAATAGAGGCCAAAGTATTGAACAAAAAATGTGGATTCATTTGGGAGCGAAGGGCTGTTATTTCAGATTCCAGCAATTGTTTTTGCCGCATCATGGCAATCATTTTTCTTTTTTTGCGGTTTTGCCAAACAATGTAAAGCCATGCTGTGGCAATCATTAGAATTGAAAGAACCGATGAAACCCAAAATTCTTTTTTCATCCAAATAGGTTCCGGTATGGTAATTTTCAACTCCAATGGTTTTTCTGTCCATGTGCCGTTAGGTATCAATCCATAAATTTTGATACGATAGTTACCGGGCGAAGGTTTAATCAACGACCATCGGTTTTGAGAAGTATAAACCCATTGTGTGTCTCTGGCCGACACATATATTTTATATTGCCCCAATGCAGGTTGATTGTCAATCAACATGGCCCATTCGAGATCTATTTTTTCTACCGGATATTCCAACAAATATTCTCCTGAGACAACCGTGTCTGCATTGTCAATTCTCACAGACGTAAAGAGCATACTGACGACCGGATCGGCTTTTCCCCAGTCCTGATGGTTAAAAATTCCCGTTTTTTTGACTTGATCCAAAGGTATGGCATTTTTCTCATTAACATTTTGTCCGGCAACCTTGTGATTGTTGTCAGTATTGACAACAGCTTTAAATGCCGGAAGCACATACATTCCGTTTTCAACTGTTCCAAAATAAATATTTCCACTTTTGTCTTCAAAAATAGTACTTACTGTTTTGTTTCCGAGGTATTGAACAGAAGCATTCAAATCGGCAATGGCAAGAGGAAAACAAATTGTGCCGCCATTTTGCAAGCCGATCCAAATTTTATTTTCACTGTCTTCGAAGATGCACTCTACAGAATAATCCAAAAACAAACGGGCGTTTACAACACTATCTTTAAACACGATCAATTCCCGATTTTTTCCATACCAAACCTGCCCTGAAGAGGTTATTAAAACACGGCTTTTGGCATAGACAGGATCTTCGTTGAGTTTTAAAAAAAAACCTTTTTTATTTAAAATATAAAGCAAGGATTGTTTTTTGGGCGTAGTGCGAGAACCTGCCAGAATATTTCCCTTGTCGGAGCGATAAACATAAAATGTGGCTTGATCCTGAATTTCCTGAGGCCAACTTTTATCCAAATAATTGACAGAAGCTTGATCGAATTGATAAAGATGCCCGCCTATGACTGTAGAGACATAAATTTTTCCGTTCTCAACAAAAAAAACGTTGATGATTTTGTTGGCAAATTCCATTGAGAGGTATTCGGGTAAACTTATTTCACTCCATCGGTTAGATTTGTTTACTTTAAACAATCTCCCGTCTGCACTAATCATCCATAAATTTTCTTTATCGGCATATAAATGCAAGATATGTTGCATCTCGGGATGTGGATTGTCAAAAGCCCTATATGTTTTTTTGTCTTTAAAAACATACACTCCATTGGCCGATGCAATCCAAATTTTTCCATTAAACTCAACTAAATCATTGATTTGAAAAGCCGGCAGACCATTCTCCCGATTGTATGTTTCAAATAAAGAATTTTGTCCTGTAATGCTTACCCACCCTCCTGTCAAAAACAATATCAATATGATTATTCTGTTTAAATTCATACTCGAAAAGTAGCAATAATTTCATTTAATTGTTGCATCTTTAAGAACAAATTTAATAAACGGCACAATTTTGACGATAAAATGTACGAAAGAATTTATAAATTACATTCATTTATCGAATTATATCGGAATGATAGATTTTTGAGTTTTGTGGCAATTTGTCAAATTGTGTAAAATAGGTCAATTTAATATCAACAATGCTTAACTTTGCAAAAAAACAAATATGCCAAAGATTAAATTAAACACTATAGAGGAAGCCATTGAGGATATAAAAAACGGAAAACTGGTCATTGTGGTTGATGACGAAAACAGAGAGAACGAAGGTGATTTTGTTACAGCAGCCCGCAATGCCACTCCCGAAATTATAAATTTCATGGCCAAACACGGGCGAGGACTTATTTGCGCTCCATTGATTGAGGACCGTTGCGAAGAACTCAAGTTAGATTTAATGGTTCAAAACAACACCGTGGTGCACCAAACACCATTCACTGTTTCGGTTGATCTTTTGGGACATGGATGCACAACCGGTATATCTGCTTCGGACAGGGCTAAAACAATTTTGGCTTTAATAGATCCGAAAACCAAACCCGAAGATTTGGGACGTCCCGGGCATATTTTCCCCTTAAAAGCCCGTAAAGAAGGTGTGTTGAGACGTGCCGGTCATACCGAAGCGGCTATAGATCTGGCTCGCTTGGCTGGATTTGAGCCGGCAGGCATTTTGGTTGAAATTATGAATGATGACGGTACCATGGCCCGTTTGCCGGACTTAATCAAAATTGCCAAAAAATTTGACCTTAAAATCATTAGCATTGCCGATTTGATTGCTTACAGATTACGTACCGAATCGTTGGTTGAACGTATTGTTCAGGTTAAATTGCCAACCGAATTCGGACAATTTGATTTGATTGCCTATAAAGTGATTACCGACGGTCAGGAACATCTGGCACTGATTAAAGGAAGCTGGAAAGAAGACGAACCCGTTATGGTGCGTGTTCACTCCTCTTGCATGACTGGCGATATATTTCACTCTCACCGGTGTGATTGTGGCCCCCAGCTGCAAGCAGCCATGCAAATGATCGAAAAGGAAGGCAAGGGAGTCATCGTTTACATGAACCAGGAAGGAAGAGGTATCGGATTGATCAACAAATTGAAAGCATACAAACTTCAAGAGGAAGGGCTCGATACAGTAGAAGCCAATCTCAAATTGGGATTTGCCATGGACCAAAGAGATTATGGTATTGGCGCCCAAATTCTCAGGGATTTAAATGTCAAAAAAATTCGATTGCTCACCAATAACCCCAGAAAAAGAATCGGTTTGGCCGGTTACGGTCTCGAAATTGTTGAAAACATTCCCATTCAAGTTACACCCAATCCACACAATTATCATTATTTAAAAACTAAAAAAGAAAAAATGGGGCATTCTCTGAAACTCTAATTTTTCATTAAAATGTCAAACTTCCTTTCTAAACTTTTCTTCTTCATCACAATATTGTATTTTCTTAGTTTTACGGTTGCGTTTATCCCACCTGTTTATATTCAATACATTTCTATCCTTCAATTTGCCTATCCTTATCTTTTCATTCTATGGTTTATAGTGGCTTTGATAACATTTCGCAGATGGACCACCAATACATTTACCATAGTTTTTTTATTTACAGGAATAATTATATCCTACAAAATACCCCGTTTTTATCAATTGCCGATAAATGAATCCAATTGTCAAACATCTGATATCAAAATCATGTCATTTAATGTAAGAGATTTTGACTTATATTCATGGAGCCGCGACAGAAAAGTAAGGGACAAAATCATGGACTTGATTGCAAAAGAAAATCCCGATATACTTTGCATGCAAGATTTCTATCATAGCAATTCAATTAGGTACCCTTTCAAAACACTCGACAAAATTTTAGCTTTGGGATATAAATACTCGCACATTCACTATACACACATTGTGAATGACAGCAATTATTGGGGAATAGCCACATTCAGCAAATATCACATAATTCCTGTCATGCATCATGAAATTGACAGCATAAGAGGCAATGCATGGATTTTGACAAAAATCATACGCTCGCCCGGAGACACTATCTTAATAGGCAATTTACATGCGGCATCCGTAAAATTCAGACATCATGAAATGTTGTATCTGGAGTCATTCACAGATAAAGATAAAGATAAAGAAAAGAAACTAAAACAGAAAAAAATCAATATACAAGAAAAAGTTTTCGACATCTTGAAAAAAGTAAACCGGGCCATGTATTATCGTCAACTTCAAATTGACACATTTATTAAAACTTTGAAGCGTTTTGACCTGCCCATAATAATATGCACCGACTTAAACGATATTCCAAACTCATATGCTTATGAAAAGATCACTCAATATTTTGATGATTCATTTTTGGCCAGAGGCAGCAAAACGGGCATAACTTATCTTGGGCCTTTGCCGGGCTTGAGGATTGATTATATTTTTTATTCCCATCAATTTGAACCGGTGAGTTTTAACACATTAGATGTCAATCTGTCTGACCACCGCCCGATAATTGCCTGTTTTAAAAAGAATTATCAAAATTAGTGAAGATTATTTTTTTATGTTTTAAAATTTTTTTTTCTTTGCAAGGTAATTAAAATTTAAATACATGATTCCAGGCAAAAAGTTACTAAACTTATCAATTATTTTCATGACTGCCACGATGATTATATCTTGTGGCAGCGAGGAAGAACAACCGGACCAACTCATGGAAATAAAATCCGATTCTACCAAATCCAATCTTGTGAACATAGAAGGTCAGGTGTTTAGCTTGCCCTCGCCCATTCAAACAGCCATGCTCATTCAAAAATCCGGAGCACCTTATGATGCATCACTTCTCAATGAGGCAAAAAATGTATCAAAATATACTACAAATTTTCAAAAAGCACTCAATCTTGGTATTTTAGGAGCCGACTTGGCATATGTTACTATTTATCAACAAACACAAAATGGGATTACATATCTTACGGCAGTCAATAAATTGGCAGAAGAATTGGGCGTCAGTGGTGCTTTTTCTCAGGATCTTATCAAAAGATTTGAAAGAAACATGGGCAACCAGGATTCTCTTTTGGTTATGGTTTCAGACGCATACCAGGAAGCAGACAATTTTCTGAAAAACAATAAAAGAAAAGACGTAAGTGCATTGGTACTGACCGGAGGATGGATAGAATCTTTGTGGTTTGCCGTGAATGTTGCCGAAAAAACGAAAAATAAAGATGTTATCCAAAGAATAGGTGAACAAAAAATTACCATCAAAAACTTAAAAAAATTGCTCGAGCCATTTTATAAAGAAAAACCCGAATATGCCGAATTAATTGACCAATTGATAGACCTTGAAACAGTATTTGATCAAATTGTTTACACATATGAATATGTTGAACCCACTCACGATGTTGCCAATCGTGTCACTACCATCAATAGTAAAACAACTGTAACAATTAATGACGAACAATTAAGATCAATAACCGAAAAAATTAAACTAATACGTAACAAGATTATTTCTTAAATAAAATTTGACAATATGAAAAGATTAACGACAATATTAATTTTGTTGGCTGCTCTTACAACAGTCAAATTAAATGCGCAGTGCGACACTATTGCCAAAATTTGTGACAAACACATGCCTTCAAATTATATTTCAGATGGGCAGGCCTACAGAGCCCTTTTGTTAAATGATGAAGTTGCAGAATTTCACGTTACGCTATATGGAGGATCAACTTATAGAATAGCCGCATGTTCCGGTCTTACAGACGGGAACCTTATCTTTAACCTTGTTGACGAACAAAACAATGTTTTGTTCTCAAACAAAAATTACAAAAATGCACCTTATTGGGATTTCAAGGTAACCAATACCATCAATGCCATCATTCAGGCACAACTTGACCCAACTGTATCGTCTTCAGGATGTGCCGTACTTCTTCTCAATTTCAAGAAATAAAGAATTTTTTTCACTATTGTCCGATAAAAATCAAAAGTAGTAATTTTTTTTATCGAAAGTATTGATTTTATTGAGGTTGTTTTTTAATTTGAAATGTAAGCTCCCCTTTTTTACTCTATGTTTTGTCAAATTTTATATGAAGTCGACCGTTGGGTGGTTGGTTTTCTTTTATCCAATCTTTCTCAGGATTCTCAAGAAATTTTATTAAATGTATGTAGTTGAACAAATATAATCTGCAGAAACTTACAAAGTTTAAATATAATTATCCGAATAAATAACCACTTTTGCTCATGATGGTTATGTTATATACAAAACTAAGTAAAAAAGTGAGGCAAAATTGCCTCACTTTTTTTATAAAAAAATTTTTTTGTCGGACAATAGTGAATCAAAATATAACTAACCAACCCTTGTTCAGTTAGTTTGTCAAGGTCAACTTTTAAATGGTTAAAATTAGAAAAAAGAAAATAGTAAGCTGTAAAACTTAAAAAACAAGAAGTATTACTTTTTTTGACTGATATGATTTCATCATACTTCCGTTAATTGAAGTGTTGGTTAAAATGGCATGTAACGGTCGACCGCTTGTCGTTTTGGTTGATTTCAGAAGTAAAAATGTTTTTGCACCTCAAAAGTGGATGCGGGGTAGAATACACATTTGACCATGCCACCGGAAATTTTGTCAAATGTATGTTAGCGTGTCGTCTTAATTCTATAATCTTTTTTCCTGTCAAATATTGCAAGTCGTTTTGATAATGTTTTTGTTTTGCAATCTTCTGGCTTCAAAAATAGTTTTTGCTTCGAGTCATTAAAAAATTTTTGTTTGTTTGATATTAGAGATCTCAAAAATTCTGTTTCCATTAGATCTTTATCAATAAGTTTTGAAAAGTTCTTTATTTCAAGTGATAAATAGCGAGAAAAGAACACTAGCCAAATCAACTCAAAAGTAGATTTCTTACGCGATGCTTTGATAATTTCCGATTCAATCAAATTTTTCAATTGTTCCTTCAATGTTGAAGACTTGTATTTTGTATAAATCTCTTCACAAATGGCTAGAACGTGACATAAAGTTTTTTCAGATTCACGTTTTATTATCATAAGCAAACTCATTGCTTTCAATATTTGTTTATTTCTTTCTTTACTTGAGGTCGAAAATTGAATTTTTAGCTTGCTGTTATTGTCGTATAATTCAGAGAAAAACTTTTCAAGAATGCTTGTCCCAGGGTAAGCTTTATGAATGTCAAGTGCTTTCAAGAGAGTATATTCAAAAGTTTTGAAAGGTATGACTTCCTTGTCTTTCATTGAATAAATTTGATATTCTCTGTCGTGTTGTCTGTAGAGTCCATCCGGAAGTGTTAGAATTTTTGTCTTGTTTTCATTTATTAGCAAATTAAACTCAACTAATTCGTCTGATAACACTTTCAGGATTTTTTTAGCATCATATTCACTGTTGCATAAAATTCTGTAATCATCTTTAAAACGGCAACCAATAAAGTCAACTGACTTAAGTTTGGAGGACACTTTTCTGTCCACACTAGCAAGAATTATTTCGGCAATAAGGTCGCTGAGTGCTGAACCAACAGGAATACCATTAGTCCTTGCGTCATTAGCATATTGAATTAATCTATCGACTTTACTTCCTGTTAGTTTATACTCCTTGTCGGCCAATGATTTTTCTCTTCCATGCAAAGCCCAACCAATGCAATGTGTAGTTATTGAATTGCACTGTTGTCCAAAATAATTTCTAAAAAAATACCATCATACACCGCAGAAAATAAAAAATAAAAAAGACAGGAATA
>FWPU01013429.1_pt1 | contig 10317 bp, 6 predicted proteins | sample 2228361 | NCBI WGS metagenome assembly FWPU01 (sample SAMEA103939777, study PRJEB20133) | metagenome | reverse complement strand
CCGGGAGTGCCAGATCCGCGGCGCGCAGCGCGTAACCGTCCATCGCAGCGTTGTCGAACGCCGGCAGGTCGAGCGGCGCTGCGATGTCCTCGGCGAGGATGCGCGCGAGCGCCGCCGACAGGAGGAGGCCGAGGATCAGGTACTCGACGAAGTGCGCCGCCTTCCGGACGGCGTCGTGCGCGGCGTTCAGCGCCGCCTCGCCGGCCCACGGCAGCACGGCGCGGAGCACCGGGAGGAGGAACGGCGCGGTGTGCCGCTCGGAGAGCGACGACGTCGAGAGGGCGAAGATCGCCGCGGCCCAGACGGCGGCCGCGAGCCACCACGGCCGGGAGCTAGGCAAGCTCCGCGGCGAGGCGGTTGCAGAGGGCGAGGACGTCGTCGCCGAACTCGGCGTCGATAAAGCTCTCGAGCTTGTCGCGCTGCGAGGCGTAGCGGCGGCCCGCCCCCTCGCCCGCGAGGTTCGTGCCGGCGAGCAGGTCGAGGAACTCGAGCGTCGCCGGATGCTTCCCCGGCTCGGACGCCGACAGCTTCGCGTCGAACACGAGGCGCAGCGTGAGGTAGGCGAGGCGGTACTTGAGCTCTTCCGTCAGCTCCATCCGTTCTCCTCCGGGCGGGTCAACCGCCGTGGCGGGAGGCGCGGCGGTCGCGCCCCTGCTTCTCGATGACCAGCGCGTACTCGTAGAACGCGGGCTCGAGCGCCCCCTGCACGTGCCGGCCGTTGATGAAGAGCGTCGGCGTCGACGCCACCTCCACGCGCTGGCCCGCGGCGATGTCGGCGGCGACGATCGCCCGGGTGGCCGGGTCGTCGAGGCAGCGGCGGAAGGTCGCAACGTCCAGCCGCAGCTCGCGCGCGTAGCGGAACAGGCTGTCGCGGTCGAGCACCTGCTGATTGGCGAACAGCAGGTCGTGGTACTCCCAGAACCGACCCTGCGCGCCGGCGCACTCGGACGCCACCGCGGCGAGGCAGGCGTCGGGGTGGAGCGAGTGGGTGAGGGCGTCGTTGCACGCCGCGTCGAGCGGGAAGTGGCGGAACACCAGGCGGACGTCCGAGCGGCTGCGGATCAGGTGCCGCAGGTCGGGCGACGCCATCCGGCAGGCCGGGCACTGGAAGTCGGAGAACTCGACGATCGTGATCGGCGCGTCGGCGGGGCCCTTCGCATGGCGGGCGCCCCCCTCGACCTCGCTCGGCGCGCGGACGGGCAGGTTGACGTACATCTCGTAGAACCGGGGCTCGCGCGCGCGGACGTCCTCGATGGACGTCGCCGGGCCGGGCGCTCGCACGGCGGCGACCGTGCCGCCCCCGGCCGCCAGGACCAGCGCCAGCGCCGCCGCCGCGCGCGCGACCGGCGGCCGCCGCCACCACGCCCGCGTCTCCCCCGCGAAGCGCCGCGTGAGCGGCAGCACCGCCACCACCCACGCGACGATGACGGCGTCGAGCGTGAGGCAGAGCACGCACGCGTGCCGGAGGACCGCCAGCGACACCACTGCCAGCACCGCGGCGAAGCCGAGGCTTCCCGACGCCAGCGCGATCAGCGCCAGGTCCGCGAGGTCGCCCCCGCCGCCGCGGACCGCCCCCGGGAGGGCGAGCACCGCCCCGACGGCGAAGGCGGCGATCGCCCACGCGGAGACCGACACGCCGAACAGCCGCCCCCAGCGGCTCCCGAGCACGACGTCGCAGTTCACGACGTCGTTCACGTTGCAGAAGCTCGTGTACCCCGCGTCGGCGGTCAGGCGGCCGTGGACCGTGAGGGTCACCACGCTCACCGCGACGCCGGCGAGTGCGATGGCCAGCGCGACACGGTGGCGGGTGGGGCCGGCGTGCATCGGGAGCGGGGGGCGAGTCTATCGGTCCCCCCGCTCCCTTTCAACGGAACGGCGCGCGGCTGCGCGCGGTCAGAACTGGTACGTCAGGCGGATGCCGGTCTCGGAGCGGCCGCGCTGCATGCTGGCCTGCCCCCACGGATCGAAGATCGGCCGGTGGCCGCCGGCGCCGCGCGGCGTGAAGAAGTAGCGCTGGTTGATGTTGATGACGAAGTCGTCGCGGACGACGTAGTCGAACGACCAGAACGGCTCCATCACGTAGTCGTTGATCGGGTCGAGCGTCGTCCCCACCGTCGGCACGATCGAGCCGCCGCGGTAGAACGTGAACGCCGCGAGCGTCGCGATCGCCTCGAACTCGCGCACCTTGTCGCGGAACGACACCGAGCTCGGGCGGACGCTCGACGGCAGGTCGAACGGTCCGACCAGGCAGGAGCCGCCCCGCGCCCGCACCTGCGGCGGCAGGTTCGCGACCGTCTGCGGTTGGCAGTCGGGATGGTTCACGATGTAGTGCCAGAAGAACTGCCCGGTGATGAAGACCGTCGTCTTCTTGTTGATCGGCCGGATCCACGTCGGCCGGTCGAAGGCGATCATGCCCTTCCACATGTTCTTCTTGGTGATGCCGGGCAGCGACGGGTTGTCGACCAGCGTCACCTTCGCGAGGTCGAAGAACGGGATGCCGACGTCGTAGACCGTCTCGAAGCGGAAGACCGCCTGCGTGTACTGCTCGTCGGAGTAGTTCGCGGAGAAGCCGATCGTGTGGACGTACGGCGCGTAGTACTCCGCGGGGAAGATCGCCTGCGAGATCAGGTTCCGAAAGCGCGCGTTGTCGACCGCGGTGTTGAACGTCCGCGGCACCCCGCGGAGCGGCGCGGAGGGTGTACCGTCGTCGCCCGCCCACCGCTGGTAGAAGTAGTTCAGCGTGAACTCGAGGCCGAAGGGGGCGATGCTGTGGAAGCGGACGCCGACCTGGCTGTTCTCGAGCGCGTTGCGGTCGTAGTCACCCTGGGCGTAGAAGCGCGTGTTGTTGAGGAGGTGCGTGCAGATGCCGAGGCCGTCGCGGCGCTTGACCGGCGAGCTGTTGCACACCGCGCCGATGAACGCGCCGTCGATCGGGTTGCGCAGCGGGTCGAGGAAGCGGACGCCCCAGGGCCGCGGCATGAACGCCAGCTTGGCCGGGAACCAGTCGCCCGGGTTCCAGTACCACTCGAGGAAGTTCTGCGAGAACGACCAGATGTCGCCGAGGTCGTAGAGGAACTTGATCATCCAGAAGGGGCGCCGGATCGCGTCCCACCCGAACGCCGGGGCGGGGAACTCCTGGATGAAGTGCCAGGTGAGATCGAGCGAGTTGGCCCGGTCGAGCATCCGGAAGTTGTCGGTCTCGCCCCAGACGATCTGCTGGCGGCCGCCGCGGATGCTGAGCGGGATGCCGCGGAACTTGATGTCGACGTAGAGCTCGCGGAGCTGGTTCTCGAACTTGATCCGGTCGCGCGCCTCCTTGGCGAGGCTGCCGATCTCGAGGACGTCGGTACGGCCGACGCTCTGCGCGAACTCGAAGAGGTTCTGCCGGCCGGCGCCGTAGGCGTCGTAGTGGACGTCCTCCTCCTCGATGTAGCCGGGCGTGTAGTCGTAGATGCTGTCGTAGACGCCGCGCCAGAGGAGGAAGAGGTGGGAGTTCTCGATGAACGGGATGTCGTACTTGTTGTAGAGCTTGCCCGCCTGGAGCCAGTCGTAGTCGAGTCGGACGTGAACGGTGTTCCGCTGCTGGACGAACTCGTAGGTGTCGAAGGTGGGATGGCGGATCAGGTTCTGGGACTGGACGTTGCCCGAGAGCTGGAGCGGCCCCCACTTCTGCGTCGCGGGGGCGCGCGCCGGCAGCGCGAGGTGCAGCACGGCCAGGACCGCGAGCCCGGCCGTCTGAAGGCGGCGAGCTGACATACTCCCTCCTCCCTGAGATCGTGTCGGTGCAGCGGGACGGGCCTAGCTAGCGCGAAGTTTTGCGGTTTGCAATGCACGCAGGGGGTCGCCGGCGCACGGCCGAAGACCCCCCGCGAGCTCGGACGAAACGCGTGCGCGGCTACCGGTTCGGGAAGATCTCCACAGTGCCGTTGAAGATGACGGCGCCCGGACCGGGCAGGCCGGCGACCGTGTCGATGGTCGAGGCGCCGCTGCTCGACTCGCAGAAGACCGACACGAGCTGGACCCCGGTCGCCGTCAGCCGGCCGTCGGGCTGCGCCGTCGGCGGCACCGGCACGCCGGTGCGGACGATGGCGTGGCTCGGCTCGCCGCTGTTGGGCGCGGTCGGGAAGCACGGGTTGCGGCCGTCGCTGCAGCAGAACTGGTTGAGGCCGCCCTTGACGTCGACCCCGGTGCACGGGGTGCTGCACGTGCCGCCGCCGAAGGAGCTGCACTGGTCGTGGATCTGCTGCCCGGGGCAGACGGCGCTGGCGGCGCCGCCGCCGGTCTTCCGCGACTCGCCCGTGGTGAGGGCGAGGCTCACCGGGACCGTGCCCGTCTTCGAGCCCTGATCGCCGCCCGGCGGGCAGTCGACGGAGAGGAGGTAGGTTCTCGGCGCCAGGTTGCCGACGACGACCGGCACCGTCCCGTCGACGGTGCACGAGCGGCCCTGGTTCGGACCCAGGTTGCAGGTGCCGCGGCTGCCGACGGCGGAGCCGCCACCGGTGCACTCCGGGCAGAGGTTCGTCGGCGAGGTCGAGAACACGTCGGAGAGCAGCTCGATCGGCGTGGTCGACGCGTCGAAGGCCCCCGTCTGGATGTTCACCTTCGCGGTGAGGGTCGCGTCCCGGAAGCGGTTGACCACGCACACCGGCGCGCCGGCGGTGAACAGGGGCAGCGGCGGGCCGAGGGTCGGACCGTTCATCGACTCCCGGGTGGGATCGCCCTGGGAGGTGGTGCCGGTGGCGTCGCAGTCGAAGTCCGACGTGCCGTCGCAGTTCGAGAGGCACATCGTCACGCTCGACCCGGCGATGATCGGGAAGTTGTGCGACGCCCCGGAGACGCCGTTGTCGAGGTCGGTGCCGGTGTCGAGGGTCGTGTAGACCATCTCGCGCGGGCCGCCCGCGGGGTTGTTCTTGCAGGACGTCGTCGGCGGCGGGCCACTGGGCGGGAGACAGCGGAAGATGAGCGTGTCGGCGTCGGTCTTCGGCCGCCCGCTGGTCTGGGCCTTCACCTTCACCTTCTTGGGGCGCGACGGTCGCTGCTGGCCGCGGCGGGTGCGGAGCGGGACCGTGATCGTGCTGTCGCCGGCGCAGGTCTTCGTCGAGAGGCCGGTCGGCGGCAGCGTGAGGCCGCGGCCGCCCCGGAACCGGGTGACCGGCTGGGGCGTGCAGCCGGCGATCGTGGTCTCGTACACGCACGCCTGGAACGTGAACGTGCAGGTGCCGTTCGCGGCGCCGTCGGCGTCGCAGCTGTCGCCGTCTTTGCACTCCACCCGGTTGGCGCCGTTCGTCGCCTCGATGCCCTCGAACACGAGGTAGCAGTCGGCGCGCGCGTTGCCGCCGCCGCTGATGTTGGCCGCGCCGTCGGTCGCGACGGCGAGCGTGAGCGAGACCGCCAGCACGGCCGGCAGCCGGAACGTCTTCCTCATGCGCATTCCTCCTCGTGGAGCGCGGTGCATCACGGGGACCCGAGTGGGGAGACCGATGCCCCCCCTTAGGCCCCGGGTCCAATTCTTGTCAAGATTCGCTCCCGTCTGCGTGCTGCGCATCGAGCGCGATCGGCACCGCCCGCGGCGCCGTGCGATGTGGGCGCGACGATCGCCGCCGGCGACGCGACCGACGGCGTGCTCCACGTGAGCAGGCGGGCATCCTCCGGCCTCCGCGCGCCCGGCGGCGTGTCCCGGATCTCCGCCGCCGCCTGGCATGGCAAGCGCCGGCTGCCGAACCGGCACGTTCCCGGGCGGCAGGCGGCATCGCGACGGCGCTCGGCGCCGTCCTCGCCCGCTCGTCGTCACGCCGGCCCGGTCCCCGCCGGGCTCAGCGGCGACACCCGGGCCCGGGGGTCCGAGCGCGTTGGCCCGTCGGGCGCCCGTTCCGCGACGATCGTTCGCCCCCTCGTCCCCTTTCTTGTTGACGACCGAGGGGCAGTCCTGTTAGCCGTCCCGCGACTCCACGGGTGGGGCGGCTCCGCCCGGTCGAGGGAGGTCGGAAATGCGTACGTCGCGGCCGAGGTCTCTCGCCGTCCTGGCGACACTGCTGTTCGCGTCCAGCGCGTCTGCCGGCATCAGCGGCGGCAGCGGGCCCAGCACGAACCTGGACACGTACCTGCTCTTCGCCGAGAAGGAGCTGCGGACGCGTGGCAGCCTCAAGGTCGAGCGCGGCGACCTCGGCGTGAACGACGGCCTCCTGCGGAACCGCGGCCGGCTGAACGCGCCGGAGTCGACCGTTGCCGCGACGACGGCGAGGCTCTTCGCCTCCTCGCGGTGCGAGCAGCTCTTCGCCGACCCGGCGCTCTCCGAGCCGGCCGCCCAGTGCGGCCCGGCGCAGGACTTCGACGCGCCGATCGTGCCCGGCATCGCGACCGCCTGCGGCTTCCCCGCCGACATCACGTGCGGCGGCGCGACGGTGATCGTGAAGCGGGGCCAGACGGTCGACCTGCCGCCGGGCACGTACGGCGCCGCCGAGGTCGAGGGTGCGGGAGCGGGGCGCAGCGGGCGGCTCAACCTCACCGGTGGTTCGTACACGTTCTGCAGCCTGCGCATCGGCAAGGGGGCGGGCGTCCGGGTCCTCGGCGCCTCGACGATCAACGTCGCCGGCGACCTCGAGATCGCCAACCAGGGCCGCCTCGGGCCGAACGGGGGGAGCCCGTCCGACGTGCGCGTCTTCGTGGCTGGTGATCGCGTTCGCTTCGCCCGCAACACGCAGGTGGCCGCCCGCGTGTGCGCGCCCGACGCGCGCATGAACATCGGCGCCAGCACGTCGCTCGACGGCAACTTCTTCGCGGAGATCATCATCGCCGACCGGGTCTCCGGGGAGGCGCCGCCGGTGACGACGACCACGACGAGCAGCACGAGCACGACGACGACGTCCAGCAGCTCGAGCACGAGCTCGTCGTCCACGTCGACGAGCAGCTCGACCAGCTCCTCGTCCACGTCGTCCACGTCCTCCACGTCGAGCACGAGCAGCACGTCGTCGACGAGCAGCACATCGACGAGCCTGCCCGAGACGACGACGACGAGCCTGCCCGAGACGACGACGACCAGCTTGCCCGAGACGACCACGACGAGCCTACCCGAGACGACGACGACGAGCTTGCCCGAGACGACGACGACGAGCTTGCCCGAGACGACCACGACGTCGACGAGCAGCACGTCGACGTCGTCCAGCACGTCAACGTCGACCAGCAGCAGCACGTCGACGACGATGCTCGTCTGCAACTGCTGCGACAAGGAGACGATCGCGTTCACGACCAGCTCGGTGTTCGGGGCCGATACCGGTGACATCCTCGACGACACCGGCAACCTGATCGGGAACCTGGTCGCGGGCGGGCTGTACTTCGGTGGCGGCCAGGATGGCGTGCCACTGCCGGCTCGGATCCCCGGCGGTGCGACGACGTTCACCGCGATCACGGACTGCGACCCCGAGACCGGCGACATTACGATCGGCCCCCGCACGCAAGAGGATACCGGGAGCATTCGGAACTGCTCGGACACGGGCTGCTTCTTCGGCCCGCCGCTGCCCATTCCCAACCTGAACGCCGTAGCCACGTCTACGTGCGTTCAGAACATCATCTCGGCGTCGGCGGACGGCAGGGGGAGTTGCCTGGACGGATCCGTTACGAACCTCAGCTTGCCGCTTGCATCCGGGATCTACTTGACCGGTGATCTCGTAGCCGAGCTGCCCGGCATCCAGCCTTGCCCCGTGTGCGTGAACAACACGTGCGAGGGCGGTCCGAACGACGGCCAGAGCTGCACGCCGGAGACCAACACCTCGGGCGAGCCGTACCCCACCAGTCAGGATTGCCCGCCGCCGGGGGCTAACTTCCTGGGCGCGCTGCCGATCGGCTTCAACCTGTCGACCGGCACTCAGACTGACGTCGCTGAGGACTTGCCGGGGCAGCTGAACGTCTTCTGCGGCTTCTGTGCGACTAACGCCGGCGTGTTCCAGGGGCAGGCAACGCGTGGACCCGCCGTCCCGTGCACATCGGACGCCCAGTGCACGACGTCGCCGTTCACCCGCTGCCGCCAGCGGAGCCCCGGTGCTTTCGGGACGGATCTGACCACTGGCTTCACGGCTCGGACGATCACGGAGTCCGGCTCAGAAGCCGGGATGTGCATCGCTGAAGGGCAGCATGAGCAGACGCTCGTGAGCATCTTCTGTATCCCGCCGACGTTCAACGGGATCGTGGACGGCTCGGCGGATCTACCGGGCCCCGGTGCCGTGGCGTTGCCAGGGATCACCGAGCTGCTCGATCATCCACCGCTGTAGACCCATCCCCCGGGGGCTCGCCTCGCGGCGGGCCCCCGGGCTAATGGGGCGCCCACGGTCGCATGTACGAGTGGGTGGTCCTGGGCGCGTTCGCGGTGTCCGTCCTCGTCGGGGCGGGGCTGGGTCTCGCCACCGCCCGGACCCGCCCGTCGGACCGGACGCTCGTCACGCTGCTCCCCGCGGCGGCCGTCATGCTGCTCGTCGGCGTCGCGGCGGAGGTGCTGTTCGCACCCTTCCAGCCGTGGAACGACGCCCGCCTCGCCCCGGCGGCGGCATGGCTGCGGGGCTGGCGGCTCTACTACGGCGTGAACGAGGGGCCGATGCTCGGCCTCATGTATCCGCCGCTGGCCGCGCTCGCCTGGGTGCCGGCCGTCCTTGCGCCGACGCCCTCGGCGGCGGTGCTCGCGGGAGCGTGCCTGGCCATGGGGTACCTCCTCGGGCCCGTGCTCGCGACTCTCGCGCTCGACGCCCGCCGGCGCGGCGTGCCCGCGCGCTGGAGCGCCGCGGTCGCGCTCGTGTTTGCGCTTCTCACGCTCCACGTCGAGGCCTTCACCCAGGCCGCGTACTGGGTGCACGCCGACGCGCCGGCGCTCGGGCTCGCCACCGTCGCCGTGGCGTGGACGTACCTCCGCCCGGGCGCGGCGGCGGTCCCCGCGGTGGCGGCGGTGCTCGCCGTGCTGACGAAGCAGGTGACGGTGCCGCTGCTCGCGGCGCTCCCGCTGGCAGCGCTCGTCTTCGACGGCCGGCGCGCCGCGCTCCGTTCGGCCGGCTGGCTCGTCGCGGCCGCCACGGCCGCCGCGGTCGCGACCGTGACGCTGCTCGACGCGCGCGCGCTGTGGCTGAACGTCGTGACGCTGCCGGCGGCGCACCCGTGGAAGACGGCCGTGCTCGCGGCGCTGGTCACGGCGTGGAAGGACCTCCTGCGCGACGCCACCGGCCTCGTCGTCGCGCTCGCTGCCGCGACCGCGGCGCTCGCCGCCGTCGCGCCCACGCCGAGGGCGTGGCTCGGGCACGTCCGCGCGCACCGGTGGCTCATGTGGGTGCTCGTCGCCGCCGCGATGGTCCCGACCGCGACGCTGGGGCTGGTCAAGGTCGGGGCGAACATGAACTCCGCCGCCTACGCGCAGCTCTTCCTCGCCGTCGCCGTCCACCTGGCGCTGCTCGAGGCCCTCGCGCTGCCTCCGCTCGCGACGCCGGCGCGGGCGGCGGTCCTGGCCGCGATCGCCGTCCTCGGCGTGCGCACCGGGCCGCGGCTGGTGGACACGCCGGCGCTGGCCGCCCGCTTCGCCGCCAACCCCGAACGGCTCGCGTTCGCGTACGCGCAGGCGCACCCCGGGACCGTCCACTTTCCCTTCCAGCCGCTCGTCCCGCTCATGGCCGAGGGGCGGGCGGCCCATTTCTCCGACGGCGTCTACCAGCGGGTGCTCGCCGGCATGCCGGTCAGCGCCGACCACCTGCGGGCCGGACTGCCGTCCGGCCTCGCGCTCGTCGCGCACTGGGGACGGCCGGACTTCAGCCGCAGCTACCTGCGCGACTACACCGAGACGGTCGCGATCGCCGAGCTGCCGGGGTTCGTCGTCCTGCGGCGCCCGGGCACGGCGCGATGAGCCGGCGCACCGAGACCGCGCTCTTGTGGGCCGCCGCCCTCGTCACCGCGGCCCTCGCGCTCGGCCGCGTGGCCGACGTCGCCCGCGTGCACCTGGCCGCCCCCTTCGACCTGATCTACGAGACGCCGAATCTCCGCACCATCCAGCTCATCCAGGCCGGGCGGAACATCTACGATCCCGGGCTCTACGCCGGCCCGCCGTTCTGGCTCACCGTCTACACGCCGCTCTACCATCACGTGACCGCCGCCCTGCCCGCGGACCCGGCGAACCCGTTCCGGACGGGGCGGCTCGTGGCGCTCGCCTGCGTCCTGCTCGCGGCGGCGGCCTGCCTCCTCGTCCCGGGGCGCCACGCCGCGGTCGCGGTCCTCGCGATCGCCTGCTTCTTCCTCGTCCGGCCGGCGGTCAGCAACGCCGCGTTCCTGAAGAACGACACGATGGGGCTGCTC
>FWPU01013428.1_pt1 | contig 10319 bp, 8 predicted proteins | sample 2228361 | NCBI WGS metagenome assembly FWPU01 (sample SAMEA103939777, study PRJEB20133) | metagenome | reverse complement strand
AATAGAAGATAAATTAAAAAAAACAATAGTCTATGCATCAGATATTGCAATAATCACAAAATCTTTTGCAAGATTTTGTCAAAATATTGACCTTCTTATTATTGACGGAGCAATGTGGAAAAAGAAAATTTTTTCTCATATTAGAATTGATCAGGAAATTAAGCAAATGTGTACATGGAATGTTGAAAAAATATTTCTTACACACATTGGAAAAACCGCACCTCCTCATGAGATATTGCAAAAAAAATTACAGGCTCTTTGTGCTAAAGCTTTCCCTGCATTTGATGGGATGAATATACAGTTATAAATTACTTTGCAAGAGGAAGTGAGAAATAAAATACACTTCCTTTTCCCTTTTTGCTTTTTACCCAGATTTTTCCTTTATGCTTTTTTATAATTTCTCGAGAGATATACAGTCCTAGTCCAAAACCTTTTATCTTATCTTTAATTCTGTCTTTTGTCCGATAAAATCTCTCGAATATATGTGGCAAATCCTGATTTCCAATACCAAAGCCAAAGTCTTCAACTGCCACAAGAGCATTCGAATCATCAGTAGAGAGGTGGACGATAATTTTATCGGCATTTGGTGAGTATTTGATAGCATTGGTGAGTAAATTAATAATTACCTGCTCAATTCTATTTTTATCTGCTATAACATTTTTTTCTATTTCCCCATCTATTTCTATCTTGTGTTTTTCGGTGGTGTGTTGGATATCCATTACAACTTGCTGAACTAGAGTATTTAGGTCAAATATCTCAAAATTGAACTCCATTTTTCCAGATTCTAATTTTGTAACATTCAGAAGGTCATCTATTAGCTCTGTGAGTCTTTTTGTTTCTCGAATAATATTTGCGATGAGATCAATATCTTTTTTATCGTCTTTATCTTGCAGGCGTTTTTCAAGAATTTGTGCATATGCGAGAAGAGTGGTAATTGGAGTTTTAAGCTCATGTGAAGCGATACCTATAAAAACATCTTTTTGTCGCTCAATCTCCCGCATTCTTGTAATGTCATGAAAGATTTGTACAAAAAATGTGTTTTTACCATCTCTTTTAATTGGAAAGTAGGTTGCGTGGACTTGAAATTCTTCTCCATTTTTCTTCTTATTAATTATTTCGCGCGTCGTGAAGGTTTTGCCTTTTATTAGATTATCCCAGAGAGATTTATATAAGCTTGATGGTGTTTTATCGCTTTTAAGAAATCTTGGGTTTTTACCTTTTACCTCTTTAAAAGTGTATCCTGTTATTTTTTCCCATGCTGGATTAACGTAGTAAATGCTTCCTGTAGTATCAGTAATAAGCACAGGATCCGGCATAGCTTCAGGGAGTTGAGGAAACACTATTTCCGTAGAGGGTAAAGCGAATTTATCTTGATTATCTTTTTCTTGTATTAAAAATTTTTCAATATCTTCGAGTCTATAACGCCTTACTTTTCTTTTACCAATTCTGATAGCATTTAGAATACCTTCTTTATCCCATTTGCGAAGTGTTGCTGGGGTGCATTTGAGTATTTTACTTACTTCATGAATTGTTAGTAGCTTGGGAAAAGCACTCTGTATATTTTCCATAATTAAAGATTTACAATAAAATAGATTATTTTATAAATATTTTCAACAGACATTTTTAAAAAGAAACCCAGTTGTATCTCTACTCATGGGTTTCTTTTTTATGTTCTCTGAGGATTAGTAACTTCTGCGTTGATTTCCGCGTTCTCTTCTCCCGTGTCGATTTCGTTCGTCTCCTCGCTTACTAAAATTACTTCCACCAGAAAATCTCTCTTCTCTTGGTTGTTGGGGTCTGGCAACATCAACTGCAATTTTTCGACCATCCAGCATCTGTCCATTGAGTTCTTGTTTTGCTTTTTCTGCTTCTTCTTCAGTAGACATCTCAACAAAACCAAATCCTTTTGATTTCCCAGACATTTTGTCTGTGATTACGTTTGCAGAAACAACAGTCCCAACTTGTGAGAAAAATTCCGCAAGAGTGGAATCTGTGGTTGCCCAAGCAAGACTCCCAACAAATAGTTTTTTGTTCATTATGTTTGTCACCTCCTTCTTTCATTCACTCTCTGACAAACTGAACTAGTACATCATCAACTATTTGTTAGGATAGTAAGAAGCTAGCAGTTATCAAAAGAAGTTCTAATGATAGATGTATTATACACTATTCTTTTTCCGCAGTCTATTTTCACAACGCTTCTGTATAATATCCTCAGGGATAGTCTTGAGGATGGTCTCGGTAAGATCTCCAAAAGATAACACTTTACTAAGTCTAGGTGATAAGTTGGATGAATAAAATCTTTAAAGAATATTGCCAATTGGAAGATAAAATTATTCTATGAATAATAATCACCCTCTTGTTTTTGTTGTCCATAAACACGATGCGACGACTTTACATTTTGACTTTCGGTTACAGGTTGGAAATGTGATGCCATCGTGGGCAATTCCTAAAGGTCCGACTCTTGATCCAGAGATTAAAAGACTTGCTATTCGAACGCCTGATCATAGTCTTGAGTATCGAAACTTTGAAGGTGTTTTACCTGAGGGGTCATATGGAGCAGGTCCTGTGATGATTTGGGATGAAGGCTATTATTTTCCAGAAGTTGAAGTATCTAAAGGAGTGAGAAAAACAGTGGAAGACAGTAGAGAGGGTACAAAAGTGATGCTAGAAGGGCTAAAAAAAGGAGAGATAAAGTTCAAGTTATTCGGTAAGAGACTCAAAGGGTCGTTTACAATGGTGAGAATAAAAAATTTTGGAAAACCCAATGCCTGGCTTATGATTAAGCATAAGGATGAGTATGTTAAGAAGGGATTTGATGCTAATGATAAAAAATTTGATAAATCTATTGTGTCCGGAAGAACGATGGAAGAAATAAGAGGATCATAAGAATTTCTACTTTTTAAAGTTTAGAGTTATCTACGTCGGAATAGTTTATCTAGATCCAGCGTGGTTATTTCAATTTGTATTGGTCTTCCATGAGGACATGTATGATTATTTTTTATTTTTTCTAATGATTTAACTATTTCTTTCATTTGTTTAGTAGCTAGCTTATCACCTGATTTGACTGCTGATCTACACGATATAAAAGTTAGCATTCTCTGAGTTGGAGAATCAATGTCTTTTATTTCAAGTTTTTCTGATAGGTCAGAAAGGAAATCTTTGATTATTTTTTCTAAACTCCGTCCTTTAAATACTTGAGGAATTGTTCTTAGAATGATTGAATTTCCTTGAAAATTTTCAAAGGTGAATCCTAATTCATTAAAAACACTTTCATATTCTTCAATAAGGTGTTTTTCACTTAAAGATAGATCAATAGTATGTAAGGTTGGGAGTTCATAAATCAATTTTTTTTCTTTTTCTTGGAGAAAAGCCTCAACGAATTGTTCATATAGGATACGTTCATGTGCAGCATGTTGATCTATGAGCAGAATCCCGTTTTTTCCAATAGTAAGAATATAGGTATTATCAATTTGAATAAAAGGAGCATGCTTAATAAGATTTCCTTGCGTACTCTTTTCTGGCATGAGCACCTTCTGTTTTAATATCTGTCCTGTGGTTGAGTTTATTTCTGCAAGTTTCGCTGAGTATTCTTCTCTGAAGGCTGCAAGTCTAAATGTAATATTATGTTCATTAAGAGTTTGCAAAATAGCCTGTTTTGTTGCATCAAATATATGTTTTTGGTTAATAAAGGCGATATATTCTTTTCTTGGATGTATATTGACATCAACAGTCTCTGCAGGTACGTTAAAGTAAAGTAGAAAAACAGGACTATATGATGAGGGAAGAAGAGTCCCAAACGCTTCTTTTGCAGCAAGTGATATCATCCTATCCGATACAAAACGATTATTTACAAAAATATATTGTTTTTGATTGTATCTAGTTGCTATGTTTGGTTTGCCAATGTACCCTGTAATTTCTACATGTCCATCATCAAACTGAAGTGGTAAAAGTTGTTCAAAAAAAGATATACCAAGAAGAGTTTTTATTCTTTCAGAGATCTCTTCTTTTTTTGATAAATCAAAAATCTTTTTCTTATTATGTGTGACAATAAAATGAATTGATGGATAAGCAAGCGCAAAATGTACCATCATATCAATAATATGGCGAAGTTCTGTTTTATCGGATTTTAAAAATTTTTTTCTTACTGGTACATTGAGAAAAAGATTATCAACAGATACTATTGTTCCGGGAGGCATTCCGACCGGTGATATTGCTTCTAGAGTTCCGTTCCTTACAGTGACGACTGTTCCTTCTGGATGATTATGAAGGCGACTTTTTATTGTTAAAGTTGATATTGATGCAATTGATGAGAGTGCTTCTCCTCTAAAACCAAGTGTCTTTATTCCCAGGAAATGATCTTCGTTGGTAAGTTTGCTAGTAGTGTGAGGAAGAAATGCAATAGACACATCCTCTCTGCTCATGCCTTCTCCATTATCTATGATAGTTATCTTTTTCAGACCTGCGTTTTCCAAGTGGACTTCAATTAAAGAAGCATGTGCATCAATTGCATTTTCTACAAGTTCTTTAACAGCATATGATGGTCTTTCGATTACTTCCCCTGCTGCAATTTTTGCAACGACGTGATCAGATAAGTGAATTATTTTTTGCATTGAGATGGATCACATGATAGTACAGGCAAGTACTACTTGCAACAGTAAGTAGTTTAGTCTGCCTCAAAGTATTTATTCGATTGCGAAGAAAGCATTTTTAGCTTATCTTTTATCTCTGCAAGCTTATTGAGAGCCTCAAGAGGTGTCATAGTAGCTAAATCAAGATTTTCAAGTTCTTTATAGAAAATATGATCAATGATTGTTTTATCTGCTATATCTGAAGTGGATTGTTCTGTTTTTTCGGAGAAATATTGTTTGCCTTTCTCAGTAACTTCTCGAAATTCTAGTGTTTGGAGTATCTCATACGCTTTAGTAATTACAATATCTGGTACACCAGCTAGTTTTGCTACCGCAACTCCAAAACTATGTGATGCTGCTCCAGGAAGAATAGTATGCAGAAAAACAGGTTGCCCTTTATCTTCAGTGACTGCCATATGAAAGTTCTTAATTTGATTTGGATAGTATTGCTCAAGAGCTTGTAATTCATGGTAGTGAGTTGCAAAAAGTACTTTGGGTGATGGTTTGATATGTGTTACCAGATATTCAGCAACAGCCCAAGCTATAGAGATGCCATCATATGTACTTGTTCCTCTTCCTATTTCATCCATTATGATTAGTGAGTTACTTGTGGCATTATTAAGAATATGCGCTGTCTCCACCATCTCAACCATAAATGTTGAGAGACCTGAGCTAATCATATCTGATGCGCCAGATCTCACAAAAATCCTATCTACAATACTTATATGAGCAGATTTGGCAGGGACAAAGCAACCTATTTGTGCCATAAAGACAATAAGGGCAATTTGACGAATAAATACAGATTTTCCTGCCATATTTGGTCCTGTTATCAACAGAAGTGATTGGTTTACATTATCCAATGTAACGTCATTTGGTACGAATGGAGATTCAACTAATTTTTCAACCACAGGATGTCTTCCCTCCTTAATTCTTATTTCACCTGAATAAAGAATCTTTGGTTTAATGTAGTGTTCTTTTTCTGCAAGATGCGAAAAAGAAGACAAACAGTCCAGAACAGCAATGCTTTCTGCTGCTTTTTGAATATGTTCAGTGTTCTTTAATACAAATTGTAAAACTTCTGAAAATATTTTATACTCAAGATTATTGATTTCCTCTTCTGCTGTGAGGATAATTTCCTCATGATCTTTTAATTCTGTAGTAATAAAGCGCTCTGCATTTACCAGTGTTTGCTTTCTCATATAATTATCTGGGACTAAGTGGAGATTTGCTTTGGATATCTCAATGTAAAAGCCAAAAACTTTATTAAACCTTACCTTTAGAGATCCTATACCTGTTCGTTCTCGTTCTTTTTTTTCAAGATCTGCTATCCATTGTTTGCTTCTTTGAATTCTGCTTCTGAGATTGTCTAAATCTTTATTGACTCCTGAACGTATCATCTTTCCCTCTTTAGTAGATATGGGGGGTTCCTCAACTATAATCTGATCTATATAGGAAATTATTTTTTCAAGTTCATCAGCAATAGATAGAAGTTGTTTTTTGATAAGTATTGAGTTCAGAGATTGAATCAAGATCTTGGTATGTAGAATAGCTTTCAGTGCGTGTTTGAGATTTACAAGATCGCGAGCATTGCCAATATTTACTGATAGACGAGAAAGGAGTCTCTCAATATCAGGTATATGTTTAAGTTTTTCTCTAAGTTGATCTCTAATTTCTGATTGACTGCAGAATTTTTCAACGGCATCTAGTCTCTCTTCAATGGCTTTTTTATCAATAAGTGGCTTTTTCATCCATTGTTTTAGCAGTCTTCCTCCCATGGCTGTGATTGTTTGATCAATAATACTCAGAAGCGATCCTTTTGTGTCATGTTCTCTGATAGTTGAGAAGAGTTCGAGATTGATCATGGTAGATCGATCTAGAATGAGTCCATCTTCTTTATCCAACGTCGCAATTCGTCTGATATGCGAAATATCTCCTTTTTGTGTTTCCTTAAGATATCCAAGAAGTGCTGCGGCAACTTCAATAGCAAGAGGTTTTTCACCAATTCCGAATCCTTCTAATGTCTTTATTCCAAAGTGTTGTTGAAGATATGATTTCGCATCAGTAGTAAAACTTTCAAACTTTGTGTAAGGAAAAATATTAATTCCTTTTACATTTTTGATGATTTTAAGTATATTGGGATCGTTGTAAAGGCTATCAGATAAGATGCACTCAGATGGATGAAGATATGAGAGTTCTTCGATGAGTGTTTTCTCTAATGATCCATACTCTTTTTGAGTTGTAGCAAAAAAACCAGTAGAAAGATCGGCCGCTGCAATTGCAAATATGTTATCAGTTATTTTAATACTCACAATATAATTGTTTTCTTTTTTATCAAGAGCTTGTTCGTCTATAATAGTTCCTGGGGTGACAACGCGCACTACATCACGTTCTACTAATCCACGTTTATTTGGAGGAGAGAGTTGCTCACAAATTGCGACTTTGTAACCCGATTTAACAAGTTTAGCAATATAGCTATCAACGGCATGATAGGGAACTCCAGCCATAGGTATTCGTCCATCTTTGCCTCCTGATTTGCCTGTAAGAGTTATATTGAGGATTTGTGCACCAATATATGCATCTTCATTGAATAATTCATAAAAATCACCCATTCTATAAAAGAGCAGACAATCTTTGTATTGCTCTTTTATCTTGCGGTATTGCCGCATCATAGGTGTTGAAAATTCATTCATAGGCAGGATAGGTTATTTTTATTGGTAGTACAATATAACTATATCATAATCATATTTTTTAGTAAAAGCTGTGCTTGCTGTTTAAAAATAAAAAAATAATAGAGATAATATTTAATATGAATTTAATATGAATAACCAAAAAAAACGACTTTTTATTGGTGTACCACTTTCTGAAGAATTGGTTGAGCAGTTAATTACTTTTGCAGACATTTTTGCATCTTATGGCAAGATTGTTTCGCGAGAAAATTTGCATCTTACTTTGTTTTTTCTTGGAACAGTAGATGAAGTTCAAATAACAGATATAATTCTGAAAACAGAACAAGTTTTTAAGAATTATGATTCGATTTCTCTAGAGCCAAGGGGAATTACTCTTTTTCCACCAAATTCACCACGAATGGTTTGGCTTGAATTTAAGAAAAATCAGATATTTTCGAATTTTGTTAAAGATCTTTACAAGGAGTTATCCACCTTCTCTCATACTGAATTAGAGAAAAAACAAATAATTCCGCATGTTACTCTTGTTAGACTTAAAAAATCAGTACCTTTTAATAAAATTGATTCATCCCTAAAAATAAAAAATTTAATCATTAATAGCGCTAATTTGTACGAATCAAGACTTGCACACAAGGGAGCAATGTATACTAAGTTGGCAACATTCAGCCTCAAAAAATCGTTTTAGAATCAATAAAATTTGCATTTTTTTCAACTTTTGTGTATAGTAACGGCTTACTGAATGCGACTAATCGCACATAGTACTCGTTTGGCCGTATCCTTCCTGCTCGGGGTAGTGTTTGTGTTACTTCCTGTGGTTCAGATTGCCTCAGCCTCAACAGATTATTCGATATCATATTCTCTTTCCACTCTTGCTTCAACTGATGAATATTGCTCTTATGATTATAGGGTAAAACTTTCCAAGCTTTATACTTCATTTACTCTGCTCCCATATGTAAAGACAAACACATATTTAGGAAATTCTATTGTTATCACTGAAGCTAAAACAGAGAAAGTAACAGCACTTGCGAGTGTAAAAACTGTTCTTAAAAAAGCTCAGGGTAATGATAAGAATATAATTGAAGTGAGTACCTATTCTGCTGAATTAAAAACACCTCCAACAAATTATTCAAGACTTTCAGCTTTATCATCACAACAATACGCATCTGATTTAAATGCAGATGTATTATTTGCTTTAGTGAATGCTCATCGAGCAAGTATTGGGTTGTCATCCTTCCAAAAAGACCCGAGAATCTGTGAACTTGTAGCTCAACGAGCAACTGAAATTCAAAACGAAATCTTTGGTTCAAGTTATATGCATGCAGGATTTTTGGCTCGTAATCTTCCCTATTTTGCTACCGAAAACATCATTCATCATTCGACAGAAGAAACGGCTTTAAGATGGTGGCTTAACTCACCAGTTCATAGAGCTGCAATAGAAGGGGAGTATAAGTACGCTTGCGTTGCCTGTTCAGGTCATAATTGTTCTATGGTGTTCACAAATTTTGTTCCTAGGCAAACTGTCACATACTCTGATACGAAGCTTTCGTTAAAAAATTAGCAATCCCAGTAAACTCCCCAGAACAATAGCTAACATACTTAAAAAGAATTTCCAAGCAAATTCCCTGGATCCTTGTAAGTAGCTATAAAAAGATTTGGCTAATAAATTTACAGAGTTTGCTAAAATAAATGCAGCTACAGCAAGGCTATAACTAATTGTACTGCCAGCAAGCTCAGCAGTATTGATCATTACTGCATCAAGTCCAGCAAGAGAACCAATAATGATAGTGAAAAGAAATCCACTATTTCCAAAAAAAACAAGAGAAATCTTTGAAAATGCATTAATCGCTAAAAATATTAGAGCAAATCTCAAAGCTGGTCCAATATTAAATATCTCATGAGATTCTATTTGAAGTTTGGTTTCTTTATATTTCCTATCTTCAAGTTTTTGTTTTCGTATAAAAAAAAGTGCAAGAGCAACTGCAACAACAATGATACTCATAAGAGTTGGGATTAGTTTAGAAAAGAAAAGACTATTAACGACAATAACTATAAGTGCTATTTGAAAGAAACTCGTCAGATTTGCTATCACGGAGGCAGCCAGCAGCAAATAAGGATGAGATATAGTTTTGCTTTGTCGTGCAAGTGTTTGCGTAGTTGCAGTTGAGGAGATAAATCCTCCTGCAATACTTGCAAGAATCCACCCTTTACTTTTACCAAGTGTTTTTTCCAAGATATAACCTAAGATATCAACTCCTGTAATAAGTGCTACAATAAACCAGAGTTTATAGGGATTGAAAAATTGAATATCTGCAACTTTCTCTGCGGGAAGTTGAAGATTGTGTATTAGAGTTCGTACCAAAGGTATATCAGATAGAGCATAGGTTGTATTGGGAAGGAATGGTAAGATAACAAGTGCAATCACAGCATAGCTAATAAACGCATTAATTTCTTCTTTTTTAATATCTTCAACGATTGTTTGTATTTTTTCTTTTCGAGAAAGAAGTAGAATCACAATAACAGAAAGAGCTATTGTTAACTGTATAGGGATAGCTTCAAATATTATGAGAAGACCAATCATGAAACTATAGATCATAGCAAGCTCAGTTGTAATACCAAAATCTTGTGTTTTCTGACTATCGAGAATGTAGAAAGCAATAAGCAAGAGGAGAAAAGAACTACTAATTATTAGTGAGATTAAAAGATATTCAGCTGAAAGAATTCCTGTTAAAGCTCCGAGTCCTGAGATGAGCGAAAAACTCCTAAGACCTAATATTGCAATTGGTTTCTTGTGTGGATCTAGGCTCTTTTTTTCATTTATCTCTCTCTCAAGTCCTATAACAGCTCCAAGAATCATTGCAAGAGCTATCTTTATAGGAATACTCAATCCTTCCATAATTTATGATTATATCCTAATAATCTCAAATTAATAAATAAGGCGTAATCTAGCACCACATATGCGACATTAGTTAAACTAGACTAATGTCATGAGAGTAAAGCCAAGCCATAT
>FWPU01013425.1_pt1 | contig 10320 bp, 9 predicted proteins | sample 2228361 | NCBI WGS metagenome assembly FWPU01 (sample SAMEA103939777, study PRJEB20133) | metagenome | reverse complement strand
GGGAGGGAAAGGGTGGGGGGGGCAGGGGGGCGAGCGGGCAGGCAGGATGCCTGCGCTACACTTTTCGGATAGGCTCTAAGGGGAAGCAGGGAGAAGTAAGGGGAAGTAAGAGGAAGCAGGGGGAAATAAGAGGAATTGTGGGAAGGACGATGTTCCACCTTTCCCCTTACTTCCCTCTGCTTCCCCTTACTTCCCCTTACTTCCCCTTTGTCGTTATGTTCATAGACGAAGCCATCATTTACGTCCAATCGGGCGCAGGGGGCGATGGGGTCGCGGCGTTTCGGCGGGAGAAGTATGTGCCGAAGGGCGGTCCCAGCGGCGGTGATGGCGGCAAGGGGGGCGATGTAGTTTTGGTCGCTGACCGAAGCGTCAAAACGCTGATTGACTTCCGCTATCATCCGCACGTCAAAGCCGAACGCGGACGGCACGGCGAAGGCTCGCTGCGCAAAGGCGCGGACGGCGCGGACGCGGTGGTCCATGTCCCGCCGGGCACGGTCGTCTATGACGCGGAGACGAACGCCCTCTTCGCCGATTTGGTCAACGACGGCGACCGCGTGGTGGTCGCGCGCGGCGGACGCGGCGGACGCGGCAATGCCCACTTCACGTCGCCCACGCACCGCGCGCCGAGTTTCGCCGAGAAGGGCGAGCCGGGCGAATCGCGCACGCTGAAAATCGTCTTGAAACTTCTCGCCGACGTCGGCATCATCGGCTTTCCCAACGTGGGCAAGTCCACGTTCATCTCTGTCATCTCGGCGGCGCGTCCGAAGATTGCCGACTATCCATTCACAACCCTCGTCCCCAATCTGGGCACGGTCAAAATCGAAGATTATTCGTTCGTCGTGGCTGACCTGCCCGGTCTCATCGAGGGCGCGCACGCGGGCGCGGGGCTGGGGCATCAGTTTTTGAAGCACATCGAGCGCACGCGACTGCTCGTTCATATCCTCGACATGGCGAGCGTCGAAGGGCGCGACCCGCTGCGCGATTTTGAAGCCATCAATGAAGAACTGCGGCTGTTCAATGAGGGACTCGCCGCCAAGCCGCAAATCGTCGCCGCAAACAAAATGGACATCCCCCAAGCGCGAGAGACTCTCGAACGATGTGAACCCGCACTGCGGCGCATGGGCTACGAAGTCTTTCCGATTTCAGCGGCGACGGGCGACGGGATTCAACCCTTGCTCTACGCGATGATGCAGCGCCTCAAAGAGATGGATGCGGTCGGGGCGGCGACTCCGTGCCAGCCCCAAATTGTCACCGCGCGCGTCATCGAAACGCCGCTGGAAATTTTTCAATCCGAAGACGGCGTGTGGATCGTGCGCGGCAACCGCGTGGAAAAGTTGATTGCCATGACCGACTTGGACAACAACGAAGCCGTCGCAAGGTTACAGCGCCGCCTCGAACACCTCGGCCTCTTCCGCGCCCTGCGCGAAAAAGGCGTGCAGGAGGGCGATAGTGTGCGAATTGGCGAAGCCGTCTTCACGTTCACGGAATAACGAACTGCCATGACGCCAAGGGCGCCAAGTTCTTTCCCTCTGGGTTCCTTAGCGTCCTTGGCGGCTTGGCGGTTGAAAATATGAACAGTGTCGTTGTCAAAGTCGGCACCTCGACCTTGACCCACGCGGGCGGTGGGTTAGACGCAGACTACATCGCCGCGCTCGTCGGTCAACTCGCGCAGTTGCACAAAGAGGGCAAGCGCGTGGCGCTGGTTTCGTCGGGCGCGATTCGCACGGGGTTGACGGCGTTGGGGGTGGCGCAGGCGCGCACCGTTCCCGAAAAGCAAGCCGCCGCAGCGGTGGGGCAAAGCCTGCTGATGCACACCTACATCGAACTGTTTCGGCAGCACGGCATCGTCGCCGCGCAGGTGCTGCTCACGCGAGAGGACGTTGCTGACCGCAAGCGCTTCCTCAACGCGCGCAACACCTTCCGCCAACTGTTCGCCTTCGGCGCGCTGCCGATTGTCAATGAGAATGATACCGTGTCAGTCGACGAGATTCGCTTCGGCGACAACGACACTCTGGCGGCGCTGGTCGCCATCGTCGCCGAATCCGACGCGGTGATTCTGTTGTCCGACGTGGAAGGCTTTTATCTGCCCGGCGCAACCCAGCCGTTGCCTGTCGTTTCTCGAATCACCTCCGACATCGTGCAAGCCGCCGGCGGCGCCGGTTCCCACAGCGGCACAGGGGGAATGGTCACGAAGTTGGACGCGGCGCGCGTGGCCACCGCGTCGGGCAAGCCGCTCATCATTGCACACGGACGAGAACCGAACGTCGTCTTGCGTCTTGTGTCCGGCGAACGCATCGGCACGCGGTTTGAACCGGAACGCCGTGCGCTCACCGCCCGCAAGCGCTGGATTGCCTTCGGGCGCAAACCCAAAGGCTCTATTGTCGTCAACCCCGGCGCGAAGGAAAGTCTCACCGCGCGCGGAAAAAGTTTGCTCCCCGTCGGGATTGTCAAAGTGCGAGGGGAATTTGGAGTCGGCGATTTGGTTTCATTGGTGGACGCGCACGGCAGCGAGTTCGCGCGCGGGTTGACGAACTACTCTTCCGCCGACACTGCCAAAATCATCGGTTTGCGAACCTCGCAGATTGCGAAGGTGTTGGGATACAAGGATTTTGATGAGGTCGTGCATCGGGACAACCTCGTTCTTATCAATGGTTGATGGTTGATGGTTGATGGTTGATGGTTGATAGTTGAACCATTAACCATTAACCATGCCGTTCATTTATGACGCTACAAGAGCAAGTTGAGTTGAAGGCGCAGCAGGCGCGGGAGGCGGCGCGGCAGTTGGGCAAGGTTTCAACCGCCGTGAAGGACGCCGCGCTCGAAGCGATGGCGCACGCGCTCATAGAGCGACAGGGCTACATTTTAGAGTGCAATCAGGAAGACGTGAAACTCGCCCGCGAGAAGAAACTGTCGGAGGCGATGATTGACCGCCTGCTGTTGAACGAGTCGCGCATTGAAACGATGGCGAAAGGGCTGCGCGAAGTCGCCGCGCTGCCGGACCCCGTGGGGCAAGTTGTGAAAGGCTGGCAGCGTCCGAACGGATTGAAGATTCAGCAGGTGCGCGTGCCGCTCGGCGTTATCGGCTTCATCTACGAATCGCGCCCGAACGTGACGGTGGACGCCGCCGGTTTGTGTTTGAAATCGGGCAACGCGATTATTTTGCGCGGCGGGTCGGAGGCGTTACGCTCCAACGTTGCCATCACACACGTTATCACAACAGCGGCGGAAGATGAAGGAATCCCGAAACACGCGATTCAGGTCATTGACACCGCCGACCGCGCCGCCGCCCAGCACTTGATGCGCTTGAATCAATACGTGGACGTTCTCATCCCGCGCGGCGGCAAGAGTCTGATTCAGGCGGTCACGGAAAACGCCACCATGCCCGTGCTGTATCACGGCGAAGGCATCTGCCACGTTTACGTGGACGACGACGCCGACTTGCCGATGGCGAGCAACCTCGTCTACAATGCGAAGGTGCAGCGCCCCAGCGTGTGCAACGCGATGGAAACGCTGCTCGTTGCTGAGAAAATTGCGCCCCAATTCCTCCCGCTCATCAGCGAACGCCTCACCCACGCCAAAGTCGAACTGCGCGGCGACGAACGCGCCCGCGCCATCGTCCCCTCCATGAAGCCTGCGACAGAAGAAGATTGGGACACGGAGTATCTCGCGCTCATTCTTGCCGTGAAAGTCGTAAGCGGCGTGGACGAAGCGATTGCCCACATCAACCGTCACGGCTCGCAACTGGCTGACGCGATTGTCACCAACCACTTCGCCCACGCGCAGAAGTTCCTCGAAGAAGTGGACTCCGCCTCCGTCTACGTCAACGCCTCCACCCGCTTCACCGACGGCGGCGAGTTCGGCTTGGGCGCGGAAATCGGCATCAGCACCCAAAAACTCCACGCGCGCGGACCGATGGGCTTGGAAGCCCTGACGACGACGAAATATGTTATTATAGGAAGTGGACAGGTGAGGCAGTGAAGCCAATAGAGTGGTGAACGACGATGATCGTGCAGTTAGAGGCTTACAACTATCGCAGTTTGCGCGCGGTGCGACAATCGTTAGGGAGATTTCACGTCCTCATTGGGCGTAACGCCAGCGGGAAGAGCACGTTTTTAGATGTGCTGGGATTCCTGCAAGACGCGCTGGTAGGCGGATTAGATTTAGCCGTTTATGGGTCGGGATTAGACACAGAATGGTTTGTGCCGCGCACTCACAAAGACTTCCGCGACCTACTGCATAAAGGAGAGGGCAAGTCATTCACCTTGGCGGTTGTCGCGCGTTTGCCCGCATCCGTGCGGGAACCTCCTCCACGGAACCGCTATGACCGCTGCCGCTATCAAGTTCGTGTAGGCATGGATGAGCGCGATGAGTTAATGGTGTGGGGCGAGCAACTATGGCTGCGGGAGAATAATGCACCGAACGGGGGTGAATATGTAGAGGCTCCAACGTCCATCATAGAACCCAGTGCGGAAGAATTCCAACACATATTGTGGGAAGTTCGCAAACCGAAAGGCTGGAAGCAGACACTCTCGCGCAAGGGCAAACAGGCGCACTTCTGGAGCGAGACCTCTCGCTGGAACTTCCCCCAACCGATGTCGCCGACGCGGCTGGCGTTGAATTTCGTGGACGAAGAGCGGTTCCCTACCGCCTTCTGGTTCAAACAGCACTTGACAGGTGGCATTCGCTGCTTGCAACTGAACCCCCGCAGGATGCGCGAGCCTTGTCCAGCAATCGCCAGCGACGAGTTTGCGTTGGACGGCTCCAACCTGCCGAAGGTCGTGAAAGACCTCAAGGAGAAAGAACCGAAGCGATTCCAGCGGTGGTTGGAGAACGTGAAGTTTGAGTTCCGTGATGTGCAGGATATTGAGGTGCGACGGCGTGAGGAGGACAACGCGCTCTATCTGGTGCTGCGCTATGCGAGCGGATATGAGGTTAAGCAGTGGGGGATTTCGGAAGGCTTGCTGCGGTGTCTGGCGCTGACCCTGCTGACCTACCTGCCCGAAAAGGGCGGACCCGTCTGGCTGATTGAAGAACCGGAAAATGGGGTTCATCCACAGGCAATTGCGTTGGTCATCGAATCGCTCTCCACACTTTACGAAAGTCAGGTCCTGATAGCGACCCATTCCCCGCTCATTCTGAACTGTCACGATTACGTCAAACCTGCGAACCTGTTGTGTTTTGCGAAAGAGGAGGACGCAACCGTGGTGCGTAGCGGCGAACAGGTGCTGGCGCGTTTGGACAGGGAAGGCAGTCGTTTAACGCTGGGGGACTTGATGGCATGGGGAATTCTGTGAGCGGTGTGGACCTATTTGTGGTGATGGAGGGACGCAGGGACCGAGCGGTGATGGAAGCAGTTCTGAACCGCCCCTATGACTTGGGAATCCAACCCATTACCTATGAGTTCGATCTTCGCTTTAGCGCCGTGCGCACGGGAGGTCCAGACGCCGGACGGGAACGGCGTGGAGAGTTTCGCTATGTGATTTGTCTCTGGGACCATCAAGGCAGTGGAGAGGAAAACAAGCCGCCGTCACGGGTGCAAGGCGAGGTGCAAGCCCGTCTCAATCGCAACACACTCAAAGGCTTTTCAAAGGCACTGGTGATTGACCCCGAACTGGAGATTTGGCTGTGGCGAGACCGGACGGCAATTGCGAGTATCCTTGAAGTGGACGAGAACCGATTGACGGAGTGGTTGAATGATTGGCGGCAGGCGCAATTTCCCAAGCAGACGGTGGAGACGCTGTTGCAGCAGTTCCCCAAAGAAGCGCTGGAAGAAGTGATGCGGCGTGCCGGGGAGAAGCCTGACGCTGCCCTGTATGGACGCATCACGGCGATTGCCAATTTGCAACGGTGGAGCAAAGAGCCGAGTTTTCGGCGGCTGTGCAGCACGTTGCGAAAATGGTTTGCAAAGTAAACAGAAAGGCAGGAACCTATGAGCATCCTCATTGACAAAACCACGCGCCTCCTCGTGCAGGGCATCACGGGGGAGCAGGGGTCGTTTCACACGCAGCAGATGATTGAGTACGGCACGAACGTTGTAGCAGGGGTGACACCGGGGAAGGGCGGGCAGGCGTTGGAGCACAACGGCAGGAGCGTGCCGGTGTTCAACACCGTGCAGGAAGCCGTTGAGAGGACGGGCGCGAACGTGACGGCGATTTTCGTCCCGGCGGCGTTTGCCGCCGACGCGATTTTTGAGGCGCTGGACGCGGGGATTCGCGGCATCGTCTGCATCGCGGAAGGCATCCCGACGCAGGACATGCTGAAGGTCTATCGCTTCTTGAAAGAGCACGAGGGCTGGATGATTGGTCCGAACTGTCCGGGGCTTATCACGCCGGGCGAGTGCAAGGTGGGCATCATGCCGGGCAACATTTACTCGCCGGGGCGCGTCGGCATGGTGTCGCGTAGCGGAACGCTGACCTACGAAATCGCTGCCGAACTCACCAACGCCGGCATCGGGCAGAGCACCGTCGTCGGCATCGGCGGCGACCCAATTATAGGGAGTTCCTTCGTTGACATTTTGGCGCGGTTCGAGGAAGATAAAGACACGGACGCCGTGGTGCTCATCGGCGAAATTGGCGGCAACGATGAGGAGATAGCGGCGGAGTTCATTGATAAGCACATGACCAAACCCGTCGTCGCTTTCATCGCGGGCAAGACCGCTCCACCGGGCAAGCGCATGGGGCACGCGGGCGCGATTATCAGCGGCAGCAGCGGCACGGCGCAGGCGAAGATTGAGGCGTTCCACAAAGTCGGCATCGAAGTCGCGGAGATTCCAGCGGAAGTGCCGGGGCTGGTGAGAAAGGCGTTGCAGAAGTAGGAGGCAGGGAGGCAAGGAGGCAGGAGACCCCGCACGGGCGCACTCAGAGGGCACCCGCCCTGCCAGCCTGATAAGGAGCATGAATCGTGCTGGGCAAAGCCAGAACCAGCCTTGAAGTTGCCCGCCTTTGCTTCGGCGCGGGGCATTACGACTGGGCGCTGACGGCAGCCTACTACTGCGCCTATCAGTCGGCGCTGGCGGCGCTGGAGTATTTTCAAGTGCCGATTGATGAGGAGGGCGCGACGTTCGGCGAGCGGTGGGAACACTACACGGTGCCGAGAGCGATTGTTGAACATCTCGGATGGGATGAAGATTGGCAAGACAAGTTTGCAAAAGCATACGACTTGCGCGTGTTGGCGAACTATCACAGGAAGCCAACAACGCGGGAACAGGCAGAGCAGGTGATGCAATTTGCCGAGCGCGTGCTGCAACGCGCCGAAGAGGAGGTGCCAACATGAAAGTGATTCCAGAAGAACGGCTGCGGGCGTTGGAACGCAAGGGGGAGTTTGCACAGGAATTGGTGGACATGGCGAAGCAGATTTGCCCAGAGTGCTTTCCCGACATTACTTCTTTGCAGACCCATTACTACCCTGATACGCACGCCGTTGTGACGGTGTTCAACGTTCCGCCTGAACGCCTGGAGGACGTGGGATGCTCACTGCGCCGGCGGGCGCGAGAAATTCAGAAGCAGCACGGCGTCATCATTGCCGTAAGCGTCAGCGACGTTGCGGACACCCAACTCAGGATTGATGAATACGAACGCGCGCTGGCAAAGCGGCAGCAGACGGCAGAGGTGAAATGAGCGTGTGGGGGTATGGAAGTGTGGGAGCCAACGTGACTCCCATACTCCCACTGCTCCCATACTGAAATCTGAAAGGGAGAATGGACGATGAAAATTGCGGTCATTGGCGCCGGGAACGTCGGCGCGACAGCTGCGCTATTGATGGCGCAGAAGGAGTTAGGGGATGTCGTGTTGGTGGACATTGTGGAGAGTATCGCCGAGGGGAAGGCTTTGGACATGGCAGAAGCCGGTCCGATTGAGGGCTATGAGAGCAAGGTATCGGGTAAGACGAATGACTTTTCCGTGATTGAGGGAAGCGATGTCGTGGTGGTGACTTCGGGCATCGCGCGCAAGCCGGGTATGTCGCGGAGCGATTTGCTGAATACGAACGCGAATATCATTACCAGCGTCACCGAGAACATCGTGAAGTACGCGCCGAACTCGATGATTCTGATGGTGTCGAATCCGCTGGACACGATGTGCTATGTAGCGAAGGTCATCAGCAACTTCCCGCGTCATCGGGTGTTCGGGCAGGCGGGCGTGCTGGACTCGGCGCGGTTCCGCACGTTCATTGCGATGGAACTCAACGTCTCCGTTGAAGACGTGCAGGCGATGGTGTTGGGCGGGCACGGCGATTCGATGGTGCCGCTACCATCGTTCTCCACCGTGTCGGGGATTCCTGTCACCCACCTCATCCCGTCGGAGCGTCTGGCGCAACTCATCCAGCGCACCCGCGACGGCGGCGCGGAAATCGTCGGCTTGCTGAAGACGGGCAGCGCGTTCTACGCGCCGGGCGCGGCGGTGGCACAAATGGTGGAATCCATTGTCAAAGACAAGCGGCGGTTGCTGCCGACGACCTGCTGGCTGGAAGGCGAGTTCGGCTTGAAGGACGTTTACGTCGGTGTCCCCGCTATTTTAGGCAAAAACGGCTTGGAATCCGTCGTCGAAATTCCGCTCACCGACGACGAGCGCGCCGCGCTGAACAAGTCGGCGGAAGCGGTGAAGGAAGACATGAAGCGGTGGGAGGAGAGCCGACAGAAATAAGATGGAGTAATGGAGTGATGGAGTGTTGGAGTGTTGGAGTGTTGGAGTGTTGGAGTGTTGGGAGATAAAATCAATGCCCCACCTCTCCAATGCTCCATCCCTCCACGCGAGGCGATGATCATGGGTTGGCGGGTGGGCGTGTTGTGCGGGCTGGCGTTGATGTGGTGCGGGTGGGTGGAGGGCGGCGCGAACCGTCGGAGATTGCCGATGAATCCGGAGGACGTTCAGCCGAAAATCACGGAAGGCATGAAGGCGGTCAACTTCGCGCTGCCGAACCTGCGGGGACAGCGCGTGTCGCTGTCGTCGTTCCGGAGGCGTCCGCTGGTGCTGGCGTTTTTCTCAGTCGGCGGCAACGCGGGACAAACGTTGGCGCAACTACAGCAATTGCCAGAGAAATACAAAGAGTTGAAACTGTCCGTGCTGGCTGTGGAGATCAGTCCGATTGTTCCATCCCTTCCGCAGCGCGTGGCGGGGATGGTGACGCAGCAGAGAATCACGTTGCCGGTGTTGTTCGATGGCAGCCGTATCGCTGATACTTACGGTCTCATGCGACGCGGAGCAACTTATTTGCTGGACAGCGAGCAGTATGTCAGCGTATTAGCCGACCGCCCGCAGGAGATGCCGCGCATCATAGAGAAGTTGGATTTCTGGGCGGGGAACGGTTCGCCCACGTTTGGCTGGCGCGATGACATCCTCATCGGCTACGGTCAGGCGTTGGGTGAACGCGACCAGCAAGGTCGACCCGTTCCCGAAGACCGCCGCCGACCTGTCCCACCACAGCAAGCGATTCGGCTGTTGCGCTCGCTCATTCCCCCGCAAAAAGAACTCGCTGTGCAAGTGGACTACGCTGCCTTAGACAACTCGCTCGTCAACGCTGCGAAGCGCACGGTGGAAGAGGCTGTCAAAGTGTGGAAAACCGCGCTGCCCGATTTGAAAATTACCACCGTTGAAAATCGGGAGGATGCCGACGTGCTGCTGAAGTTCATGCCCCGCGTGCTCAATCCCCAAGACCCCACCGGCACGCAAACGTTGTGCATCTACTGTCGCGCGCTGGACGAGGCACCCACGCCGGGACGGAGAACCAGCCGTGAAGCGTCCGTCAAAATTCTCGCTCAGATCGCCGTTGAACACGGTGACGGGCGGCGGCACAACACGGCGGGAGTGACTCATCTCGTCGCGGCAGCGTTCGGCTACGCGCTGGGCTTGGACCTTTGCGCGGCAGAGCGCGGGCAAGGGATGCGCAATCCGCGTGACCGCAACAATCGCACGGACAAAACTTCCATCGTTTGCGACAACGTGGACGCGCCGCCGGTGGCGCTGCGCCCGTCCGCGGACGACTTGCTCATCATCCGCAATGTCCATTCGGTCTTGCATTACCAAATCGGGAAATTTCTCATTGACGCTAAACGCTACGAGGAAGCGAAACGGGAATTTCAACAAATCGCGCCCGACTCGAAGTTTGCGTCCATGGCGCAGGAGGAGTTGAAGAAGATACCCCAGCAATGACGGTGAGAGGTGAGTGGTAATCAACCCACCACTCGCCACTCACCGTTTGACTTTGCATAGGAGTCATTCATGCGCCGTTGGCGCGCCCCGCCGCATGAAAAGACGGCATGGGATGCCGTCGCCCCCGTCCCCCGCTGGCGGGGGACAGCCCCCGTCAACGGGGGCAGGGGGGCGA
>FWPU01013424.1_pt1 | contig 10320 bp, 7 predicted proteins | sample 2228361 | NCBI WGS metagenome assembly FWPU01 (sample SAMEA103939777, study PRJEB20133) | metagenome | reverse complement strand
ACCTGCATCGCTTACAGGAATCAGGTAAGAAATATGCGCGTATTTATCCGCTCTATGATAATGACGTAAAATTCGAAGTGCGCGGCTATAAGTTTCCGTTTACCCTGTATGCCGCCCGCCAGGTGCAGGAGTTTATTTATGAAAACGGCCTGGGATATTTTTGCCATAAAGGCTTTGGCATGCTGGATATGGTAAACAACAACCCGGCGCATAAAAACCCCAGGCAGGATGCTGCTTATGCTTAGCGGTCAGGGTGATTAACTTGCAGCAGGTAGTAGCCAATCAGCAGGTCGGCCGGAGGCTGAAAGGGCCGGTAGTACACCAGTATTTCGTATTGGTTTTCGGTTTCGTAATGGTTGCCTTCAAACCGGTTTGCCGGGCCGCTGTCGGTCTTTACTACATACTGGTAGTTATACCAACCTTGTTTTAGCAATACATCGGCAACATACGTCCCTGCTTCCTCCTGGTAGGTCATCCGGTAGGGCTCGGCCAGCTGCCAGTTGGTAAAAGCCCCGGAAAGAAATACATCGTTATTTAACCGTGGAGTTTGCAACGTAAAACGCACCTGAACATACTGGGCGGAGTGGGGTTGCAGGTTATCCAGGTTGGCGATGACGAAGTTGCCGTTCAGGTCGGGGTAGCGTGCGTAGCGCTGGTCGGCCCGAGGCCTGTCGGTAACCAGGTGAACCAACAGGGGTTGCCGGTTTCGCTCCACGTAAGATACGTTAACACCGGGATGGATGAGCGAGCGCAAATCGAAAAACCGGAATTCGTTTCCTGCCGGAAACAGATTGCCGGAAGTAAAGAACCGGAATTCCAGCTCGCGCTGATGCTCGCGGATAAACGTAGGTTGCAGGCCCGAAACGGCATTATCCCATCGCTGGTTTTGTCTTATGGTTACGCGAATGCTTTCCTGCGGGTTAATAACTTCCGTGCGCCCGTAATGAATAGTAAAATTAAGTTGCTGGTTTTGCTCGGCGGTTGTTCCAGGTCCGATGGGGTTGTCGTTGCGGATAAACTGTACCCGTGCATCATAAACCATGAAGCGCCGGGTAAGCAACACCTCATCCGGGTTTTGGTTGCGGTACACCAGGGCCACGTAATTACCCGGCAATTTTACTATTGGCAGCATGGTGTGGTAGTGAATGTAAGGTATGGGGGTGTCGATTGAGAAGGAGAAATTGTTTATAGGAAAGACGTTGTACTCGTGCAAAAAGTCCAGGTCTGATAAGTTAGACCGCGACCAGCTGTGGTTGCAGTGAATAACTTTCATATTCAGTTGTTCGCTGTTGCTCTGCAGCACATCAAACTCCAGCACCAATTGTTGGTTGTTCAGTTCGGCTACGGCCGGATTTAACTCCGGTGCGGGCATGGTTCCGCGCGTGGCATACAGGCGCACGGTTTTGACCTGGTTATGGTATTCGCGGTCGGTGGTTTCGAACGGCTGGAGGGTACCCGCCTGCCGGTTGTCGGGGTACTGAACCGGCACACATGCCGGTACCAGGCAAAGCAGCAATCCGGAAATGAGGCGTATTAAAAGCATGCGTTGTAATGCTGACGATGGAATACAAAGAAGCCTGCGGCTTGTCAGGAATCGACCAAAGCTTCCCATTTCTTCATCCACAGGTCCAGTTCTTTTTCGTTTTCGGCATAACGTTGCTGTGCCGCACTTAGTTTTTCAAAGTTGGCATAAACTTCTGGTTTTGCCAGTTCGGCCTCGAGCTGGGCCTTGTGATGTTCCAGTTGGGCAATTTTAGCTTCTATGTCGGCCAGTTTGGGCTGGTTATTTGCTGTTCGCGGCCGGCTGACTTTTTCTTCCTTTTCTTTCGATGTCCGGGTTGTTTGTACCGGTGCAGTGGCTCTTGTTTTCTTCAGCCAGTAATCGTACTCTTCATAAGTACCCGGGTATTCCTTGATCTGCCGGTCTTCGATGTACCAGATTTTGTTGGCAACCTGACTGATGAAGTGCCGGTTGTGCGATACCACTACAAACGAACCGGCATATTGCTGCAGCGCCTGAATAAGAATGTTTTCTGAAATGAAATCCAAGTGGTTGGTGGGCTCGTCCAGCAGCAAAAAGTTAGCTTCCGAGATAAGCGTTTTGGCCAAAGCTACTCGCGATTTTTCGCCACCGGAAAGTACTTTTATTTTTTTGAAATGGTCTTCATCCGAAAACAGAAAACATCCCAGCACGTTGCGCAGTTGCTGTTCGGTTTTGCCGCTGCCGGCCTGTTTTAATTCTTCCAGCATCTCGTTTTCAAGATTGAGCGCCTCAATCTGGTGTTGGGCGTAAAAACCGATTATTACATTATGGCCAATGATGCGCGTGCCCTCAAAAGCTTCGGTACCGGCCAGTATGCGCAGCAGCGTAGATTTACCGCGGCCGTTGGCGCCAATCAGCGCAATTTTATCTCCTCGCGAAATTTCGGCCGATGTCTGCCGCAACAGGGTTAACGCTCCGTAGCTTTTGGAAATGTTTTGCAGGCTGATGATTACTTTTCCGGGTTGCTGATGGAACTGAAAGCGGAATCTTATTTCGGCCGTATCCTTTACCACCTCTTCAATGCGTTCCATGCGTTCCAGTGCTTTTTCTTTCGACTTTACCTGTCGGGCCTTGCTGGCTTTGGCGCGAAAGCGTTCAATAAAGCGTTCGGTTTGCCTGATTTTGGCCTGCTGATTTTCGTAAGCGTTCTGCTGGATTTCCTCCCGAAGGGCTTTTTCCTTCAGGTAAAAGCTATAGTTACCCTCGTAAGTAATGAGCTGTTGCTGTGTTACCTCTATCGTTTTATTAATAACGTTGTCCAGAAACCTGCGGTCGTGCGACACCAGCATAACCGCACCCGGGTAATTTTTCAAATAGTTTTCCAGCCACTCAATCGAGGGCAGGTCGAGGTGGTTGGTGGGTTCGTCCAACATAAGCAGAGCAGGCTTTTCCAGCAACAGGCGGGCCAGCAATGCCCGCATGCGCCACCCGCCCGAAAACTCGCTTAAGGGCCGGTGCAGGTCGGCTGTAGAAAAGCCAATGCCTTCCAGCACCTCTTCGGCTTTCGACTGCAGGTTGTAACCGCCGGCCTGGTGGTATTTTTCCTGCAGTTGTGAAAGCTGGTGCACCTTTTCTTCATCGTAAGCATTTTCCAATTCGGCAATAAGGCGTTCCATTTCGCACTCCATATCCGTAACCTCTTTAAAGGCCCCCATGGCTACGGCAAGAACGGAGTCGGTTGTGCTGTAAGAGAGTTGGTCCTGGTTCAAAAAACCAACGGTGCAATTTTTGGCTCTGTTAATAGAGCCGCTATCTGGGGTTAAGTCTCCGTTAATAAGTCTGAGTAGGGTAGATTTGCCCCTTCCGTTCAGCCCGATAAGCCCGATTTTATCATCGGGACGAATAAACATGCTTGCATTTTCATATAAGGGCCGCCCGCCTATGTAATACGTAAGGTTGTTTACCGAAACCATAACCGCAAAGATAAGTAACCCATAACAAGACACGTCCGTACGTATGGTTGATGCTTTAAAAAGCCTGGGGAAGTTGCTACCTTTCCGGAAAACTGTTTGCATGAAAACAAAACAATGGTTGTGGAGTTTGCCCTGCTTTTTGCTGATGTGTACCTCGAAAACAACCGACAACGAACATCATGCTGTAAAAAAACAGGATAATGCCGCGATTGCTGCTGATGGCAGCATGCCGGCCCTTACAGAAGTCTCGGCAAACCTGCCGCTGCACAAAATAAAAATGCCACCGGGTTTTGTTATTGAAGTGTATGCCGAGGTAGATAACGCCCGTTCGCTGGCCCTGTCGCCTTCCGGAACGTTGTTCGTAGGCAACCGCAACGGTGATAAGGTGTATGCTGTGCGCGATGATAACAACGATAACCGCGCAGATAGAATATGGATTATTGCCAGCGGACTGAACATGCCGAACGGTGTAGCCTTTAAAGACGGTGATTTATTTGTAGCCGAAGTAAACCGTGTGTGGCGATTTACCAATATAGAACAACAACTCAACAAGCCGCCTAAACCGGTGTTAGTAACCGATGCCTACCCCGATAAAACCCACCATGGCTGGAAGTACATTGCTTTCGGACCTGATGGCAAGCTGTACATACCTGTTGGGGCGCCTTGTAACATCTGCGAGTCAGAAGAGATTTTTGCTACCATAACGCGGATAAATCCTGACGGTACAGGCCGCGAAATAGTGGCGCGGGGTGTGCGCAATACTGTAGGTTTTACGTGGCATCCGGTTACGCAGCAACTGTGGTTTACTGACAACGGCCGCGACATGATGGGTGATGACCTGCCCCCCTGCGAGCTGAATATGGCCCCGCGCGATGGCCTGCACTTTGGTTACCCGTATTGCCATGGCGGGACGATTAAAGACCCTGAATTCGGCAACAAAAAGCCTTGCAGTTCATTTGTTCCGCCGGTGCAAAACCTGGGTCCCCACGTGGCACCGCTGGGTCTAAAGTTCTATACCGGCAACATGTTTCCGGAAGCCTACCGCAATCAGATTTTTATTGCCGAGCACGGTTCGTGGAACCGGTCAAAAAAAATAGGCTACCGCATAACACTGGTAAAAGTTGACGATAACAACCGGTCATTAGGATATGAAGTGTTTGCCCACGGCTGGCTGGATGATGATACCCAGAAGGTGTGGGGCCGACCTGTTGACGTGCTCGTTATGCCCGATGGTTCACTATTGGTGTCGGACGACCACGCCAATGTAATTTATCGAATCAGCTATAAAGGTTAATGTGCTGCCGCCTGAAGGCTGGTTAACAAATTCTTAATGAAAGTGGTACAGAAACAAAATGGTGCCGCTAAAGGCGGGCTTGGGGTTGTTGCGTATTTCCATGGTTACGTTCATTTCAGCTTTGGCAATGCCCCTTAGGTTGGTAATGTTTTTAAGCAATACCCGCAGCCTTACTTGGTCGTTAGCCTTTACCGGCTGGTTAAACCGCAGATCTTCAATGCCGTAATTAACCAGCATTTTGTAATTACGCACTTCTGCAATCTCATCCCACAGATAAGGAACCAGCGATAGGGTAAGGTAGCCATGGGCTATGGTTGTCCCGAAGGGGCTTTCTGTGCGGGCGCGTTCGGGATTGATATGAATCCACTGAAAATCGAGGGTAGCCCTGGCAAACAAATCAATCTGTTCCTGAGTTATCGCATGGTAGCCCGAAACGCCTATTTCTTTACCTGTATATTGTGCAAACTCGTTAAAATTATTGATAATAACCTTCCCCATAATTCTGTAAATTTAACAGAATTTCAGGGCTTAAGCAGCCGGCTCCAGTTCTTCTTCAGGGTTGGCAGTTCCGCAGGCAAATTGCAGAAATTCGGAAAGAGCGGTAAAAAAGCGAATGCGGTATTTCCAAAGAATTCGGGCACCGATAGCCTGTTTGTACGCTTTAAGCGGGGTAGAGCTATCCACCCACATCACTGTATGGTCGGTTTTGGCGGTGCTTTCGAAATAGTAACCCGGCATAAACGGCAACCCCGATTGCATGAGCGCCTCGGTGAGCTTTTCACTAAAGCCTTCTCTGCCGGTTACATATATCGGTGCCCAGGCGGGTATTCTTTTCTTATTCTTATTCATATCACAAAAAAATTTTCCGTTTTACACATTTTACGGAATTACATTATGCATAAGCACAAAACCCTAACAGGTGGTTTAAAAAATTTTCTGTACGACACCTATACAACGTATTTGCAGCATTTAAGTTGCCTGTTTTACCTGCCGATAGAGTATTTTATTTTCAAAAAAAGTAATGTTGCCGTCCGGATTTCTGCATAGATTTTAATCATGTCTGAGGTTTGTATAGATTCCTTTAGCTTTGTTCGGTGAACAACTCCTTTCCTGTACTTTCTGTGCTTGACCAGTTGCGCCAGGCGCTCAATGACAAAGGCCTGGTCTTGCTGCTGGCGGCACCCGGTGCGGGCAAATCTACCGTGCTGCCGCTGCACCTGTTACCGGAACACCGGCCCTGGCAGGGTAAGATAGTTATGATGCAACCCCGCAGGGTAGCTGCGCGGGCTGTAGCCCAACGCCTTGCTGAACAGCTGGGAGAGGAGCCCGGGGGCACTGTAGGTTATCGCATGCGGCTGGAGACCTGCGTATCGGTCCGCACACAGATTGAAGTGGTAACCGAAGGCGTGCTGGCCCGGATGATACAGGCTGATCCTACCCTGGATGGCGTGGGTTTGTTGATATTCGATGAATTTCATGAGCGCAGCCTTCATGCCGACACGGCCCTGGCTGTGGCGCTGCAGGTGCGCCAGTTGCTGCGGCCTGATGTAAGGGTGCTCATCATGTCGGCTACACTGCCGGCAGCCTCACTGTTAGAGCCGCTGGGATATCCTCCGGTTATCGAAACCCCCGCCCGTACTTTTCCGGTGCATATTGTGTACGATTCCCAACCTGCCACCGAGCCGGTGTGGCAAAAGGTTGCTGCCGCAACTGTTGCTGCATTACGCGAACACGAGGGCGACCTGCTGGCTTTTTTACCCGGTGCCCGGGAGATTAAACGAACACAGGAATTGCTGGAGCGAGCCGGCTTGCCGATAGTGATTCACCCGCTGTATGGTGAATTGCCGTTAGAACAACAGCATGTTGCCCTGTTGCCCGACCGGCACGGAAGGCGCAAGGTGGTACTGGCCACCAACATTGCCGAAACTTCGCTTACGATTGAAGGCGTGCGCGTAGTGGTTGACAGCGGGTTGGTACGCAATGCAGTTTTCGATGCGCGCACCGGACTTCCCTCTCTGCAAACCCAACGCATAACCCTCGATGCCGCCGAACAACGTGCCGGAAGAGCCGGCAGAACTGCACCCGGTGTATGCTACAGATTATGGACCATGGCAACGCACCACCAGTTGAAACCGGTGCGAAAACCCGAAATAGAAGAGGCCGACCTTTCGGCTGTAGTGCTGCTGGCCCTTCGCTGGGGCGTAAAAGATGTGTACGAACTTCCGTGGATTACCCCGCCACCTGTCGGGGCCGTAGCGCAGGCCCTGCAGTTGCTTAACATTTTAGGAGCTGTTGATGACAACGGCCTTACCGATAGAGGAAAAAAGATGAGCGAAATACCGGCGCATCCCCGGTTGGCCCATCTGCTTACCATCCGGTTTGATTCACTTCAACAGGCTGCCCTTGCTGCCGACGTTGCCGCATTGCTCGATGAGCGCGATATTTTGCGAAACCACCCCCACACCGATTTTGTGTTACGCGTAGAAGCACTGCGCAGGTACCGTAAAGATTCTCCAGCTTTAACGGTACCAGCTGAGATACAGCGGGTTTTGCGGCTGGCTGCACAATGGCGAAAGTGGTTGAACGTGGCGGAAGACAATGAGGCGGTATCGGCCCGCCAGGTGGGCTATTTGTTACTGCAGGCCTACCCCGACCGGCTGGCTGCACAAATCGGAGTGCAATCGGCACGCTATCGCCTGCGCTCCGGCAGGGTGGTCTACCTGGATAACCACGACCCGCTGACAAACAACAAATGGATTGTAGCAGCCCATGCCGATGCCGGGGTCGCAGAGGGAAGGATTTACCTGGCTGCTGCCGTAGCAGAGGATGACCTTAAAGACCTGGCCACTTTGCAAACAGTAATCCGGTGGGACGAGCAAAGAGGCATGATTACCGTCTTAAATGAATACCGAATAGGATCTTTAGTTCTTAAAACGGAGCCTGCCCGCCAGCCAGCCGTTAGCCAAACTGCAGCTGTTTTGTTTGAAGTAATTCGCCAAAAGGGTTTGAGCTGGATTGGATGGACGGAAGAACACCAGCAATGGTGCAACCGGGTACTGAGCCTGCGCACCTGGCGCCCTGACGAAGCCTGGCCCGAAGTACATCCCGACCGGTTGCTTAACCGGCTCAATGAATGGCTTGCACCCTTTATTAGAGGTATCTATCGAAAAGAAGATTTCAGAAACCTGCCATTAAAAGAAGCACTAACTGCGCTTATCCCTTTTGACTTACAGCATAAGTTGGATCAACTGGCACCGGAGCGCCTGAAGGTTCCCAGCGGTTCATGGATAAAGATTTTTTACAAACCCGACGGGCAATTACCGCACGTGGAAGTACGTTTGCAGGAGTGCTTCGGACTGATGCAAACGCCCACCGTTAATCATGGCAAAACCCCCGTAGTGCTGCACTTGCTTTCGCCCGGTTTTAAACCGGTTCAGATAACGCAGGATCTGCCCGGCTTCTGGCGCAGCACCTATCCGGCTGTTCGCAGGGAGCTTATGCGCAGGTACCCCAAACATGCCTGGCCCGAAGACCCTCTTACGGCGCTACCGGTAAAAGGAGCCGCCCGGCATAAGAAAAATGCCCTACCGGGTAAAACTTAGCGATTGGGTACTGTACTACCTTCCGAGCTCCAGCACCATCATCTGCATACTTTCCACAATAACAGGTTGGGCCAGGTTGTGCAACTTGCCTGAAATTACGTCTCTACCGGTTTGAAATCCTCTGGTACGTTCGGCATAATCTCCGGCAAGCACCGTTTTGGCGGCGGGGCTGGTGTTCATTATGCACATCAAGGTTTTTGTGTCATCGTACCTGAAATAAACATACAGGCCGTCTTTAGGCAGGTAGTCCATTAACTTGCCATTGGTTATGGCCGAACAGTTTTTGCGGTAGTTGGCCAGGGTTTTTATAAGATTAAAAACTTCCTGTTCCTGTGGGGTGCGGCCTTCGGGCAGGAATTTATTCTCCTTATCGCCGGGCCATCCGCCTGGAAAATCCAGGCGCACCCATCCATCGGGGTTGGCAAAGCCTTTCATAAGTATTTCGCTGCCGTAATACATCTGGGGTATGCCCCGCCAGGTTAGCAGCCAGCTAAACGCCATTTTAATCTTATTTAAATCTTCGCCAACTACCGAAAAGAACCGGCTTAAATCGTGGTTGTCCAGAAAAATAACCAGCTTCATCGGGTCTTCGTACACAAAATCGTTGCTGGCGGTTTGGTACAAACGGTTTACGCCTTCGGTCCATCCGAATTTTTCATTTAAGGCAGCCTGTATTCCGTAAAACAGGCTTTGAAAGTCAGTTACGCCGGGCAGGTTGCTTTTAAAAGGTACCTGTAAGCGGTTGCGCACAAAATATGCCTGGTTAAGTACGCCATGCACCCAGGTTTCGCCAAACATAGTAAGCCGCGGATATTCATTAAACAAAGCTGCATTGCAGCGATTCATAAATTCCAGATCGTTGTAGAAATAGGTGTCGATGCGAAAGCCGTCAATACCAAATTCTTCTACCGAATAGATAGCGTGTTGGATGAGGTAGTTGGCTACAAACGGGTTGCGTTGGTTCAGGTCGGGCATAAAGGGTGTAAACCATCCGTCGGTCATGAGGGTGCGGTCGGAAGGAGCGGCATAGGGATCGAAGAGCGACTGGTCTTTATACGTGGTGTTGGTGTATTTGGGCCATTCGTGCAGCCAGTCGCGCATGGGTTTGTCCTGTACGGTAAAATGGTACAGACCTACGTGGTTATACACTGCATCCTGCACCAGCTTCATGCCCCGGCGGTGCAGCTCGTAAGCCAGTTTTTTATACAGGTCGTCATTCCCCAGGCGCGGTTCGATTCGGTAATGATTGGTTATGGCATAACCGTGCTCGGTGCGGTTAGGCATGTTGTTTTCAAAAACAGGCGTAAGCCATACCGCGGTAACGCCCAGGTCGTGCAGGTAATCGAGGTGGTTGATAATGCCCTGCAGATCGCCCCCGTGGCGGTGGAATATCGAATCACGGTTCAGGCTCTGGTCGAGCAGGTCCGCAATACGGTCGTTAGCAGGGTCGCCATTGCTGAAGCGGTCGGGCATGATTAAATATACCAGGTCGGCACTGGTAATGCCCTGCGCAAAGGCGGTTCCGTTACCTTGTCTGCGCGGTTTAAATGTGTACTCAACCGTACGGTTGCCGATTGTTATTTTAAAAGTTCCGGGCTGCACTTTGGGCGATAAGATCAGGTCGATAAACAGGTAGTTCGGATTTTCAACGTAGTGTACCTGTGCAAGCTTAATGCCGGTATATTGAACGGATACGGAAGGTTTAGCAGCAGCAATACCGGGCTCATATATCATAAGCTGCAGAAAATCGGTTTTCATGCCCGCCCACCAATGAGGCGGGTAGATGCGGGGTTGCGCAACATTGATGCCTGCATACAACAGAAGGGCAATTGTTAATAACTTTCGTATCATATCTGTAAAATAAACGGCCTAAATATACATATCGATTTCTGCTAACCAGCGAGGGCTGCCCAACAATAATAGGTTGGGACTTTCCGCAAAAGTTTGCTTTTGGAGTTGGTTCCGGAT
>FWPU01013421.1_pt1 | contig 10324 bp, 10 predicted proteins | sample 2228361 | NCBI WGS metagenome assembly FWPU01 (sample SAMEA103939777, study PRJEB20133) | metagenome | reverse complement strand
GGCCTTCCAGGTGCGGTTTTAACCGCTGCCGGTTTGCCGGAAAACCCTAAGAACTTTTGGAGAGCACCTCTAGTTCTCGGTACAAAACTAGCCTGGAGGCCCGGCTTCAGCCGGGAAGCCCCCGATAAATCGGGGCATCCGCCGTGTTCTGTACCGGAAACTGAACTACTGTCCCTGATGACGTCTAGTGACCGAATTCTGGTCTCTTCCGGGTGGAGCAAGTAGGGAAGCGATGGCACGCGTACTCGTCGTAGATGACGATCAAAGACTACTCAAGATGCTCAGTCGCACCCTTCAGTACGAGGGTTTCGACGTCGCCACAGCCGCCGACGGACAGGAGGCGCTGCGACAGGTGGAGGCATTCCAGCCCGATGTCATCGTGCTGGATTGGCTGATGCCCGGGCTGGACGGCATCGGAGTGATGGACCGCCTGCGGGCAGCGGGTGACGAGACGATGATCCTCATGCTTACCGCGCGCGACGCCATCGAGGACCGGGTGGAGGGACTGGAGAGCGGCGCCGACGACTACCTGGTCAAGCCCTTCGCCCCTGCCGAACTGCTGGCGCGCATCCAGGCCCTGCTGCGCCGGCGGCCTGCGGCAAGAGAAACGGAGCAACCGCTCGTCTATGCCGACCTCGTCCTCGATCCGGTCACCCGCGAGACGCGGCGCGGCGAACGGCCGTTCCAACTCACGCCGACCGAGTTCGACCTGCTCCACTACCTGATGCGCCACCCACGCCAGGTGCTACAGCGCGAGCAGATCCTGCAAGAGGTCTGGGGTTACGACTTTGGCGGCGACGATAACGTGTTGGAAGTCTATATCGGCTATTTGCGCAAAAAGACCGAAGCCGGTGGAGAGCCGCGCCTCATCCAGACCGTGCGCGGCGTCGGCTATGTGTTGCGCGAGGAGTAGCGATGTCCATCCGTTTGCGCCTGACCCTGCTGTACACGGTGATCCTGGCGCTGACCCTGGCCGGGTTCGGCGCGATGCTCTACCGGGTACAAGCGCAATCCCTGTACCGCCGGGAAGAGCGCGCGTTGACCGACTGGATGCAACTCGTCGTCGTCCATCGTCAACGCGGCTTTGGCACACCTGGAGGCCCGCAGCCCCCTGGCGTTGCGCCGTTCCCGGTGTGGGAAAGAGGCCCGTGGCCGCGCGGGGCCGGCGACCGGGCGATCTACACCCAGTTGCTCGACGCCGAGGGCGAGGTCCTCATCCGCTCGGATAACCTCGAAGACGTCACCCTGCCCCTGAACAGCGCTGGCCTTGCATCCGTGCAGCGTGGAGAGGCATGGGTAGAGGCCACGACCGTCGAAGGCGAAAGACTCCTGATCTACAGCGTGCCCGTCATCCGACAAGGCCGGGTTGCCGAGATCGTGCAGGTGGCGCGTTCCATCGCCGAGCAGGAGCAGTACCTCGGCTCGTTACGCAGGAATCTCGTCGTCGCCGGCGGCGTAGCGGTCATCGTCGCATTCGGCATCGGATGGGTACTGGCGGGAGCCGCGTTGCGCCCCATCCATCACATCACGCAGACGGCCCAGGCCATCGGCGACGCCCAAGACTTTAGCCGCCGCGTCCAATACAGCGGGCCCAATGACGAACTGGGGCAGTTGGCGACCACCTTCAATGCGATGTTGGACAAGTTGGAGATGGCCTACAAGCAGCAACAGCAGTTCGTGGCCGATGTGTCGCACGAGTTGCGCACCCCATTGACCACGCTGCGCGGCAATTTGGGGCTGCTACGCCGCGAGCCGCCCATCAGCGATGCCGATCGGGAAGAAGTGCTCGCCGATATGGTAGAGGAGAGTGAGCGGCTGATCCGGCTGGTGAACAACCTGCTCACCCTGGCGCGGGCGGATGCGCGACGGTCGTTCCAGAGCGTGCCCATCCCTGTGGCTCCGCTCCTTGAAGAGGTGTGCCGCCAGGCCGGGCTTCTCGCGCCGGAGAGGGTGATTGCCTGCGCTCCGCTGCCCGACGTGGCGGTGCTCGGCGACCGGGACGCGCTCAAGCAGGTGCTCTTGATCCTGCTGGACAACGCGCTCAAGCACACCACCGGTGATGTCGTGGTCAGCGCCTCGGTCGCCGACGGGCAGGTGGCGGTGAGCGTGTGCGATAGCGGCCCCGGCATCGCGCCCGAGAGGCTCGCGCACATCTTTGAACGCTTCGCCAACAAGGGTGCTGCCACCAATTCGAGCCTGGGCCTGGGACTGGCGATTGCCCAATCGCTGGTCGAAGCGCAAGGGGGCACCATCACAGTCGAAAGCCAGGTTGGGCAAGGCAGCACGTTCACCGTGCGGTTGCCCCGGGCGGCCCACAAGCCGGACGAGAGCCACTGAAGGCCGGGTCACGTCTCTAGGCAGTTTCGAAACTATTCGCCAGCGGTTGAAACCGCGCCTGGGAGGCCCGCTACATCGCTGAAGAGCAACAATCCGATAGTTACGCAGTTTCAATTCGTGGGCAGCGTGAATCGAAAGCGCGCGCCTTGCCCCGGTGCACTCTCCACACCGATCTTGGCCCCGTGCAGTTCCACGAGTTGCTTGGCGATTGCCAGGCCCAGCCCGCTCCCTCCCCCCGCCCGCGAGCGGGATTTCTCGCCACGCCAGAAGCGCTCAAAGATGTAGGGTAGATCTTCGGATGGGATGCCACTCCCGGTATCGGCGACCGTCACCTCGACCGCGCCTGCGATTGCCCTGGCAGAAAGCGTCACCTGCCCGCCCTGTGGCGTGTGGCGTAGCGCGTTGGTCAACAGGTTGCCCAGCACCTGGGCAATACGCCGCCAGTCGGCCAATACCTGCGGGAGTTCCGCGGGCAGGTCAAGTACGAGCGTCACGCCCCGGTCGGCGGCCTGGGGACCAAAGTTGACCTGCGCATCGCGCAGCAGGTCGCCCACGTCCAACGGACGCTTTTCCAGCGCCAGTTGCCCGGCCTCGGCCAACGCCAGCAGGTGCAGGTCGTCTACCAGATGCGCCAGCAACCGGGTCTCGTCCAGGATCGGCCCCAGATGGTCCGGCGTGGCGGGGTAGACACCGTCGAGCACGCCCTCCAGTTTGCCGCGGATGATGCTCAAGGGCGTGCGCAGTTCGTGGGCCACATCGGCGGTGAGATTGCGGCGCAATTCGTCGGCGTGCGCCAGTTCCTCTGTCATCTGGTTGAAGGCGACGGCCAGTTCACCCACTTCCCCGGGATAGCGGATAGGTACACGCACGCTGAGGTCGCCCGCGGCCACCGAACGGATCGCCGTGGTCAGGTCGGTCAGCGGGTGACTGATGACGCGCGAAAGGCCCAGGCTGACCACCAGCGCGACTCCGCCGATCGCCAGTCCCACGAACAGAAATCGGTCTAGTATGTCGGCAACCGCTCCCCGAAACTCTTCTCGCAAGTAGCCGAACGGCGAGACGCGCAGTAACCCCACGACCTGACCGTCCACGACGATGGGCGCCGCCAGCGGACCTCCAGGATGGTGCATCATCCGGCCCACCTCCTCACCGTCGCTTGATGCCACGATCACACCGTCAGGCGTTGCCAGGGTGTAGTCCAGACGCCACTCGTCACCCCACGGGCCCCATTCCGGCCCACACGGGTACGTGGCGATCATCGCATCTACTCCATCCCAACTGCCGTTGTGAGCATAATAGGTGGACAGGCGCTCAAACCAGGGACGCAGATTGAAAGGCGGGTTCTCGGGGTCCAGCGACGACCGGAAGACAGAACGCCCGGCGAGAAAGATGCCACCCCCGGTCAGCAGGACGACCAGGGTGAATGCCACGACCAGTTGCCAGAAGAAATGGAATTGCAACCGGCTACGGACATACTTGACAAGGCGCGCCATTGAGTTCCCCTTCTACTCTCCCAACTTGTACCCTACTCCATAGACGGTGAGAATGTAGCGCGGTTCACTTGCGTCGGGCTCGATCTTGCGGCGCAGGTTCTTGATGTGCGAGTCAATCGCCCGGTCGTAGGCCCGCAATCCGGATTGCAGGCCATAGGCCACGTCATAGACCAGGTCCATCAACTGCGCGCGGGTGAAGGGACGACCCGGGTTGCGGGCAAGCACCGCCAGCAGCTCAAACTCGGTAGGGGTGAGCGCGACCGGTCGCCCGCCGACCGTCACATTGCGATTGACCAGGTCTACTGCCAACTCGCCAACGCGGATAATGCCCGAAGCCCGCACGTTGCCCGTCGCACGGCGCAGCACCGCCCGCACGCGAGCGACCACTTCACGGGGGCTGAACGGCTTGGTGATATAGTCGTCGGCGCCCAGTTCGAGGCCAATGAGACGGTCGGTCTCTTCGACGCGGGCAGTGAGCATGATGATCGGGATGTCGCCCAGGGCCGGGTCCTGGCGCAGTCGGCGGCAGACATCAAGGCCGTCCATGCCGCCGGGCAACATCAAGTCAAGCACAATCAAATCGGGCCGCTCGTTACGGGCCAGGGTCAGCGCCGTCTGGCCGTCGCGGGCGGTGAGCACCCGGTAGCCTGCCTGCTTCAGATAGTCCTGCACGACCTCGACGATATGCGGTTCGTCATCCACAACAAGGATGGTCTGGTAGGCCATATCAGCGCCTGTCATTCAGATGGGATAAATGCGCCAGAAAATGCTCGAAGGGGACGACAGTCCCCGTTTCTGGCCGAATCGGGCCGCTGGCACCTCGCCCCGGACGCGGGCGCGGCACTCGTGCCGAGTCGTCCGCTTGGAGCCCACCCCACGAATCCGCGTTGTTCCGTTATCCATCGCCCCAACACTACACCTATTGCGTCGGTTGTGTTGGGCTGGCAGCGGGATGCTTCCTGCCCCAGTGGCGACCAGCCACGAAGGCCAGGCCAACCACTGCGACGAAGAAGACCAGGCCGATCAGCCTACCCACGAAACGAAACGGCCCGAAAGTGTGTCTCCCCATCATCCCGTATCGCGGGCGAAAGCCGTGGGGATATGGCCGGACACCTCGTTCAGGCGGCTGGACACCTCGCCCGGGCTCCCAATGGCGCAACTCCGGCGCCCACCTCTGCCTGTGAACCCGATTCCTCAAGATCACAAAGCCCGCGATGGGCAGGGAAATCGCAGCCACGACCGCCAGTACCGCGACTATGCCGATTACGATCTTCCAGTTTCTCGACATTTCACACTCCAGTTTCGATGATTGGGGACTGGTGACTGGGAAGCGCCCAATCCCTGACCGCTAATCACTTCTGTATGCCCTGAGCGGACAACTGATAGCGGGCATACGGTTCGTACTCGATGTACAGAACAAATGACCTGCTATCTCCCGGCAGAGTATCGCCGAGCAGCCAGGTCGAACCCACGCTCACAACTCGCCCGGCAGCATCTACAAGCGTCCCGGCAACGACCGCGTCACGGACAGTGAAAGCGTTCGCGTTGGTCGCCGTCCCCGCGATGCGCACGTTGCCTAGCCCATCGCTAGACACATCCAGAGCACCCAAAGTGAGGGACGCCGGCACGTGATACATGACCGGCCGGCCGAACGGATGCAAACGATACGCGATGTAATTGTGCGGGAAGGCTTTGAGACTGAACGGGCACTCTGCACCCGGTTCCACGACGCGGCACGGGCAGTATACCTCAACCGCGCCGTAGCCCCTCCTCTTATCGTCCAGGAACGAAGCGCGAACCCCGACGCCCTCATAGGCCCCAGAGCCATCGTTGCGCACCCTTCCCGTCATCTTGTAGTAGCCATCCGCCTTGATGCGGATCGCATCAACCAGGATAGTGATCGGTGGGGCGGGGTCGGCATCTGGGATGCGCTCCAGTTCCACGAGAGGCGATGCCGACGCAGGTACCTGTGTCGAGGCGGGCCGGGCGGCGGGCACATTGGTCGGTACAGCGGTCTCCGTGGCAGGTGGGACGGTCGGAGTAGCCGTCGGCGTCGGCGTGAGAGTAGCCGTCGGCCTTGGCGTTTCGGTGGGATAGGGCGTGCGAGTGGGACGGGGCGTAGTCGTCTCTGTTGGCTGAGCCGCACCGTGCGCTCCCGCGAATGTCGGCGTCTCCTCGACTGTGCCTGTGCTTCCCTGAGCCTCAGGGGATGTGCCAGGTGTATTGCAGCTTGCCAGCAGAATGACAGTCGAGAGCGCCAGACTCATGACAGCGACAAGTTTCCGGTTGGACATGACTCCTCCTGTGTTGGTATAGTCGGTAGATCTCTCACAATTGCTCTCGCCGGATGACAATCCGGCAAGACGCGGCACGTGCCGAGTCGTCCGCTTGGAGCCTTCCATTGTGATCTACCGATAGTTGGTATATCGGTAATGGCGGCGAACAACTCCCAATTATACCATACCCGTCCCCCAATCTACCAATCTACCAATCTACCAATCTACCAATTTACCAACTACCAACCCACTCACTCGTACCGCAGCGCCTCGATGGGATTCAGACGCGCCGCCTGGTTCGCCGGGTAGATGCCAAAGAACAGCCCAACAGCAACCGAAAACCCCACCGCCAGCAAGACCGAATCGAGCGTGACCAACGAATTCATCAAGCCGGTCAAGTCCACAATCTTGGATAAGCCCATTCCTAGCAGGATACCGACCACTCCCCCCACCAGGCTCAGCACCACCGCCTCCATCAAGAACTGGGCCAGGATGTCCGACTTACGCGCGCCCACGGCCTTGCGGATGCCGATCTCGCGCGTACGCTCCGTCACCGAAACCAGCATGATGTTCATGATGCCAATACCACCCACCAACAGGCTGATCCCTGCGATGGCCCCCAAAAAGGCCGTCAGGATGCTGGTCACCTCGTTAGCCATGCTCAACAGATCGGCCTGGTTCACCACGCTAAAGTCCGCGTCCTCGCCTGGCGCGAGGCCATGACGGCGGCGCAGCAGCGTGGCAATCTCATCCTGGACTGCCGTCGCCTTGTCTTCCGAGATCGCCACTACGTTGACTCGACCGACCACCAATTCGCCCTGAGGGTTACGCCCATTGAAGAGCCGGGTCTGTGCCACCGAGATGGGCACGAACACCGTATCGTCGGCGCTGGTGATCATCGAACTGCCCTTTTCTTCCAGGACGCCGACCACAGTCAGCGAAACCTGCCCAACGCCACCGGGGAGCACCACCTTGATCTTTTGGCCTAGGGGATCAAAGCCACCGAAGAGGTCCTGCGCCGCCTGGTGGCCCAGCACGGCCACACTGGCACGCTTTTCCACATCGCCGGCCTCAATGAACCGTCCCCGTGCCACTTTTAGGTTGAAAGCCGCCAGACACTCCGCCGTCACACCGGTCACCGAGGCGTTGACGTTCGCCGCGCCAAAGATGACCTGCGTGCTCCGGCCAAACGTGGGGGCGACGAAACGGGCATCCGGCACGTTGCGCGGATCGGCAATGGCCTGGGCATCCTCATATGTGAGATTGGCCGCGCTGCCCGACGCCCCACGAACGCCACCCTCCCCCTCGATCCGGCCAGGCATCACAATCAGCAAGTTAGTGCCGATACTGGTGATCTGCTCGGTGATCGAAGCCTGCGCCCCCTGGCCGATAGACATCAAGGCGATGACCGCTCCCACGCCGATCACGATGCCCAGCATCGTCAGCGACGAGCGGAGTTTGTTCACCAGCAATCCATCCAGTGCCACGCGCACGTTTTCCAACCAGTCCGCTATCAAAGCGATCATGATTCACCTCACACGACCATAGTGTCATTCTGAGCCTGCCGCAGGCAGGCGAAGAATCTCAACGCTGAAGGCCAAGAACGAGACCCTTCGCTTCGCTCAGAGCCTGCCCTGAACGAAGTGAAGGGGTGACAAACGTCAATTCACAATCTGCCCATCCCGCAGTCGCACAATACGCTCTGCCTGCGCGCCGATCTCTTCGTCGTGCGTGACCATCACCACAGTGATGCCCTCTTCCTTGTGCAGCCGACGCAGAATCTCCATCACCTCGGCGCCCGACTTGGAGTCCAGGTTGCCGGTCGGCTCGTCGCCCATGATGATGGACGGCCTATTGACCAGCGCACGCGCGATCGCCACACGCTGCTGCTGACCACCGGAGAGCTCGGTCGGGTGATGATCCATCCGGTCACCCAGACCCACCATCTCCAGCACCTCGCGCGCCCGCCGCTCCCGCTCAGCCAGGGGGACACGGGCGCCGTCGCGCATGTACTGCATCGGCAACATTACCTGCCGCAATGCACTGATACGGGGTAGTAGATTGAACGTCTGAAAGACAAAGCCAATCTGCCGGTTACGCACGGCGGCAAGTTGGTTCTCATTCATGCCACCCACTTCGACGCCGTTTAAGCGATACAGACCGGAGGTGGGCGTATCCAGGCAGCCGATGATGTGCATCAACGTGGACTTGCCGGAGCCAGAGGGCCCCATGATTGCTACCCACTCGCCCTGCGCAATTGCGAGCGACACACCGCGCAAGGCGTGCACCTGGATCTCGCCCATCTGGTAGACTTTGGTGACATTCTCGATCTCGATCATTAGTCCCCTCCGCGCAGCATGCGGAACGGCCCAAAACCGCCAACCCCGTCGCTCTGAGCAGGCATACCCACCACGCTGACCACATCCCCTTCGTAGAGACCACTGGTGATCTCGACCTCGACATCGTTTGTCAGGCCCAGCGTCACGGGCACCCGCTCGAACCCGCCGGGCATCTGGCCTCCGGCGACCTTGCGCAGCACAAACGTCTCGCCATCTGCGCTTTGGACCGCACGCAGCGGTACGATCAATACGTTCTCCCGGCTCGCCGTCACGATCTCCACGTCGGCGGTCATCCCTGCACGTATGGGGAGGGCAGTCGGCGCGAGGCGCACCGTCACCGGGTAGAGCACCACGCCCGACTGCACCTGTGCCACCGGCGCAATGGAGGCTACCGTACCCGTGATTTCGGCTCCCCTGAAGGCATCCAGTGTGACGAGCGCCTGTTGCCCCACACTTATGCCGGTCACATCCGTCTCGTTCAGGCTGATGTGCACGACCAACGTCGCCAGGTCACTCAAGACGATAGCGGGCTGGCCTCCGCCGACCATCTCGCCTTCCTGGACGTTCAGCACCGTCACCGTGCCACCTGCCGGCGCGACCAGCACCGTTTCTTCCAGCGTGCGCCGCGCCGACTCCAACTGGAGTTGCGCCTGCGCCAGCGCGATCTCTAGCAGCCGGATCTGCAGGGGCTGTTTATTCAAGGCGACCTGCGCGTTGAGCATCTGTACACGAGCGTTTCGCACACTGCTATCGCTCACGCCCGCCACCGCCAGGTTGTAACTCGCCTGCGCTACCTCCAGGTTATACTGCGCGCTTTCCAGCGCGCGCCTGGTGGACTCGCGTTCGCTCTCCAGCCTGTCTTTTCTGAAAGGCACGTCGAGTTCCCAATCGCGCGCCGGGTCCCAAGCCCGGTTGTAATCATCCTGGGCGCGCGCCAATTGGTCCTGCGCCTGCGCCAGGTTGACGCGGGCCGAGGTGAGTTGATCGCCCGTGTGTGCAGCCAGCGTGGAGGCTTCCGCGTAACTAGCCTGCGCCACCTCTAGGTTGGCCTGCGCCAGTCCGGCCTCCGCCTCGATGCGCGCCGAATCCAGATTGACCTGCGCCTGCTGCACCGCCAACTCCGCCTGGGCGACGGCCTGGCGCGCGTCGGCGTCATCCAGACGGGCCAGCACGTCGCCCGCCTGCACCGTGTCACCGACCTCCACCAGCACCTCGGCCACCCGCCCGCCGGCCCGGAACGACAGTGCCACCTCGTCTTCGGGAGTGAGGCTGCCGCTCCCGCCCACCGTGACTCGCAGCGTGCCGCGCGTCACGACCGCCGTCTCTTCTCCTACCGCCTGAGCCGCCGCCTGCCCGCTCGAAACACTCTGCCCGATGCTGATCCCCGCATATGCCAGGCAGGCAACAAGGACGATCACCGCCACGATGATCCACTGCTTTCTCTTCATAAGCGACCTCCCTCTGTGAAATCTACCTCAGTTTACACGAAAGTTGTGGAGAAAGTGTGGAGGTTTGGCGATTGGAGATTGGAGATCGAAGAGGTTGACAAATGTGGCTCTACAACCACTCGATGGGCAAGTCCCTGACCACTCACCACTGCGTCAAACGAGACGCGGCGGCCCAATCGAATCTCGGCCTGGGACTGATGATTGCCAGTTCGAGCCGGGGACTCACCTCGGCTTGACACAACGGTTCTTGTTCGGTATAATCTTTGCTAGCAGTAGGCCATAAGTGGTTTGACCACCGTTCTCGTCGTGGCGACGTAGCTCAATGGCAGAGCAGGGGACTCATAAGCCCTTGGTTGCAGGTTCAAATCCCGCCGTCGCCACCACACGACCTCGACCATACGTCGAGGTCTTTTCGCTTTGAGTAGATTCTC
>FWPU01006120.1_pt1 | contig 10324 bp, 8 predicted proteins | sample 2228361 | NCBI WGS metagenome assembly FWPU01 (sample SAMEA103939777, study PRJEB20133) | metagenome | reverse complement strand
TGGAACAAAGAGATGTTTTTGGGAAAATTATTCTAAAAATCGCGTAGCTAAAGTCACTAATAAAATATCTATAAGTATCCCTTATTATTTATATCTATTACAAATTTGTAATAACAATAAATTTTAAAATAACTACTTAAATTTTATTATAACCCTCTCCTTTTAAAATTCATCCTAATAAGTCCTTCCAAGACACATTTGAAATATATTGTTAGATTCCCACAGGATTATATATATCCTTAACAAACTAATAATTAACACGGTTAAAACATTGTAAAATAAAACTAAATGGAAAATTAAAGGATAACAATCACTTAGGCAGATTTGTATTAGTTTACTATATATGTATTTTGTTTATTTAAAACAGGTCTCCACTACCTTTTTAAAAAGTTCATGAATCTTGTTAAATTTATAAGTTTATACTTTACTGAATTTTACAGCTTCCGCTACAGCGCCATCTGCCTATAGTATTCCTAAAATTATTTTAGGATTTTTTATAAAATATTAACTTAAAATATAATAACAATAAAGATGAAAAATAAAGTGGTATTTTGTTTAGATAAATTTTGGTAGGGTGTAGTATGGTATTAAAAGTTAGCAATAAAGTAATTGCAATTGTTTTGTTATTTTATATATCCTGTCAGAGTTTATTTTTACAGCAAAAGATAGATGTGGAGGAATTTTTAGCAACAGATAAAGAAAGCAGAACAATTAAGAAAAGAAAGGCGCAAGAAATCTAAGGAGAGGAAACATTTAATTAAAAAGCAACTAATGGAGCGGTTATCAAATCCTCGGTTAATTTTTAGACAGCCACAGAAGATAGAATACAAAAAGCATGATAGTAAAGAAGTAAAAAGCAAAAACCAGAATATAAATAACCAACAAGTGATAAATAACAACAAAACTTTAACTTCTCAGGAGTCTACTTCTACGGACGAGTCTTTCAAGGCAAAATCTTCTATGATACCTTTTAAATTGCCGTCGTTCTCTGATTTTTTAAAGAAAGCAAAAAGTAGAAGTTTTTCTGGAAGCCAAACTACAAAAGAAGAACAAAATGCCCAAAAGAGTTTGCAACCTATCGACATCGATCTTTATTTATATATGGAAGCTTTAAGGAACTGGTATTTAGAAATTTCTAAAAATGTGATTGATTTTTGGGAATTTTTTAGAATATTTTTTTTAGACAACCAGATGCGTTTTGCACATTTAAAAGAAATATACCCTAATTCTATACCTCAAAGAAAACCATATACATCTCAAGTTACTCAAGGTAAAGATATATTGGAGTGGAAATGGTACTATCCTGAAAAAATTAATGAACATCTTATGTTAAATGATTATATGAATGTTTGGCAGCCTTTATATTGGTATTATGATGATACTAATAATCGAAAAGGGGTTTTCTACCTCTTAGATAAAAATGTATCACGAAAATGTGATTTAAATAATAACCTCTCTACTGGTCTGATAAACAAAAACACATTATGTCGCAACTTAGTGGAATTGAATAAATTCGGTTGGTGTAAGATTGATGATTCATTTGGGTCACTTTTCAGGTGTTTAAGAGATTATTTTCAAAATAAAAGCTTACCTTCGGACTGCTCTTTAAGGAAATTAAAAAGTTATGTAGATAAAGTATACAAGAAGGGACAAAAATATTTTGCGTATATGAAGCAGGTGTTTGCAAGACAAATGATACCCCAAGTTGTTGAAATGTGTTATATAAAATGTTTGTGTGAGGATTTAGGAATTAGGTGTTCTGATAAAAGTGGAATTGCTCTGAATAGTGAGGATGTTATTTCACATATACTTTATGACACAATATACAAAAAAGAATTTTTATCTATTCTAACATTTGCTCATTTATTTAGACATATAATCAAGAACCCTCCTTGGCATTTCAAGGAACAAGTGTGCAAAGAAGGAAATATGAAAGATTTTCTTACCCAATCAATAGGAACACTTTTAAATGATTTGAAAGATTTATTTTTCTGTGATGGCACATATTGTATGGATATTAGGAGGATGGATGAGTGGGAAAGCGAGGATTTAGTGAAGAAAGCTTATGCTAAGTCAGAAGAAGCTCTTAGAGGTAATATGGATATGTATAAAAGAAAAATAAAAAACTTTAACAAAGATTACGAAAAATTAAATAAAATAGTTATAGATTACCTAAGCGGATTAGAAAAAATGAAGGATGACCAAAAGTATTGTTTTGGCTTGTATCTATCCTTCCTATCTCAAGAGGTAAACACATACGCATTCAACTGGGGAAACACAATGTTAAAAACCTATTATAATAAAATCCTAACCAACATAAAAAATAAGTTGAGTATCTGGGCTCCATCAGTTTATAGTTTTGTGAAGGATTCCATAATCTTGTTATTTATTCCTTCTCTAAATAATATTTTATGGAGTAGGTTAGAGGGTATTTTTAGTGCGAGGGGAATGATTGAAGAGCTTGTAAAAGGATATTTTTATAAGTTTTGGTCGAACAATAGGTTTGGTCTTTTTGTATATATAGATTTTGCTATTGCGTATCTTGAGCGTAGTTATAAGACAAAAAGATGTGCTAATGTAATTCCAGATAGTGTAGATAAATATATTAAGGATTTTTTAATTTCTAAAAATTCTTCTAACTATGAACCATTCTGGCAATGTATTAAAAATTCCCCGTATATATTTGACGCTTCCAGTGATAGGATGGAGTGTCTTGAGAAACTCGAAGGAAAAGGAGATATAAATGATCAAACTATTAAGATTTTGAAGGATTTTATTAAGGATATATATGATGGTAAAAGTTTACTTCTTAACAATTTAGATGATTTTTTTAACACTTTACATCAAAAAACAAAAGGTAAAGTGTGGAAGGAATTTGTAGATAGTAAATGGGAGCAGTGCTGTGTAAAGTGCTGTGATAATAGAGTATGTGACCCAAATCGCCCAGAGTGTCCTAAGGATGAGAAGAATGATTGTTCTGATAAGTGGTCATATAATAATTATTGCACTGAGAAAGCACCAAGTGAAAATTTCAGAGAAAAGTATTTAAAAGAAGCAAAGGATATTTTAGGTGAAGAAATTTTCAAGGAATTAAGAGATAGAATATCTAAATTTAAAGATGTGCTACCTTTTTCAGAAGAAGCACTTAAATGCCCAACATAATGAAAGCGATAGTGCTTTTAAGCTATAAATGTTTTTACCTCACATACCGTTAAATGAAAAAAGTATGGTACAACGGAGTAACAAGAACATTTCCGATTAAAATATTTTACGATACCTTTGTGAATTTTTAAAGTTCTTTTAGAATATTTAAAGCTTTCAAGCTAATTTGATAGCAAATTAGGGAATAAAGTGAAATATATTTTAGTGTGTTTTTAGAAAATTGTATTTGGTAGGGTTATATTTCCTCAAGAAATATGAAAAATTATATAGAAAATAGAGACCAAAAGTTTCTCTATATGATGGTCTTTTATGAATTAAGATTTTGTTTTTAGAATTATTTTTTATAATTTAGATTTTACTAAATAGGTTAATTGGATATGGGATTAACGTTATCTGAAAAAATAATTAAAAACCATCTTATAAGTGGTAGCATGGCACGAGGTGAAGAAATTGGTATAAAGATAGATCAAACCTTAGTTCAGGATGCTACAGGCACAGTGTCATATTTAGAATTTGAAGGGATGGGAGTTGACAAGGTAAAAACAGAACTTTCCGTAACCTATGTAGATCATAACTTACTACAAACAGGATTTGAAAATGCAGATGATCATTTATATTTACAAACTGTTTCACAAAAATATGGTATATATTTTTCTAAAGCAGGGAATGGTATATGTCATCAAGTTCATCTGGAAAGGTTTTCAGAGGTGGGGAAAACACTTTTAGGTGCGGATAGTCATACTCCTACATGTGGTGGTGTAGGGATGTTGGCGATTGGGGCTGGGGGGTTAGAAGTAGCTTGCGCAATGGCCGGTGAACCCTTTTATTTCATTATGCCTAAAATCGTTAAAGTTGAATTAAGAGGGAAACCCAATCAGTGGGTTACTGCAAAGGACGTTATTTTAAAAATGTTAATGCAATTGACTGTAAAGGGTGGGGTTGGTAAAATATTTGAATATGTTGGAGAAGGAATAAAATATTTTTCTGTTCCTGAACGTTCTTCTATAACAAACATGGGGGCAGAATTAGGAGCGTTAACATCTATATTCCCATCAGATGAAATAACGAAAGAATATTTTGTAGCACAAAATAGAATTGATAAGTGGAGACAATACTTACCTGACGATGATGCAAAATACGATGAGGAAATAATTATTGATTTATCTGAGTTAGAACCTTTAATAGCATGTCCGCATAGTCCTGATAATGTAAAACCTGTTAGAGAAATAGCAGGTGTTAAAATAAATCAAGTTAATATAGGTAGTTGCACTAATTCTTCTTATATGGATTTGATGAAGGTAGCAAAAATTTTAAAGAATCATAAAATTCATCCTGAAGTAAGTTTTACCGTATCACCAGGTTCATTTCAAGTTTTAAGGATGTTATCAGAAGAAGGTGGATTGGCAGACATAATTAAAGCAGGTGCAAGAATTTTGGAAGCGGGTTGTGGTCCGTGTATTGGAATGGGACAAGCTCCTCCCTCAGGTGGTGTTTCACTTCGATCTTTTAACAGGAATTTTGAAGGAAGGTCAGGAACGTATGATGCCAAAGTTTACCTGTCGAGTGTTGAAACCTGCACAGTGAGTGCCATAAAAGGAGAAATAACTGATCCACGAACTTTTGGCAAAGATATAAAAATACCTCTTCCAAAATCGTTTATTATAGATGATACACTAATAATAAAGCCGTCATCAGAATTTTCAAGTATACAGGTTAGGAGAGGACCTAATATAAAACCGCTTCCGGTGTTTGAAAGTTGTGTTAATGAATATTCTGGTCCTGTATTAATAAAAGTCGGTGATAATATATCAACCGACCACATACTACCTGCCGGGGCAAAAATTTTGCCTTTGCGTTCAAATATTCCTGCAATTTCAGAGTTCGTTTTCAGTAGGATAGACTCAGGGTTTGTTAAAAGAGCTAAAGAAAAAAAAGGAGGATTTATTGTAGGGGGCTATCATTATGGACAAGGTTCAAGTAGAGAACATGCAGCAATTGCTCCATATTATTTAGGTGTCAGATATGTTATATCAAAAAGTTTTGCAACTATTCACTTTGTTAATTTGATAAATTTTTGTATATTACCCTTACAATTTGTCAATCCAAATGATTATGATAAAATAGATCAGGACGACACTTTAGAACTACATAATATTATATATAATTTAAAGAACAACATTAATGAATTTATTGTTATTAATAAAACGAAAGGCGTTAATATACCTGTTAAAACAAATTTATCCAAAAGACAAATAAGCATTTATTTGAGCGGTGGATTATTAAATTATGTTAAATGTAAGGATAACAACTAATTTTAAGGAGGGATGTATATGTCTGATAAAATAAAAAGGAAAGAGGTGAAAGCGAGGTTAATAGAAATAAGAGACTGGGAAATTTATAGAAAAGCACTACAGAAAGAGTTTAAATTTGCTGACTTTAAAGATGCATTCCATTTCTTGGAAAGAGTATCAAGTTTGGCACAAAAATCAAATCATCATCCTGATTTTATATATTCAAACGGCAAATTAACTTTAAGATTAATAACACATGAAGTAGACGGTATAACAGAGAAAGACATAAAATTAGCAAAGGAAATAGACAATATAACGCGATAATATATAACAATTACAATACACATTGTTATTGTGCGTAGCAACTAAAGATTTAAGTAATTATGGCTATATAACAATAAACTAAGGTGATGTTGTATATTTTCAATTTTAAGAAAAATGAAAGAACTATAATAGAAAGTAGCGGGTGTAGTTCAGTTGGTAGAACACCACCTTGCCAAGGTGGTTGTCGTGGGTTCGAGTCCCATCGCCCGCTCTTACTTTGAAAAATAATGAATTCCCAAACAAATTATACCTATACTATCGATAGTGAACCAGATAATGTAAAAAAGATTAATTTGCAGTTTAGTAAAGAATATATAGAAAATATTTATAATGAAGAAGCAGAAAAAATAAAAAATAAGGCAGTTATCAGAGGATTCAGACCAGGCAAGATTCCTGAATATTTATTTAAAAGAATATTTCATAAAGACATAGTAAAATCTAAAATCCTAGAAATGTTGAATGATATTTTAAAAGAAATTGTTGAAAAAGAAAAAATTAAACCTTTTAGTGATGATCTGGTGTTTTATAAAAAAGAAGATATAGAGAAAGTAGTTGAAAATAATTATATGATTTCATTAGAAATCCCTTCTTTGCCAGATTTTTCAAAAATAAATTTCGGTGAAATTACTTTAAAGAATATACAGAGAGAACCAATAACTGACGAGTTCATTACTAATTTTATAGAAATAGAAAAATTAAAAGTTTCTAAAATGAGCCCAAAACGAAAAGACGCTTTATCTGATGAAAATGATATATTAGAAGTAAGTCTTAATTTATACGAAAGTGTGGATGCACATACAGAATTTAATACAACACCGACAATATCCTACGATAATGTTCATATATTCTTATATAGAAATCTTTTACCGTATTTTTCTCATACAAAATTAAATGATTATACCATAGACTTAAATGAGTTGTTAGGACTTGAAAATGGAACATTTAAAAAGATTATATGCACAAAAGCAAGAGATGGGATTATTCAAAAAGCATGCATTGACATATGGGTAAAAAAAATATATTCGGTGGAAAAAAATGATAATAGTATCCAAGAAGTGATAAAATTATGGCAAGCAACAAATGAAAATACCTTAAAAACAAAGGTTGTAGAGTTTCTTGAGGAAATTGAGGAATATGAAAAAAAGATGCAATTATTTAATGAATTATTAAGAATAATAATAGAAAAATATAGGGTAAACATAAATTATTCACAAGAGATTGAAAAGGTTATAGTTAAAAGTTATTTAGAAAATTTTGTTGAACAATCTAAATTGAAAGGTATTCCGAAAGATATTGTGGAAAAATATTTAAAAAATTTCAATATCAGTGATAATTATTATCGTATTTACAAATTGGAATTACTCTTGATAAAATATTTTTCTAATGAAGTAGAAATTAGACCTTCGGAGGATGATATTTTTAAACTTTTTTGTATAATGTTTAAAAGACCACCTTATACACATATAAAAGATGAAATATTAAGAAACAAAAATATTATAGGAATTCTCTTACAAGAGTTTACCATACTAAAGATAATTGAGAAAATACTATCAATAACAAAGGTAGAAGATAAAAATTTAGTCAATTTATAATTTCTTTATTAGTAATTTTCTAAACCCTTGAAAATCATCAAATTTCCAGTATGTTTAAGCTACCAAGAAAGGATGTATTAGTATAAATTTAAAAACCAGTTTTTCTGAATATAAATATATATTAGCTGGTATTTGCTAAAAATTTATTTTAGTATATTTAAGTTGGCTGTATTAATCATCACACCAGAATTGGTTGGTGTGACTATATATAAGATATTATGTGACTGAATTTATTTTTATTTTATCTGAATTTTCAAGATTATTCTCAAAAATTTTTTATTTTTAACAAATGCGCTAACATTTTTTAACCGGTCAATTTGTTATAGATGCGATATAAGCGCTTACCTGCTAAAATAAGAATTAAATATTAACTCTCAAAAAATTATAACAATAACATGTATATTGATTATTCTGAATCATCTTCAACAGGATATACGGGACCTTTAAATAGTGTTGGTGGTTCGTCGGATTTAAAATGTTTTTTAGATGGAGTTTTTGAAATTATTTTATTTAGTCTTATTTTAAATTGCACTTCCTTGTTGTAGTCAATAAGATGTTTTAAAGTAAGTTGAGCAATATCTTTAATCTTTTGTGCAACACTTTTTCCACTATAACCTTCATACAAGCTAAACCCGACTTCAATTTCTGTAGGGATACTGTCTATGTTTTTTCTTGGTACTTTTATTGATACCCAGGTATCTGAGACCTCGCTAAGTTTTAGTATATTGGATGTTATTGTATCTTCAATACAGTCTATATCGTAAGAAACCTCAGTGTTGCCGTCCAGTACTTTAATAGTAGAAGCATACTTTCGACAGAAAACCTTGACTATTAGATAAACAATATTTAAAATAATCAAGCTGGAAGATAGCGTTAAAACCATATATGGTCCAAATGGTGTGTAAGATTTTATTTTGTTGAGTGTATTTTTAACATAATCTGGTTCAATTACCTTGAGAAATGTCAACATTCCTAAGGTAGATATAGTAACTACTATAACCCAGTTAAATGTAAATAAGAAATTTTTGAATTTCATTTATTTAAGTGTGAAATAATTTTCAACGAAGGTTGTATCCATTTGGGCTTTAATAAATGCATGATGTTCTAAGATTGATATAAGATAATTTATATTTGTTTTTATTCCTTCAATAGAAGTTAATTTTAAAGCTGTCTTCATTGCGGTAATAGCTTCAACTCTTGTATTTCTATGCGTTATAAGTTTTGCTATCAAGGAATCGTAATAAGGGCTTATTTTTGATCCTGCAGTGCAAGCAGTATCACATCTTATTCCTAATCCACTTGGAATAAAAAATTTTGTTAGAGTTCCTGCGGAAGGTCTAAAATTATCTGTGGGGTCTTCAGCTAAAATTCTGCATTCTATCGCAGTTCCATTTATATCAATATCATCCTGGGTAAACGATATTTTTTCATTTCCTGCTATGATAATTTGTTCCTTTACAATATCTATACCTGTAATCATTTCTGTAATAGGGTGTTCTACTTGTATGCGAGGATTTACTTCAATAAAGGAAATGTTTTTCAGATTGGGTTCAAATAAGAATTCTACTGTAGCGGCACATGTTAAATTTGATTTTTTTGCAATTGCAATTGCGTATTCTCCAAGTGTTTCGCGTAACTGTTCATCAATAACAGGAGAAGGTGCTTCTTCTATAAATTTTTGAAATCTTCTTTGGACACTGCAATCACGTTCACCTAAATATACATAATTTCCAAAATTGTCTGCTAAGATTTGAACTTCTATGTGTTTTGCCCCAGGGATTTGTTTTTCCAAAAAAAGAGCACCATTTCTAAAGGAATTTTTCGCTTCCATTTGTGCAGATAAAAATATATTGGCCAGTGTTATATCATTTTGTGCAAGCCTAATACCTCTACCTCCCCCTCCATATACTGACTTTAGCATAACAGGATATTTTATAATGTTTGCAAATTTCCTTGCTTCTTCAATGGTTGTTAATTCCATAGAAGGTTCTAATATGGGAACCCCTGCACTTTTTGCAATTTCTTTTGCCTTAATTTTGTTCCCAAACAAATTTAATACTTCAGGTGAAGGACCTATAAATTTTATTCCGCAATCTCTGCATATTTGTGCAAACTCCTCATTTTCTGCTAAAAATCCGTAACCAGGATGTATTGCATCTGCACCTGTAATTTCTGCAGCACTTATTATCTTTGTAATATCAAGATAACTTTTACTTGCTTGAGGTGGTCCAATACAAACAGCGTCATTACAAAACTTCAAATACATAGCATCTTTATCATCCTCAGAATATATACATACGGTTGCAATCCCCATCTCTTTACATGTTCTCAGAATCCTAAAAGCTATTTCTCCTCTATTTGCAATAAGGATTTTTCTTATCATTGTGATAATTTTACTTTAAAAAGTACTTTGCCAAAATCTACCGGTTCTCCGTCTTTTGCACAAATTTCAACAATTTCTCCATCCACGTCAGACTTGATTTCATTCATAACCTTCATAGCTTCTATTATACATAAAGTTTGTCCTTTTGTAATTTTATCATTCACCTCTACAAAAGGTGGTGCACCTGGTTTGGGGGAACGATACAAAGTGCCTACAAGAATTGATTTTATTTCATGCAATTTACCAGTTTGCTGTTCAGGTTCAGATTTAACAGGAATTACTTCTCCTGATGCAACTACTGATTGGTTTGGAAGAGCTTGAGGTATAGATATTGGTGCAACATTTTGAACAATAGTAGTTTGTCCTTTTTTTAAAATTATTTTAGTTTCTCCTTCTTCTATACATAACTCTACAAGTTTATTATCTTCCATTATCTTTATTAATCTTTTTAAATCTTTCCAATTAACCATAGTAAGCAATTTTATAATAATATATTTAATATTTTCAGGATAGACGATTACATATATTTATTACCATATTTGTATTCTTTTGATAATTTACATGTTAATCAT
>FWPU01013420.1_pt1 | contig 10325 bp, 5 predicted proteins | sample 2228361 | NCBI WGS metagenome assembly FWPU01 (sample SAMEA103939777, study PRJEB20133) | metagenome | reverse complement strand
GCGTAGGCCGCCACCCGGCCGAAGGCCCTCCAGGGGCGACTTTAGCCGGTTTGAGGGGGCTGCCTTTGGAGAATGCGATTGCCCTGGTTCCCCGTCCCGGGGCTGGTCAAGTCGCTCAGTTGAGGGCACATCGGGCCCAGACCTCTCTAAAATCGCCGGCCGAGGGGCCAACCTTGAGGGATTTTTTCAGGGGGTACCAAACTTGAAACAGCCCTGGACTCGGCGGGTGCTTTTAGAATGGCGCAGGGTGTGGTATAATAAAAGTGGTCCGCTGCATACCCCGATGATTCTTGGACCGCCGGGTTGAGCCCCCTCAGGGGGGGCAGGAAAAAAAGATGGCCTTACTGAAACGCCTGGGGATGTCAACGCCCCAGGAAGACGAAGAACACGCCCTGGGACGTCGGTTGTCCGGCCAAAAGCCGGCCCAACCGGCATCTCCCCGCCCGTCTCCGCCTTTACCCCAACGGGAGGAGCAGGCTCCGCCCTCTTCTCGCCCCCCCGCTCCCCCGGAAGAAGGAAGCCTGCTCAGCCGCCTCTCGATCGTTGAGGAACCGGAGGAGGAGGTGGAGTACGGCTTTGGGCGCAAGGCCCGCCGGCCACCGCCGGACCCGCTGATGGAACTAAAGCAGCAGGTTCAGGAGCGGGTGGTTGCCGAGCTGGGGCCGCAACTCTCCGCCCTGAACCACGATCTGGTGCGGCGGACGGTGCGGGCCAAGATGGAGCAAGTGCTGCAGGAACGGTCCCTGCTTCTCGGCCGGCTCGAGCGGGAGGGGTTGCTGCAGGAGTTGGAGGCGGAGGTGTGGGGGTATGGTCCCCTGCAGAAGTTGCTGGACGACGGCACGGTCAACGAGATTATGGCCAACGGGCCGGACCACGTCTATGTAGAGCGGGACGGGCAGTTGGAGAAGGTGGGGGTGCGCTTTCGGGATGAGGAGCACATGCTGCGGGTGATCAGCCGCATCCTCACCCCGATCGGCCGGCGGGTGGACGACAACTCGCCGATGGCCGACGCCCGGCTTCCGGACGGTTCCCGCGTCAATGTGGTGATACCACCGCTGGCGTTGAACGGGCCGACGATCACGATTCGCAAGTTTTCCCACGCGCACTTTGAGGTGGAGGATTTGATTGACCTGGGGACGATCACGCCGGAGGTGGGGTTGTTTCTGGCGGGGTGTGTGCACGCGCGGTTGAACATCATTGTGAGTGGGGGGGCCTCTTCGGGCAAGACGACGTTGCTGAATGTGCTGTCGTCGTTCATTCCGCGGGACGAGCGGATTGTGACGGTGGAGACGACGGCGGAGCTCTCGCTGGGGCAGGATCATATTGTTCCGTTGGAGGCGCGTCCGCCGAACGTAGAGGGGAAGGGGGAGGTGACGGTGCGGCAGTTGGTGATCAACTGTCTGCGGATGAGGCCGGATCGGATTGTGGTGGGGGAGTGTCGAGGGGGAGAGGCGATCGACATGCTGCAGGCGATGAACACAGGGCACGACGGGTCGCTGACGACGACGCATGCGAACAGTCCGACCGATGTCCTTTCGCGGTTGGAAGTGATGTGTATGATGGCGGGGATGAACCTACCGAGCAAGGCGATTCGGGAGCAGATTGCCTCGGCGGTGCAGTTGATTGTGCACATGACGCGGATGAAGGATGGTTCGCGGAAGGTGACGCAGGTGACGGAGATTCAGGGGATGGAGGGGGATCAGATTATCCTGCAGGACATCTATGTGTACGAGCAGCAGGGGATACGGGAGGGGCAGATGGTGGGGCGGTTGAAACCGACGGGGTTTGTGCCGCGTTGTCTGGACCAGTTAACGGCGATGAATGTGCACCTACCGCAGACACTCTTTGAGGAAGGGGGGTTGGGGGGGGTGAGTGCGGCCTCCTTCCGGCAGGTTTTGGCCCGCTTCAGTCCGCCGGAGGAAGAGGTGCGCACCTACAAGGCCGACTGGCTGCGGAAAGAGGCGGCGCGGCCGGCCGAGGTTGCCGTGGGAGGGAGGCCGGCCGGGGGCTCGCTGGCGGAACGGCTGGCCCTGGGGCTAGAGGAGGCGGTAGCGGAGGAGGTGGAGTACGGCTTTGGGCGCAAGGCCCGCCGGCCACCGCCGGACCCGCTGATGGAACTAAAGCAGCAGGTTCAGGAGCGGGTGGTTGCCGAGCTGGGGCCGCAACTCTCCGCCCTGAACCACGATCTGGTGCGGCGGACGGTGCGGGCCAAGATGGAGCAAGTGCTGCAGGAACGGTCCCTGCTTCTCGGCCGGCTCGAGCGGGAGGGGTTGCTGCAGGAGTTGGAGGCGGAGGTGTGGGGGTATGGTCCCCTGCAGAAGTTGCTGGACGACGGCACGGTCAACGAGATTATGGCCAACGGGCCGGACCACGTCTATGTAGAGCGGGACGGGCAGTTGGAGAAGGTGGGGGTGCGCTTTCGGGATGAGGAGCACATGCTGCGGGTGATCAGCCGCATCCTCACCCCGATCGGCCGGCGGGTGGACGACAACTCGCCGATGGCCGACGCCCGGCTTCCGGACGGTTCCCGCGTCAATGTGGTGATACCACCGCTGGCGTTGAACGGGCCGACGATCACGATTCGCAAGTTTTCCCACGCGCACTTTGAGGTGGAGGATTTGATTGACCTGGGGACGATCACGCCGGAGGTGGGGTTGTTTCTGGCGGGGTGTGTGCACGCGCGGTTGAACATCATTGTGAGTGGGGGGGCCTCTTCGGGCAAGACGACGTTGCTGAATGTGCTGTCGTCGTTCATTCCGCGGGACGAGCGGATTGTGACGGTGGAGACGACGGCGGAGCTCTCGCTGGGGCAGGATCATATTGTTCCGTTGGAGGCGCGTCCGCCGAACGTAGAGGGGAAGGGGGAGGTGACGGTGCGGCAGTTGGTGATCAACTGTCTGCGGATGAGGCCGGATCGGATTGTGGTGGGGGAGTGTCGAGGGGGAGAGGCGATCGACATGCTGCAGGCGATGAACACAGGGCACGACGGGTCGCTGACGACGACGCATGCGAACAGTCCGACCGATGTCCTTTCGCGGTTGGAAGTGATGTGTATGATGGCGGGGATGAACCTACCGAGCAAGGCGATTCGGGAGCAGATTGCCTCGGCGGTGCAGTTGATTGTGCACATGACGCGGATGAAGGATGGTTCGCGGAAGGTGACGCAGGTGACGGAGATTCAGGGGATGGAGGGGGATCAGATTATCCTGCAGGACATCTATGTGTACGAGCAGCAGGGGATACGGGAGGGGCAGATGGTGGGGCGGTTGAAACCGACGGGGTTTGTGCCGCGTTGTCTGGACCAGTTAACGGCGATGAATGTGCACCTACCGCAGACACTCTTTGAGGAAGGGGGGTTGGGGGGGGTGAGTGCGGCCTCCTTCCGGCAGGTTTTGGCCCGCTTCAGTCCGCCGGAGGAAGAGGTGCGCACCTACAAGGCCGACTGGCTGCACGGGTTGCGGCGCGTCTGAGCCGTCAGGGAGGGAAAACTGCGCTACTCGAGATTGACAGATTTGCCTTGACGTTCTGGAATCGAACAATGGGCCGACGTCCTTCCCGGTCGAAGGAGGGTTGGATCACAGGAGCACGCCACTTTCTCCGGCGGTGGGGAGCCGATGTGGTCGCCCTGGCCCTGCCGGCCCTGGTCTATGTGTGGACTCTTTGCCCCTCGGTATATACGATGGACAGCGCGGAGTTGACCCTGGGAGCGCGCTACCTGGGTTTGGTCCATGCACCAGGCCATCCTCTCTACCTCCTGCTGGGTCGCCTCTTTACGCTGCTGCCGATCGGTGATGTAGCCTACCGGGTCAACCTGATGTCGGCCTGCTTTGGTGCGCTCACCGTATGGTTGCTCTTTCGGGTCGGGCGGGCGATGGGGCTTTGCCCGCTTGCTGCCCTGGGGGCGGTTCTGCTCCTGGCCTTTTCACGGAGTTTCTGGGCCGTGGCCAATGTGGCCGAGGTGTACACCGTTCACACCGCCCTGGTTGCGGGCCTGCTCTGGCTCTTTTTCCGCTGGCGGGAGTGCCAGGACGACCGGCTTTTGGGCTGGCTGGCCTTTGGCTGGGGTCTCAGCCATGGCAGTCACACCTCCTCCGTGCTTCTGGGGCCGGCCTTTCTCTACGGGCTCTGGCCGGCCCGCCGGCGGCTTTGGCGTCCCCGCCGGTTGCTTCCCCTGGCGGGCCTCTTTCTCCTGGGCCTGGGCATCTTTGCCTACCTGCCGCTGCGCTTTGCGGCCAATCCGGTGGTCAACTATATCGCCCGCTACTTTGAAGCCGACCTGACCACGCCGGCCGGCCTGTGGTGGATGGTCAGCGGCAAGATGTTTGCCCCCGAGTTTTTTGCCTACCCGGCCCGGCAGGTTTTGAGCGAGGCCGGGCGCTTCCTGGCCCTCCTCTGGAGCGACTTTTTGGGGATTGGCCTGCTCGTGGGGGCCTGGGGGGTGATCCAGGGCTGGCGCCGCCGGCGGCAGCAGACCCTTTTTCTCCTGATCGTCCTGGCGGTGGTGGCCCTCTTTTTCATCAACTATGGGGTCAGCGACAAGGAAAGCATGTTCCTGGTCCCCGAGATGGTCTGGACCCTGTGGGTGGGAGAGGGGTTGCACGCTCTCCTCCCCACAGGCCGCCGGGCCAAGGGGGTGCCAGACGGCCGGCCTGACCCCTGGCCGGCGGTGGGGGCGCTGGCGATGGCCCTGCTCGGCCTGCTCCTGAACCATGCCGCCCTGGACGAGAGCGAGACCTGGGTCATCCACGACCTCTCGCTCCACTCCCTGACTCAGGTTGCCCCGAATGCCGTCCTCCTGGCCGAGTGGGCCTCGGCGGCTCCGGTGGAGTATGTTCAGCGGGTGGAGCAGTACCGTCAGGATGTTGAGGTGGTCAACCTGTCGTTCTTTTTGTTGGGGCGGCGGGACGCGCTCCGTCATCTGCCTGCGGGCGAGATAGACGCGGCCTTGAAGCGGAGCCTGGTGAGGCTGGTGGCCACCCATCTGAGGCAAGGGCGGCCGGTCTATGCCTTTGGTCGGGACCCGCTCCTGGAGACGGCCTACGAGTTCCGGCCGGCCAACGGCCGGATCTACCGCCTGTTCCTCCCCCAGGCCCGCCGCCTGGGGGGCGAGGAACGGGCCCGCCGGGAAACCCGATGAACTCCCGCTCAACTTTCAGCCGCTGGCTTCCCTGGCCCCCCGCCGCGTGGCGTTCTTGGTTGCCCCTGGACCTGGCGCTGGTGGTTTTGCTCCTCTGGGGCCTCGTCTGTGCTTGGTTGACCTTGGCCGCTCCGGTGGAGACCTTTTGGTCGCCGGATAACGGCGGCAAGTTTATCCAGGTGCAGAACCTGGAGCAGCGCGGCCGGCTCGACCGCACGGTGGACTATCCGGGCCGGGTTCTCGATCCGGCGATGGAGTTCCAACCCTTCCCTCGTTCCTTCAGTTCGGTCAGGGGGGACCGAATCGCGGTGAACTGGCCGCCCTTCTTTGCCTTTCTCGCGCTGCCCTTTTACCAGAGATGGGGCCTGTACGGCCTGCACCTGCTGCCGTTACTGGCCGGGTTGGGTTCGCTGGCCGTGGTGCTCTTTCTGGCCGGCCGGTTGCCCTGGCCCTGGCCGCCGCTGGTTGTGCTCCTCGTCGGCCTGACCACGCCGCTGGCCTTTTACAGCATCGAGTTTTGGGAACACACGCCGGCCCTCTTCCTGGCCCTGCTGGGGGGCTGGACGCTGGTCCGCTTTCTCGAGACCGACCGCCGGCCCTGGCTCCTCTTCTTTTCCCTGCTCCTGTCCCTGGCGGCCGTCCTGCGCCCGGAACTGTACCTGGCCCTCCCTGCCGGGATAGGAACGCTCTTCCTTGTGCGTCCCTGGCGCAAGGCCCTTCGGCCGGCCCTCCTCCTCCTGGGCACAGGAGCGCTCCTGGCCTTGCCGGCCCTGTTCTACTACTGGCTGACCCACGGCAGCATCTTGCCGCCGAACGCCCTCTACCTCCTGAGCCCCCTGTCCTACCTGCAGCGGGTCGGCCCCCTCAACGCCCTGGGGCACTTTTTTGTCAGCACACCCGCCGATGCAGGGATTCAGGTCCCTCCTGGCCGGCAGGTGGCCTTTGCCCTGGTCGCCCTGCTGACCATCGTGCTCGGCCTCATCCCGGCGTCGGGTTGGAAAAATGCCTTCCGCGAAGCCGGGTTTGTGCTGGGCCTGCTGGCGGTATTCCTTCTCAGCGGCGCGATCGCCCTGCGCTACCCCGATCACCGGGCGGTACATGGGTTCCTCATCCTCTGCCCGCTCCTGCTCTTTGCCCTGCCCGCACTGAAGGAACCCCGCTCGGAGCGGCTAGCCTGGCTGGGCTGGCTCGGGTCGCTTTACCTGCTCTTGTATGCAGGAATCGTGCTCCTTTTGCGCTGGCGCGGCCCCAACGGGGGCCTGGAATGGGGGCCACGCTATGCCCTGCTGATCTATCCGTTGCTGGTTCCGGCCGCCTTGGCCGGGCTGCGCCGCCTGCTGGCCAGCCGGCGATGGCCGATGAGGGTGCTCTACTGTGGTCTGTTCCTTCTCCTGACCCTGCCGGGGCTGCTCTACCAGGTCCGGGGTCTCCAGGTGCAACTCAACGACCGTCAGGAGAGCCTGGAGCGGCTCATCGCCCTGGAGCAGTACTGCCCGGAGGATGTGGTGACTGACCTGTGGTGGTTGCCCCTGGATATGGCCACGGTCTTTGGCGAACGCCGCTTCTTTTTTCTGCTTTCCCCGGACCTCCTGCCCCGGTGGGCCGAAGGGGCCGCGGCCGGCGGGGTGGACACCTTCTGCCTCCTCCGGATGGGCGGACCCATCCCCGAGCGGGTGACCGCCTCCGGGAGAACCTACCTCCCAGAGGCCGAAGGGCGGGCCGGTCCTCTGCTCCTGGTACGCTTTCGAACCGCGCCCTACGAACGATCGTCAACCCGTTGACGGAGCGGTTGCCCTTTTGCCCCCGGTCGAGTATAATGCCCCCACAACTTTGAAAGGATCGGAAGGTGGCCGAGATGAGACAACCGGAACAGGTAGGCCTTTTGCTCCATGGAGGGGTGGTCGTTACGATGGACGCCCAGGGGAGCGTCTTTGACCCCGGCGCGGTGGCGGTGCGCGGGGGGCAGATTGCCGCTGTGGGGCCGGCGGAGGAGTTGGCCGGCTGCTACCCCCAGGCCGAGGTCGTGGATTGCCGGGGCATGGCGGTCATCCCCGGCCTGATTAACGGCCACGGCCACGCCCCGATGAGCCTCCTCCGGGGCCTCCGCGACGACCAGCAACTCGACGTCTGGCTCTTTGGCTATATCCTCCCGGTGGAAACCCGCTTTGTGGATGAGACCTTTGTCCACTGGGGCACCCTCCTCTCCTGCGCCGAGATGGTCCGGGGGGGAATCACCACCTTTGTGGACATGTACTACTACGAAGATGCCGTTGCCGCCGCCGCCGACCAGGTCGGCATGCGCGCCGTCTGCGGCCAGACGATCATGCGCCTGCCCACCCCTGATGCCTCCAGTTACGATGAGAGCCTGGCCTACGCCCGCCGCTTTATCGAACGGTGGAAAGAACACCCCCGCATTGTCCCGGCCCTGGCTCCGCACGCCCCCTACACCGTCACCCCCGAGATCCTGGAGGCGGTCCGCCAGATGGCCGAGACCTACCGCGTGCCCGTCCTGATTCACCTGGCCGAGACCGAGGATGAGGTTGAGGAGACCCTGGAGCAGGTCGGTCTCTCTCCGACCAGTTGGCTCTACGCCCAGGGGTTGCTCCAGGTCGCACCGGTCGTCGCCGCGCACTGCGTTCACGTGGACGACGGCGACCTGGCCATCCTCAAGCGGAAGGGGGTCGGCATCGTCTCCAACCCCAGCAGCAACCTCAAACTGGCCAGCGGCATCGCCCCCTATGGCCGCATCCTGGAGGCCGGCCTGGCTCTGGGAATTGGGACGGACGGGTGCGCCAGCAACAACGATCTGGACCTCTTTGAGGAGATGCGCCTGGCCGCCTTCCTGGCCAAGGTGACCTCTCGGGACCCCACCGCCCTGCCGGCCCGGCAGGCCCTGGCGATGGGGACGATTGCCGGCGCCCGCGTCCTGCACATGGACGACCGCATCGGCTCCCTGGAGGTGGGCAAGCAGGCCGACATCGCGGTGGTGGGCCTGAGCGACCCGCACACCGTTCCCCGCTACCGGGTGGACGAGCAGAATATCTACTCCCAACTGGTCTACACGGCCTCCGCCTCCGACGTCCGGCACGTCCTGGTGGACGGTCGTTTCCTCCTGCGGGACAGGCGGTTGACCACGGTGAACCTGGACGAGATTACCCACAAGGCCCAGGAGATTGCCGACCAGGTCGGCCGCTTTGTCCTGGCCCGCGAGGAGAACCTGCTGGACAAGATTCTGGCAATCGGGGGGATTGAGGCCCAGGAGATCTTTGAGGTGCAGGTCAAGGCGCGGCTGCCGGAGAGTGTCCGTCTGGAGCAACTACTGGTTTTTCCTCAGATTGACCACCGTCGCCGCAGCGAGCGGATTCAATATGACACGTACCTGCTCTTCCACGACGCCGGCCGGGGCCGCCTGCGCTACCGGGAGGACAACGTCCTTGACGAAAAGGGCCGGCCCCATCCCACCTACACCCTGACCCTGACCTCGCCGGAGAAGCGGGAGGAGTATGCCAACGCGGCCATCCTCTCCCGTTCCCGCTACACCGCGGCGGCAGACCGTTCCCTGCGCTTCTACCGGGAGTACTTTCAGCCCGACGAGGTTCTCGAGGTGGAAAAGCGCCGCCAGCGGGTGCACATCAGTTACAAGGGGCAGCACTTTGCCCTCAACCTGGATACCCTGCTGCGGCCGTCGGCCGGCCGCTTCCTGGAGATTAAAAGCCGCACCTGGTCCCGGGCCGACGCCCAGAACAAGGTGCGCCTGATCGGGGAACTGCTCGACCTCTTCCAGATTCCCCCGGAAGCGCTGGTTCGGGAGGAGTACCTGGACCTGTGCCGGGGTGAGTGACCCGATGCGCCTCCTCCTGGCCGCCGATGTCTTTCCCCCGCGTTGTGGCGGGGCCGGCTGGAGCAGTTACCACCTGGCCCGGGGGCTGCAACAGGCCGGCCACGACGTTCTGGTCGTTGTCCCCCGCGAACGGGCTGCCCTGCGGGGCGAGACGGCCGTAGGGGGCGTCCCCGTCCGCGAGTTTCCCTACCGCGCCCCTCGCCTGCCCTTCCTGCGCAACCTCTTCCGCAACGAACTGCTCTGGCCCCGGTTGGGCCGCTTCCTGGCCCGGTTGGTGCAGGAGGAACGGCTCGACCTGATTCATGCCCAGCACAGCCTGACCGCCCCGGCCGCGCTCTATGCGCGGGGCGTCCCGGTGGTCGTCACTGTGCGGGACTATTGGCCGCTCTGCTACCGGGCCACCCTGCTGGACGCTGAGGGGAACCCCTGCACGCGCTGCGACCTGGCCGCGGCGGTCCGCTGCCTGGGCCGGCCGCTGGGACCCTTTGCTCCGCTGGTGGCCCTGCTCTACCCCTACATCCGGGGCAACCTCCGGCGCAAGGCCCGCGCCCTGGCCCAGGCCGACGCCGTCATCGCCGTCAGCCGGGCGGTGGCCGGCCGCCTGGCCCCGTTGCTCCCGCCGGAGCGGCTGCACGTCCTGCCCAACGCGGTAGACCTGGAGGAGGTGGACCAGGTCCGTGCCCAAGAGCCGGCCACCCCTCTGCCCGGCCCCTTTCTCCTCTTTGTGGGCAAGGTGGAGGGAAACAAGGGGGTGCGGGAACTGGTCGCCGCCCTGGAGCGGGCCACGGCCTCCCTCGTCCCCGAGGCCCGTCTGCCTCTCCTGGTCGCCGGCGATGGTTCCCTTTCCCCCTGGGCGGAAAGGGAACTGGCCCGCATCGGCTGGCCGGCCCACTTCCTCCGCTGGGCCGACCACGACGAGGTCCTCCGGCTCCTTTCCCGCTGCCACCTCCTCCTCTTCCCCTCCCGCTGGGAGGAACCGCTCAGCCGCGTGCTGCTGGAGGCCTGCGCCTGCGGGGCCCCGATCCTGGCGATGGCCACCGGCGGAACCGCCGAAATCCTCCGTGATGGAGAGAACGGCGCGCTGGTGCCGCCGGCCGCCGAGCCCTTTGCCGAACGCCTCCTGGCCCTTCTCGCCGACCCGGCGGAACGGCAGCGGCTGGGGCAGGCCGCCCGGCGGACGGCGGAGGAGCACTTTGCCACACCGGTCGTGATTCGCCGGGTAGAGCAACTCTACCACAAGAGAAAGCAGGACAACCTGCGTGGCGCAGGATTCATCCGGCGCAGCCGGGGCCGTGACATGGGATAAATCCTGTGCCACGGGGAATGCCCCCCCCCGGCAGCCGGGGC
>FWPU01011973.1_pt1 | contig 10326 bp, 8 predicted proteins | sample 2228361 | NCBI WGS metagenome assembly FWPU01 (sample SAMEA103939777, study PRJEB20133) | metagenome | reverse complement strand
CTCGCCCGTACCTTAGAAAACTGGGCTGATATCAATAGAAAGGGTTTCTCAATCCTAAATTGAGCGATTTGTATTTATATTTTATTGTAGGAGCTTGATTTATCAAGCCCATTTCCCAATTGGTCATTTTCACCTTTTGGGTTCGATAAATCGAACCCCTACCTAATGATTTTTAACAGTAAAAATAAAAATCGCTCAGTTTAAGTAAATTAAACGGCTTGCTACATGGGTCAACGAGGCGGCGCCACGAGCAATGTCCGAGCCTCAGAGGCGGCTAACCTGGCTGCCGCATAGGCGCCATCTAACTCGAAGAGTTTCCTGGCTTCCTTTATCTTCACTTCAGCTTTCCTTACATCTACCCCTTTCTTTTTCGCAGCTTCCACTTCCCCCTCAACTTCCTCTATCAGGAACAGACTGCTTTTCAATTCGCCCCATTTTCTGTATATCTCGTACTCGTAGTAACGGTTGACCTCATCCCATCTCTTCGTGGCGAGGTCCAGATCGTACTCAATAAATCCAACCTTCAAATCCCAGAAGGAATCCACACCCAGTGCTTCCCGCGCGTGCTTGGCCATGGCGACACCTTCTTTTTCCCATACGGAGAACTTGATATCCGTCCTGGCCGGGAAGTAGCCGCCTTCAAGGACATATTTCTGCCCATCCATGCTATATAGCCAGTCCAGGAATATTTTTCCATTGGCTTCATTTGGGGCATTTTTCAATAAACCGGCGGCTTCGGGCACTAAGATGGTTTTATCAGGCAATAGATCGCGCACGGGATAGCCATCTTTGCGCGCAACCATGGCGTTCATCTGAGGCTGAGCGATGCCAATGGGGACCTCTCCTCTACTCACGATGTGAGTAGTATCTACACTTCCTGTAGAGAACCTGGCTAACTGGGCGGCCAATAGCCTGTTGTATGCCCAGCCTTCTTTTTCCCCGAAGGTCTGCAAGTGTATTTCTATCGTTTCATGCTGGGTCCCAGAGGCATATGGTAAAGTCTGTACGATGTAACCCCTGTAGATTGGATTGAGCAAATCCTTCCAGGTCTTTGGCGGGGGCAATCGTAACGCCTTCAGGGCCTTTTCGTTGTACAGATTCGTGACGATCCAGGGCGCGAATGCCGTCCAGTAATACCTTTCGTCTTTTACCTTCATTCCGTGCCATTTATCAGGGACCTTGTCCCAATCCTTAGGCTTGTAGGGCACGATCAAGCCTTCTTTTATCAAAACTTCATATGCTGGGGCGCCGGCACCCAGGAATACATCAGCATCTGGCTTACCCTTCCAGGCCCGCACTTTATCTACGGTAACGGGCCATCCCCCTGGCCTGACGAAGGTAATCTCTATGTCTTTACCGTATGTCTTTTTGTAATATTCTTTAAAGCCTCGTGTTAAACTGTCGGACAGCTCTTTGTAAATAGGACCTACCCACCCGACCTTCTCTGGCGCCGCTTGGACTTCAACCGGAAGCACCGGAAGAAGCAACAAAAATGCTGAGATAAGAGTGGTTATCCTTATTAAAACTTTCCTTTTCATTGTAGCCCTCCTTTCTGTAAAAGTTAAAACTGATGGAACGCAATTCCCCAACCCGAGAAACCCCATCAATAGCGGACTCAGTGGAACAATAATCTACCTCATTTTCATCACCTCCCCCGGTATAACTTTCCTTAAATAATAAAAGTCAGGGAGGGAAAGAAAGCAGGGCTTCCTCTCGGGGTAAATCTTATCCTGGTCAAAGCCTGATTGTCAAGGAAAAGGGGAGGCCTTTTCTTTTCCCCCCTTAAAGGCCAAGCAGACTGTTTATTTAATCCTGCCAGTCCCTTTGGACCGACTCTTTATAGGTCAGGTCACCTTGCCGCAAGCAGTTCCGGAACATAGAGAAGGACGAACTCGTTATCGTCGTTTACGCCTATCTTCCGTCCGCTATAGAAGGCGAGATTGTTGTCATTGGCCGTGATGATGTGCTTGTCGTCTACAACAGCAACGTTTTCGATGGTAACGAACGGGAACGTGAACACCCGCTTGCCATCGTTATTCAGGTCGTCGGGGTCCTGGATATTCATCAAGTCAATGTATCCGACCTTCTTCACAAACCCCTCGGCATCGGCCTTGGAGAAATCTATCTTGTAAATCCGCTTGAACTTAGCGGGCTTGTTGAAGCATTCGGGAGTGACCACCTCCTTGCAGGCCATGGCGGCCTCCCCTTCCCCCCAGTCCCGTTCGATAACAAGGCCCGTGTGGGCATCAATCATAGTGAAATCGCCGATGTTGTTCGCGTTATCCTCCAACAGGTATTTCCAGAACCTACCAGTATACTTGCCCTTTTCAATATCGAACTCGAGAATGCGAAGGTAGTGCTTGCCTCCCTTGTTCTCCCATTCGCCCTTTTTAGCATCCCATATAGCCCCCTCGAGCATGGGGTAGAGGTATTTGCCATCAACGGACTGGGCCATGCCCTCGAAGCCACGAGAACGGCGGACGGCGAAGTCCACCCTGCCGGGGACGCTAGGAAGGGTCATCTGGAAGTGGTCAGGGGATTTGAGGATAACCTCACCATCGCCAGGAGTCTCCCAAAATGCTACAACCTTCCCTTTTGAGTCCGTCTTGATCAGGTAAGGTCCGAACTCATCCCCGAAGTAGAAATACTCTCCCACCTTTTGAATAGACTCGATATCGATGTCCATGCCGGTGAGATAACGCTTCTCGGTGTACTCGTTGACGAGGTGGAAGGGAATGACGAAATCGGGGTCATGGAGGAATATCGTTTCAAGAACCGCCACCTTGCCAGACTTCCAGTAGGGTTTAATGCGATGGGCCACGAGGTGGACGTCGGGGGAGTTGAGCTTTTCCCCGAAGCCATTATCCTGGAGTGTCCAGAATGTGCCATCGCGGACAGAGTAAAGCCCAGATAAACCCTGCAGGCCTTGCTTTGGAATGGGGAGGTCGAAGCTCACAATACGCGGTGCTTTTGGATCGCTCATAAACGAAGTCGCTACAATGGAGCCGTATTGGCGATATCGCTTGCGGTCAGCAGCGCCGAAGAAACCCGAGCCACGCTTGAGGGGGGAGTCTTTAGGTGGCTCGAAAGTTGAATCGTAGGGGATCTTAGCGAAGCCTACGAGCTTGACCTCGAACTTGGTGGGTTCTTGGCCCGTGGCGGTACCAATGAAGGATACCGCCAAAATAACTATAGATACGATCATAATAAGCCTTTTCATGCTTGCCTCCCTTGCCCTTTAGGTTTAGGTTTTTTGATGTTAGAGGAGTGGTTAGAAAGGAACCTCCCAGTCAATTATCTCATCTTTCCATCACTCCTTTCTAGAAAAATCAGAGTGATCTCCTGAACCTCTGTCCCAGTTCGATCTCCTCCAGGTATTCCTTTATTTCTCGCTCTCTCCTGTCCCGGTCCCACCCAAGGTATTTCCCCATGAGCTCTGCTATTCCTTCGCAACAGTCCCTGCCCACGCATTCGCTGGTGCCTATCCCCGTCCTCCTTAACATAAAATCCGTAAGTTTCAAGGCCATTTCATTTTCTACGGAGTATTTGACCTGGGCTTTAATATCCGGGTTTTTTGGGCATAGCCTCTCTTTAAGATCTGGCTCTGCCTTCGTGAGCTCCAGAACATCCAGAAACCGGGTCCCATAAATCTGGATAAGGGCCTCCCCTTGAGAAGGCCCTATACCGTAGCCGGAAGAAATCCTTTCCAGATTCTCAAAAAGGGACATTTCCAGATCTCCTATAGAAGTCTCACTATTCAAAGGTATCTCATGGGTTCTACAAGCGACCCGTCTCCCGAGCTTTCCGCATATCCGATTCACCGCCTTTTCCGCCATACTCCGGTATGTGGTAATCTTAGTGCCCACAATGGAAAGGAAATCCTTTAAGTCTCCCTCTTCGTATACCCTGTGCTTCCTGGAGATATCCGATTCCCTCTTACCCTCTTCAGCCGCAAGCGGCCGCACCCCTGCGTAAGTATAAAAAATGTCCTCCTTATGGACCTTTGTCTTGGAGAGGACCCTCCGGGTCTCCTCAAAGAGGTAATCTACCTCCCATGGATCAGCCCATATCTTGTCTAAATTGTCATCATAGTCTGTATCTGTAGTCCCTATCAGAGAAAAATCCCTCCAGGGGATTATAAAAAACATCCTCTCGTCCTTCTTGGCCAGGGTATAGATAGCCCTATTGGTTAATTTGGGGATAACCAGGTGGATCCCTTTTGTCTTGCGCACAAGCCTATTTCCATCCAGACGAGCCATTTGACGAACCTGGTCAACCCATGGACCAGTAGCATTCACAATTATCTTCCCCTTCACCTCCTGAACCTGGTGGGAAAAGAGGTCTCTCACCCGAACCCCAGAGAAAGCCCTTCCTTTTTTTATAAAATCAATGACGGAGGTGTAATTAAAGACCATAGCCCCGTGCCTCCGGGCCGATAGGATATTCTCCAGACAGAGCCTTTCAGGACTCAGGACCAGGTCGTCGTAATAAAATCCAGCCCCCTTTAAATCCCGGTTTTCCAGGTATGGCTCTTGATGGAGGGTCTCGTCCTTTGAAAGGATCTGGTAGTAATCGCCCTTTTTATCAGGCCTTAGAAAGTCGTATATTTTTATCCCGATTCTTATACTCGTCAAATTCCGCCTGTCTCCCCGATAGACAGGGATCAGGAAGGGGAGGGGATAAATGAGATGAGGGGCAATCCTTTGAAGGATTTCCCTTTCCCTGAGGGATTCCCGGACGAGGCCAAAATCTAAGAGCTCCAGATACCTGAGGCCCCCATGAATGAGCTTTGAGGACTTACTGGTAGTTCCAATGGAGAAGTCCCCTTTCTCGAAGAGGACAGTGGACAGGCCCCTCATAGCAGCATCCCTGGCTATTCCAGCCCCAGCTATTCCTCCCCCAATAATGATTACATCGAATTCCCTTTTCTCTAAATCTTTAAGCCTGTCCTGCATTTCTTTTCCACTGATGTTTTATGGCCTAATGCCTTTGGCCATATATCCCCAGAGTTTTTGACAGCTAGTGGAAACCCCTACCGCTCCAAGGGAAAGGATTTCCTCCACCTCCACCTCTTTTGTGATTAACCCCCCGGCAATCACTGGAGGCAATGACCTTTTCTTGAGCCTCTCTGCAATCTTGGGGAATATTACACCGGGCAGGATCTCCACGGCATCAGGCCTGGCCTTCTCCACGGATATAAGGCCTGTCTGAAGGGACTCGGAATCAAGCACGAAGAAGCGTTGAACTGCAATAAGCCCCTCTTTTTTGGCTGGCCCTATAAGGTTTGACCGAGTAGTAAGGACCCCATTGATGCCGAGCCCTTGGGCCAGGGACCGGATTCCTGCCTCGTCCTTGGCCACCCCTTTAATCAGGTCAATATGGGCAAAGAGGCACCCTTTCTTCTCCCTGACGGCCCTGGTGCTTTCTTCTAAAGCGAATACGTCTTCTCCAAGGACAAAAATCACCCCGGCCCCTCTTTCCAAGGCCAGAGAAAGATTCCTGGACTCCCTTATGGCGGGAATAACAGGGCGTTGGCGAAGACGCTGGAGGAACTGGGAAAGGGGGTCTTTCACGTTTTTAATCCAGAATTGAAGCGTTGGAACTTGTCTCCAAAGACGTTTTCCCCAGGGGGATATGGCCCCTCGGTATTTCTTTAAAAATAAAAGCCCTAACAATTGACGATCCTTCCGACCGTCGCTCGTTAGGACTTTCTCCGTTCTCCGCCCTTCGAGAGGGTCGTATTAATTTTTGATTATTTTAGTAAAGAATAATACCTATGAACATCGGTTGTCAAGGCTTTTTTCAGGCCAATGGAGATTTTTGGCACTACCAATTATTCCGTCTCGAGGGATACAGGAGTTTACCTCTATCTCTATCTATAGAATAGGAAGGCCTCAGGCAAAAACACCAGATTAACCCTTTCCCCTGCCTCCAGTTCCACCTCCTTTTTGAGCTTCACGTTGATGCGGAACTCCGCAATCCTGACCTAAACCATGGTTTCAATCCCTTTCAGGGCTTTGTAGCTTCTGAAGCTTTTTGACCCCCTTTGATTTCCTTGGCTTTCCGCGTTATCCCATCCCATGGCAGTCTTCTTTTTATTGCCTCCTTCTCTCAAGCAAATCAAGGGCCTCTTTTACAAAAAATTCCTTCATATCAGCTATATCTAAGGGTTTCAGCAAGACCACAGGCAACTTTCCTAAATCTTGAGGAAACTCTTTTACCCTTTCAAAGGCTATTGCCAGATAATACGTATCGAGCCCGAGGTCTTTCTGTTTGGCCTTTTCGATGAGTTCTTCAATGGTGAGACCCTTTTCTTTGATTAAAAATATACATCTACAAAATCCCTTAATTTCCGACCTTCCGTAAAGGGCAAGGAGCTTATTAGTCGCAATATCTATCAAACTGTCTACCTTAACTCCAATCTCGCTCTCCCAGGGCTCTTCAAAATGGAAGGGGCTATCGAAGGCAAGCTGAATCCTCACACTCTCCCCTCTCATACCAACTACCATCTCATAGAAGGACTGAAACCTTCTTATTACCTTTACCTCAAAGCCCTCCTTCTCCAGATTGCCTTTGAATCTATCACCCATATACCCCACAAGCCGCTCTTCAGGGGTAAAGAGGTCCAGGTCCTCCGATATCCTGTGGTTAAGGTAAAAGGCGGCAAGGGCTGTCCCTCCTGTCATGTAGAAGTGCTCGGATTCTGAAGTGGAAGCAAAGACCCCGAGCACTCTAGTCTGTATTGCTGTTAGCTCCTTCAAAACCTTTTCTCCTTTGGAAGTAATCCTCCCAAAGCCCTCTCACATCCTTGGGGAGGTTCAGTGTGGGTAGAAGCTTTTCTACCTCTCTGAAGTCAAGCTCGGCTACTTCCTCCATCCTCCCATGGATAAGGACCTGTTCGACCCACCATTTCCTCACCCAGGGGTCAGAGAAGTCCAATTTATCAAGGTTTGCATACCAGACTATGTGTTTCTTCTCCTTCACAGGGCCCTCCGCATCGCCTGACTAAGTAACTACAAGATTAGGTCCACCGCATCCTTGGGCCAATGCTGCCACCTTTGAAGCTATCTCAAAAAGGCCCCCCTGTCAAGGCCCAAAAGGACGCAGCATCTCCCATATAAACAACATTTTTGTTGACAATGCATGGAAAGATGATACCTTATAAAGGGTTATTAATTCTATTATCTAGCCCCTTAAGGTGGTTGATGATTAAGACCATCGAATGCTCGCAAAAGGGTATAGTCCGTATCCTCGATCAATCCCGACTCCCCCAGGAGGAAGTGTATATTGAATGCCGGAGTCATCTGGAGGTAGCCGAGGCTATCCGGAATATGCGTATCCGTGGAGCTCCGGCCATAGGAGTGGCCGCTGCTATGGGCCTGGCCCTGGCTGCTCAGAATATCGCCGCAGAGTCTTTTGATGGTTTTTATTTCAGGCTCAAGGAGGCGGCCGAAATCCTTGCCAGGACCCGTCCCACGGCCGTTAACCTTTTCTGGGCCCTGAGAAAGATGGAGAGGTGCGCCCTGGATAATAAAGAGCTCTCCTTGGAGAATCTAAAGGAAAGGCTTATGGAGGAGGCTCAGAGGGTCCTGGAAGGGGATGTTCAATGTAACAGGGCAATAGGACTGGCAGGTAGGAGTCTCATACCGGATGGGGCTTCTATCATTACCCACTGTAATACGGGAGCCCTGGCTACTGCGGGCTATGGGACTGCTTTAGGGATTGTGCGAGCAGCCTTCGAAGAGGGAAAAAGGCTTACTGTCTACGTTGACGAGACTAGACCCTATCTCCAGGGGGCTCGCCTCACTGCCTGGGAACTCCATAAAGAGGGTATTCCCTTTGTTCTCATCACCGACAGCGCAGCAGGCTACCTTATGAGACTAAGGAAGATTGACCTGGTCTTGGTGGGGGCTGACCGCATAGCAATCAATGGAGATGTAGCCAACAAGATTGGCACTTACACTCTGGCAGTTCTGGCTCACGAGCATGGAGTCCCCTTTTATGTGGCTGCACCCCTTTCTACTTTTGATGTAGGGGTTTCATCGGGAGAAGAAATCCCTATAGAGGAAAGAAATCAGGGAGAGGTGACCCACTTCATGGGTATCTCCATAGCCCCTGAAGGGGCAAGGGCCTTTAACCCCGCCTTTGATATTACCCCTGGCTGTTTGGTAAGCGCTTTTATTACCGAGCAAGGGATAATCCGACCCCCTTACATGGAGAGCCTGAAAGGCCTCTATAATGCCCGGGCAAGTTTAATGAGATGACGAACTTCGGAGGCTGTTTATGGCAGGAGAGAGAGTCCTGGTTGTTGAGGACGAACCTCTGATTGCTCAGATGCTCGCTGATAAGCTCTCGGACCTATATGTAGAGGTAATTCGAGCCTCAAACGGTGTTGAAGCCCTGGAACTTGCATGGGAATGGGACCCCGACCTCGTTCTCCTAGACGTGATGATGCCCAAGATGGATGGATTCGAGGTAGCCAAGATCCTCAAGGCAAACCCAAAGACTGCCCATATCCCCATTGTCTTTGTGACAGCAAAGAGCGAGGTGGAGGACCGAGTAAAGGGACTGGAGCTAGGGGCCGAGGACTACATTACAAAGCCCTTCAACTTTCAGGAACTCCTCCTCCGTGTTAAGGTCATCCTGTCGAGGTTAGAGGCAAGCCAAGCCCAGAGGGTCTCCACCCAAGTTAGGGGAATGGCAGGAAAGCTCCGGGATTTGAGCCTAGCCAATCTCCTCCAGTTCCTGGAAATGGACCAGAAGACCGGAATCCTCACTATCACCAAAGGGGAGGAGAAGGGGTATATATATTTAGACCACGGACGAATTGTGAATGGCCTTGCCGGCCCTTTGAAGGCAGAGTTTGCCGTTTATCGCCTCCTTTCATGGACTGAAGGGGAATTCCAATTAGAGCCATGTGGCCCTTCAGGCCTTGCCGAACCCGTAATTAAGATGAGTAACCAGGCCCTAATTATGGAAGGAATGAGGCGCCTGGACGAGGTCCAACGCCTCAAGGGTCAACTCCCTTCCTCTTCAGTAGTCCTGAAGCCCAATCCCGCCCTCAAGGAGCACCTCGAGGGAAAGAGGCTGGCCCCAGGTTTAGAAAGGCTCCTGGAGCTTTTTGATGGTAGGAGGGACCTGGATGCCGTGCTCCGGGAAAGCGAAATGGACGAGCTCAATGCCATGGAAAATATCATAAAGCTTTTCTCGAAGAGATGGCTCGTGGAGGCTTAAACCCGTGGTCAGGATGGAAAGGCTTAAGGTTCCCCGCCCTAAGGTGCGCCGCACTTGGACTCGATCCCCGGCAAGTAAACCCCATTCCACTCCTAAAGGAAAAAAGGGTTATCACCGCCCCAGGGAAAGGAGAAAGGACTATGCCCTGGAAAACGAATGAAGGGCGGAGACTTATCCCCTTTGTCCTCCATTTCCTTGCCCTCTTCGCTATATTGAAATTTGGGTTAATAGGGAGTACCGCCCCGACCTTTGCTGCTGAGAAATTAGAGGCGTGTCCTGATAAAGGTCAAAATCTCCCTGACCATTCATTCCATGAAGCCTGGGGAAAGGCCTTAGAATTTATAGCCAATGGGGACTATTCCTCTGCCAGTGGGGTCCTTATCGAGATTCATGAAGAAGGCCTCCCAAGCCAAAAATTGGGAGAACTGGAGTTCCTCCGCGGATATTCCCTCAAAATGCAGGGTCTCTGGGAGGAGGCCTCTCCCCATTTGGAAAGGGCTATCCCCTGCCTCCCTATCCTTGCCGATTATGCCCTTTTTTACTTAGCAGAAGCCCGACGCAACTCAGGGGACCTTTCTGGTTCTGTCCAGGCCCTGGACTCATTGACAACCTCCTTCCCGGATAGCCTCCTTTCAGAGAAAGGCATCCTCCAAAGGGCCCAAGACCTATATGAGTTAGGGGATTGGGAAGGGACAGAGAAGGCTATTCAGAGGTTCCTGGAATTATATCCCCGTTCCCCGGCGAGCCCTAAGGCGGTGTTCCTTTTGGGTTTGTCCCTTCTTGAGTTAGGGCAGCTTGAGAGGGCCGAAGAGGTCCTTCGGAGTCTGTATTTAGAAAGCCCTGAGAGCCAAGAGGCTGATAAGGCCAGGGCTTATTTAGAGGGGGTCCCATCCTTTCAACCTTTTAATCCCAAGGAAATCCTCCAGAGGGCGTTCCTCCTTTATAAGGCTGGTCTCCATCGAAAAGCCCTGGCTGAGCTTAAACCCTTTTTAGAAGGAGACCCCTCACCTGCTCCTTTTAATCTGCTGGCTGGCCTCGTCCATTTTCAATTACGGGATTACAAGAAGACCATAAGTGTTCTTGAGCCCTTAA
>FWPU01013418.1_pt1 | contig 10327 bp, 13 predicted proteins | sample 2228361 | NCBI WGS metagenome assembly FWPU01 (sample SAMEA103939777, study PRJEB20133) | metagenome | reverse complement strand
AGTAGTAGTGGGACCCGCACGCACTTTAATCAAACAAAAATTTTATAAAAAAGTCGTCTATGCATAATACATAATATTATATGTGTATAAAATATATCATCACATAATATTATATGTGTGTATATCATATGTGTGTATATGTATATTGTATATTATGTATATATGCCTATGTGGTGTGTGTATATATGTTCACGACTACACGAGGGTTGATGACCCACGAATGATATTGACATCTCTCCTTATAAACTTTTTGGTGTCTCTAGGACGTCTCTCTCGGTCATCTATGTCATCTCTGCGAGGGGGGTGTCATGACCACAAAGTTTATATATCTCTGTGTGATAGATATACGTAGGTGATGTTCTTGAAAGAGAACGATATAACGGAATATATGGATGAGCCCCTTGAGGGGGTCGTAGACGATTATTACATTGTGGAAGACCAATATCTAATTGATCTTGTTGTCAGATCTGTCGCACGAGGCCGTCGACAGGAGGAGTTTATTCGCCGCGCATTCTTAAATGGGGGTGTCTCTACAGCGCTCTATCTGAAGAACTGGTTCATGCCATGGACTGTCTCTATGCAACACCTCATTCGTAGGCTGTTACACTTCCTTGGTGCGCATACTGATCTGGGTCTTGTGTTGATCAAGGTGCCCGGTCATCGCGGAGAGTGGCGTGCAGACAGATATTATATTCGTAAGATTCCTCTCGATGAAGAGGAAGAGGAGTTCTTTGAGGAGTGAGAGAACGATGGGATTCGACAAAGGCAGATACGTAGTCATCTGGTCAGATGATGAGATGGACAATTATAATGTGGTGACGGATGAGGAGATAATAAGTAAGACCGTAAATGCGTGTGCCACAAATCAATGGGAGGTGAATTTTATTTCCCGCGCATTTGATTGTGGTGTCTATACACGTCTATATTCTGCAGGGGATTGGATATTTGACTTTGATAAGCCGCTGCTCAATCTGGTCACGAGTCTACTTCAATTTTTCACTGAGAATCATTCTCTCGGATTATATCTCTTGAAGACTCCTAGCCGGTGGGGAAAGTGGGGCGATATCTTCTTCATCCGGCGTTATGATCCCCGAGATGATGATTGACCCGTCCGCGAGGGCAGGTATCTATCCTCATATACACAAAGTTTATAAATGACATATGTATAATATGATGTGGGTGAAAACCGATGACGACAGACAAGAATGATGTGATATGGAATGGAATACCTCTGAGATTTAGAGATATAGTCAAGATGTTAAATGACATCGAGGCGGATATAGTATATATCTCAGAGAGCAAGAATATGCTGGAGATACGGAGAATATGCGAGGACATCATCTGTTCTCTCGCATCAGTCAAGAATATGGTCTTGGAGATGACGAGCCTGATCAGAGGTCTTGCATATTATATAAAGGAGAGTGATGACTGAATGCCAGTGACAAATAGAGTAACGTTAGATACGAGTAATATGTATCTTCTGTCGCTAGACGAGGTCGATAGATTCGATCTTGTGGAAGACGAGGTGCTTATTGAGCGAATAATATACGCCTTAGCTCAAGGGGTCAGACAGGCAGACTTTTTACGTGCGGCCTTCTCGGCGGGCGGGGCCTGTCCTATCAACTTCACTAATCTCCGATGGTCGGTGGAGTGGAAGAGGTCTCTCAATAATATGCTCGAGAGGCTGTTATGTCTCTTCAGTGTCCACCCACAGTTTGTCCTTATTCGGACCCTAGGCCCACGTGGAGGCTGGTGGAGTGGTCGCTTCTTCATCCGTAAGTCGCCTGCTCCCGCCTCGTATCTTGTGGCGGAAGATGTGGATGGAGAGGTTGAGGTGCCATAAATCCTCTCTCACAGCCCGTCCTGTCTGGGCGGGCGTCTATTATATTTAGTTCTTTGAGAGGGGGCACAATAGACAGACGAGGCATATGTCTTCATATGATTCATATGCCTTCATATGATTCATATGCACAGAGTTTATATATCTCTCTGTTCAATAATAAAAGGAGTGATATTTGATGCGACATTATAACAATCCTGATGGAATAGTACGGTCAGAGTTGAAGAACTATTATGTCAGAGCATCGGTCTTTCAAGATAGCAAGATGAGTAGGTCTACCTATACTCATCTATTTCGTTTTATATGTAAGGTACCAATTGACTCGGATGAGTCAGGAATAAAAGAACATTACATATATATTGGACACAATAAAAGAACTATCTCTCTGAAGAGGGCCTTCGACACTCATAACATGCACTATCCTCATCATGAGTGTATGACTATTATATATGAACATACATTATACAGAGCGTGATGTGAGATGAGAACAAATCTTATTGTGGTCGATTGTGAGACGAAAAAGATGCCGAATGGGGTTCACATTCTTCGTCTTGCAGTGATACGAAACGGAGATGATTATTTTATATGTTACACAGTGGAGGAGATCACTCGCACCATTTTAAGTCTTGTCAAACGTAGAAGTGTGAACCTCGTAGTGGCACACAATCTCCAGTTTGACTTCTTTTTTGTTGATAAAGAGATCATAAAGAGAGAGGGGTTTGAACTAAAGTTTATCTCATTCACTCCATGTGTAATCAAGTTTGCAAAGCTCAATAGAGAGAATAAAAGGGAGTATATAAATCTTGTCTTTCTTGACTCAATGAACTATTTCAGAAACGCGTTAGATGAGTTGGGTGAGACATTCTCCCTTCCCAAGCTAGAGATCGATTTTGAGACCTGTACAATGGCGGAGCTTGAGGAATATTGTAGACGAGATGTCGATATAACATACAAGATCATGGAGTTTATTCTAGAGATGCACAAGATATATAAGATCAAGAAGTTGTGCATCAGTATATCGCAACTGTCCTACACTATATATAAGAGAGACTTCTTGAAGATGAGACTATATTCTCCCTCTAACAAGGAGATCATGAGACTGGAACGAGATAGTTACCGTGGAGGGAGGACGGAGGTCTTTCGCCACGGGGAATACAGAGATATCCCGTTGTATTATTATGATGTGAACAGCATGTATCCATATGTCATGCGGAATAACCGTTTTCCAACTGCCATCTACGCCATATATTACCCGGAGAATCTCAGGGGACTCTCCCTTGAGAAGAGAAAGGACATCATCGACAAGTTCTTGAGCGAGGAAAAGTTGGTGATTGTTCGCTGTCATGTGGAGGAGTACACTAAATATCCTCTCATTGGTGCAAAAGACAGTGAAAAGCGTCTCATGTTTCCCCAGAAGAAGGACGCTGTAATATGTACACCTGAATATATGAAGTGTCGCGACAATATCACTAGGATAGACCAGTTTGTCGTCTACAATTCAGACTATATCTTCCGGGACTTTGTCGATCATTTTTATAGCAAGAGAATAAATGCGAATGATGAGGTGATGAAGTTATTCTACAAGACATTGTTAAACAGTCTCTATGGAAAGTTCGGGCAGAGAAAATTCAACACAAAGATATCTCCGGTTGATTTCAACTTTTTCGGGAGAAATGGTCAGTTAGATATCGTAGAAGAGGACAATACAGTCCAGCATGGAAAAGTCCTATTTGGATATTTCATTGAAGAAGAGACCGATGAGATGAATCCTCGGGCCTTTGTTGCAATAGCTAGTCACGTGACTGCCCATGCACGATGTGTCCTCTCAAAGATGATAGATGACAACACCTTTTACTGTGATACAGACTCTATCATCACCGACAGACCCATCAGCGATGAGGTATTAGGTAAGGAACTTGGGCAATGGAAGCTGGAGGCTGATAGCACTCATTCTATATTTATTGCTCCCAAACATTACTATTTCAATGGAAAGTGGAAGAGAAAAGGGGTACCTAAACGTGCAAAACAGCTTGATGGAAACAGAGTCGCGTATAATAAATTTACGAAGATGAGAGAGTCCTACAGAAGACATGGTGGACAATTGAAGGAGATTGAGGTCATAAAGGAGTTAAAGTGTGAGGACAAGAAACGGATTCACAACTCGGACGGTTCTACAAGTCCACTTCCGAGCATCTCCTCCCATTCACCCAAGACGAGGAGTAAGAAGTCTCCGTAGATTCCAAAACGCACTTTAAGAAGGTTCTTCATCTTCTTCTTGTCAACAGAGTCACCATATTCCTCTGTCATCTTGTGAGCAATATAACGTGCCAGTTCCTCCGGTCGAGGTGTGATAATCTCCCTCGTATTATACTCGGCAAAATAGTCCCTCCCCAAGAATCGAATATCTTTCGCGTGGAGAAATCCGTCGGGCGCACCCGTAAATATCGTAGCTGTCACCTGTGTATTACGTGGGTTATAGTCCGTCTTAATGCATATGTCCGTGATTCGACGCACGTTCACGTTCACCAGGGCAAAGGTCTGGCTCGTGTATATGATATCAATCCCCATCTTCCTGCTCTTCAGAAACACGGGACTCAGGAGCTTGCTCTCACTCTTATACCAGTTCTCCGCATTAAGAACCTGACCTAACTCATCAATTACAAATAGAACTCTCTCATTCTCTATCTCATTGAAGATGAGGCGCATGAGCATCTCTTCAGCAGACATGACCATATCAGCAAATCTCAACTCAAAATTACTGTATATATAGTAGTCATTGTTCTTGCGCTGTTTGGCAAGATACACTGCGGTGAGAGTCTTTCCGCTACCTAGGGCACCAAATATACCACATAACATCTATTCTCCCTCGACTTTATTCAGATATTCATTGATCTTTTTCATTCGTTCTGCCATCTTTCCGATTATGTAGCCAATGAAGAACCAGATTATGTATTCAATCATAGGTGAAGCTCACCTCCTCTATTGAATAACAGACAGTAGGCTATTATTATGAGTGCGGTCACGATTAAATAGATGGCAAATATCTCATTCATGACCTCCTCACCACCGTGTCATATATGCAAAATAACACCAACAAAAATAAGAATATGTAAACAATTAAATGGCTGACATAAACAATAGTATTTATGTTCATATCGTCTCACCCCTCAAAAACGCCTTTATTCGGTCTGTTGCCCTTGCATCCTCCTCTGCAATTGCCTTATTCAGTTCAACAAGTTCTCGTCTATCTTTCCGATTATGGCTCTTTCTTAAGACTAGAAATCTCTCACAAAACTTTTTCAAAATATCTACGTTAAAATAGTCCCCAATAGTAATAAGAACAGTGAGAGGAAATATATGAGTATCGTTCAGATCGGAGAATGGTGTATCATCACTCAGTTTTTTAACGGTGACGATACGAGCAATCTCTTTACTCTCTTTTTCTTCTTTCAGCATACTGGATATTATATCGCTCATCTCTCAATTTAACCTCCTAGTAAAAACAATATCTGGGAGATAAAGAATCCGACGGTTGCTCCAGCTAAGAGGAGAAATATGAGCTCTCTCTTTGTTCGTGTGAGCCCCGCCACCATCTGCGCTATCACCTGCTCCTCCAATATGTTTTGTAGCGCGTTTGGTGGGATGTTCAAGTCACTCTCGCGTGCAGGGCTGACGACCTTGTCATCCCCTTCGAAATGTAGGTACAAGCGACATGGGGTCAACCCGAGACGTATATAGCAGGGTTCCCCTCCCTTGAGCACAGTCTTTTTGCCAAATTTTATAACACCCTTACCAATGTCCTCACGGGCTGGAAGGAGTTCCGCGGTGGTCTTCCTCACCACGAGCACCCTAGTCTGTATTCCCTTCTTAACTATAAATATTATTAATATAAATGCGATAATAAATAATGCGAGAGATATTACAAATGTATACACTATATTATCGTATAATATTTCAACTAGGTCTTGCATTGGTTTTCCTCCATATTTTTACATTTTTACTGATAATATCCCCCTCAAGAAGGACTCTCAACATCCCTACGAGTAGAATAATAGTGAATATTATATCACAAGGGGACAAGGCTGGCCACCACCTGTACTACATGGTTAATGATGTTAAACACGAACTGTACAACCCTATAAAACGCTGATAGCACAGTCTTTCCCTGGTTTATCAGTGTCTCTGTGTCACCCTTTGCAATCGCAAAGGAGACATCCACCGCGAGAAATATTACAAACATGTTTATGGCAAACGGACCATATAGCACTGCGTATGAAATTACAGTGTTCATAAAGTCCACAATCATCGTAAACGTGGATGATAAGAACGAGCCAAACGCCGTTATGCTTGTGGCGAAGGCAGAAAATGTACTAACAACCGATGTCCAGAGACCTGAGATACCAAAGAGCGCTCCAAGACCCTCGATAACTAGATAGAGTCCAGCGAGTTGTATAGCCACAATTATGTCAAATGCATCACTGATAAAGCTCGAAAGCCCCGTGACAAACGCATTAAATACATCCACCCCGACCTGAGTGATAAAAGTCCCTATTCCCTCAAGCACCTGTGATAGTGGAACAACAATAATACTGTTTAGACCGGCAAACGCATTGTTGATTATTTCCTCAAGTGGGGTGAGAATGGCTGTGACAATATCAAAATTATTGCCAATTGTCTGTACAGTCGATGCCACAGGAGCTGCAATTGGTGTAAGAAAACGAAGAATTCCGCCTGCAATAGTGTTCCACCATGTCGTACTGAAGTGCGGTTCCGCTACCCCTACATCGCCCAAATAGCTGTATTCCATGCCTCCAAACGCCATCTCTTGCCATCCTGGTTGGGGGGTCCCGGATGTATATAATTTTAATACATGCCATTTTATTTGTACTAGTGCATTAAAATCATTAATATTAGTTATAAAATAATATGTAAAATCTTCGATAGTCCGGCGAGTATCAGAAGAGTATCTAAATAAATTAGATTCACTACTAAATGCAATTCCCAAATGATTATCCAGTGTGCGCCATATCTTTACGGCACACCTGCCCGTAGAGGTGGTCGGGCCATTCTCACTATAGAGTACAAAAACAGTACTACTGCCCTGCTTAATTTCTACCATACTGAAAGTCTCATAATCACTTCCAGCATCTGAATCCACTCTAAACGTGAGTGTATAATCATCTATATAAATTATTAAATAAGCAGTCGTACATAACCAACATGCACCATCTGTACTATATTTATTCCACTCGATCAGTGTCCTCAGGTACTGAAAGTTGTCCATCTGACACTCGTATAGTCTATATGATGAAATTGTCCATAAATCACTCGAATCTTTTGTGATTCTACAATAAAACGAAGAGGATATCCAGTCTGTCCACCACTCAGTGTCATTTTCTATCATTTCAAACTCACGAACATTTTCATAGTCCAACTCACCCGTGAGGTAGTATACTCTCCATTCCCCGCTATGCCTCGAGTAGTTTAAAAAGAGACTTGTAAAATGTTTTGAGGGAGCATATGGAAACTGAATACGTTGTAGCACTCGGTTGTCTGCATCAGATATTATTAACCTGTAGACATTTATACTGTTCTTTATCTCCCATGTGAACCTAATAATATCAGACGTGTTAAGCACATATTTTAAATTATTAAATAAACCACCTGTGGTATTGAGTCGAAGCATCATGGTATCGTTTTCATAGGTATCAACCCTCTGAATCATAGTCTGAAGAGAATATCGCTCTTGATTTTCTATCAGAGGAATAACAATTGTGTTGTTGAAAGCAGCATATTTTTCGCTATCGAATTCAACACCAATATAATCGATATCAGCATATCTATCAGGGACTGTCCAGACAACTTTGAGACCAAAACTGAACAACCCCAGCTGAGACACACATTTCATCTGGGGGTCCTCAATGGTCCAACTTTTTGTCACATCGTATGTAGTCAATTCAGTGAAGGGAACTGCGATACGTGCCTGGGCAGAATGGTTGTTGTAATACGCATCTTTTATGTAGATACCACTTGTACTACTTATTTTTGCTGTAATTGTAAATTTAAAGCGAGTGTAGTTATCCGGAGCATCAACGAGAACGCCAAAATAACTAAAATAGTAACTTCCGCTTAGAGCGTTTTTACAAACAAAATAGAGACCATCATCCTCATGCGTATTTGTATAACTGTAGTACAACGTACCATATACCAGTTCATATCCTAAGGCCTTCTCGTAAACAGTCAAGTTTTCCGTTCTGCTCAGAAGGCGGACATAGTTATTGTTAACATATTCTGCGTTAAAATCTCCCGTCCAGTACGGGATAGGATTTCGTGTGAATGTACTCTGACTCTGTGCCTCTACAGAAAACGGAAGGAACATCTGTATCATCATGACGACTACAATAAATAATATACTGACTCTTCTCATATCCTTCACCTCAAATAAAGAGGGGGGCGCAAGGGCCCCCTTTCCCTAGTCACTCTCTAGACCTTTATATTCTTCACGATACTCATGACAATGCTAATGGTAACCAGTAGCACAATACAGGGGATGAGAATCTCCATGATGTCGGTGACTGTCACGTTCGCACTGACAACCACAGCGCCAGTGCCATTTTGCTTAAGCGTTAGTATGTAGGTCCCCGCTGCAGAGAAAGTCACCGTCAGGGACGCCTCTCCCGCTGTCGTGGACGTAAACGTGCTGTACGAGACACCGTTTAGGTACACCGTGTACTGGGTACTAGCATTCAGTCCTGCCAGCGTGAATTGAACTGGAAAGTTTACCAGTGCGGTGGTCGAGGATGGAGTTATAGTCGCAGCTGCCGCCACTCCGCTCACTAGCGGGCTTATAAGCAGTGCCAGTAAAAATATTGGGAGTACTTGTTGCTTATTCATATCCCGACCTCCCTAGAGCTTTTTCACCTTCTTCAGGACCGCGAGTAGCACGAAGAGAGGAAAGAGTGCTATGACTAGGCTCACCAATGAAGTAAAGTCTGCCCCCAACTCCGTTACATCACCAATTTATTTAGAGAGGACATCGAAGTCCTCCTGATGAATAATGAGCCAACAATAGTATATAAACTTTTCGGTTGAGGCAAAATAAGTAACCCGCCCGTTTAGGACGGGACATCATAGTCTGGAGGGGTCTCTAATCTGGAGGCATCATGAAGACTTCACCATTGTTGAACCAGACGATATAGTGGTCTGGTCTTCCATATGTATTTCCAGCATATAAGAGATGAAGACGTACACCTCGGGGTAGAATGAGGATGTATTGTTCATGTCTCCCAAACTGACCATCGAACCCCTCTCCCTTCCACCCATGTGCAAGGATAGGAAGATCGTCGATGGTGGTGACATCACCCGAGGGATCCTCTACCCTGTATGTGATTGACCCATGATAGCCTCCCCATGCCTTGATGACAAGTACCACAGAGTCCTTGGAGGGAAGAGAAGAGTCAAATATATTATAGAAGCGGATATTACCGTTCTTTGTCAGCCCAATCCTGACTCTCTCTAAAGGAATGTACTCCTCTCCATCTGCCGTGTGTCTCGCATCCGGAACAGGGACATAGTCCAACCAACGACCCCACCCCGCACTCCCCACCTTGACCGCAGGAAATCTCACATCAGCCCGCGTAATATAAAAATCCTCCACTTCGGCGGAGGGGACAACAAGATGGGTATTGACGGTGAAGATAGAATATACATCACCAAACTCTTTGACAATCTCATCATTCTTCATCAGAAAACGCCTCCATCACTCTCTTATTAATGACTCTCTGGCGGATATAAAATCGTCCGTCCCACCAATCTCCCTCAGGACCATGAGATACTATGATCTCAAGCCCTAGAAAGGGTCTCTCGGTAAAGAATTGATCCAATCTCCCTAAGAGAGTGGGAAAAGAGGGATATAAAGACTTTTCTCCTCTATCACCTCTATAGTCTGATAGTCCCGCTCCTACAGGACTAAACATCTTCATGACAATCCGCCGCTGTCGCTCTCCCCTTACACAGGCACGAAGAACAACATCTATTATACTCTCGTCTGTCACAACATCATATTGACTAAGCTCGTCCTCTTTAAGAGGTCCATTTCCAAGTTCTAGAAAGTCCTTTACTTTCAAGAACATCACCTACGTATATCTATCACACAGAGATATATAAACTTTGTGGTCATGACACCCCCCTCGCAGAGATGACATAGATGACCGAGAGAGACGTCCTAGAGACACCAAAAAGTTTATAAGGAGAGATGTCAATATCATTCGTGGGTCATCAACCCTCGTGTAGTCGTGAACATATATACACACACCACATAGGCATATATACATAATATACAATATACATATACACACATATGATATACACACATATAATATTATGTGATGATATATTTTATACACATATAATATTATGTATTATGCATAGACGACTTTTTTATAAAATTTTTGTTTGATTAAAGTGCGTGCGGGTCCCACTACTACT
>FWPU01013417.1_pt1 | contig 10328 bp, 11 predicted proteins | sample 2228361 | NCBI WGS metagenome assembly FWPU01 (sample SAMEA103939777, study PRJEB20133) | metagenome | reverse complement strand
CCGCTGTGCGGCCCCAAAACCCCCATTTGAACGGTGAGGGGTGAGGGCGTTGCTCGAAATGCGCAATCCGCGGGATAACGGTGAACACTTACAGCCCGCTCGCCAGTTGGGAATAGCCTGAGATTGTGGTAAAATCACTCTTCGCTTCGCCGGAACAGATTGGCGATCTGTTTGACCAGCGAGACGACCGAGACCGCGATCTGCACGTATTCCGCGGGCGTGGGCTCGAAGCGCAGATGCGTGGCGGGCAAGGTTGCGTTAGCGGCTCGTTGCTCGCGCCGGCTCTGGCGGGCCTGAGCAAACGCCCAGGCTGCCGCGCCGCCGAGCACAGCGCTGACCAGGCTGCTGATGATGATCAAGCGTAGTCGAGGGGACACTGGCTGGCGCTCCTTCATTGTCGTGATGTGCGCAGCGACGCGTACCAGCGGCGTATCTGGGCCGCGGTGGTCTCTGCGCGGATGATCGGTGTGACGACTTTCTCGCTGATCTGCCGGCTGAGCTCTGCAACGCGCCAGAGACGAGCCTGCACGAGCGGGAGAGTGTGCCGGAGCATCCGACGCAGCGCCATCACCCCGCGATTGAGGAAATAGAGCACTGCGCCGACAACGATGACCAGCAGCAACGTTTGCAGTGCCAGCAGAATGAGGGACGCGTCTCTCCAGGCAGCGAGATTCACAGTTTGCCTCCGGCAGGATCGTGAACGGACGGAATTCATTTTACCAGAAAACGTCAGCGAGCGCAAAGAGTCTCCCGGGTGTTGAGAATCGGAAGCATGGAGCGAAAAAGGGGCCGGCCGCTATCCGGCCCGATTTTGGTGGCGCTGGGCATCGTGCTGCTGCTGGCCGGCCGCTCCTATCGGCATTGGGTTGAGTTCGGGCCACAGCAGCGCGTGCAGACCGTTAACCCGAAAATGGGCGTCCATACTCGGCTCACCGATGAGGTCGAGCCTTGGAAGATCCAGCGCACGCTCGAAATGGTGCGCCAGATGGGCGCGCCCTGGATCGTGGAGTATTTCTTGTGGGCGGCGCACGAGCCCGCGCGCGGTGTGTTCGACTGGAGCCACGCCGACCTCGTTGTGGATCACGCTGTGAACCAGGGGCTGACCGTGATCGCCCGCCTGGGCTATGTGCCGGAATGGGCCAGGCCGCCTCGCTCGGCGCATCTTTACCTGGACGAGACCGGCTATGATGACTTTGCCCGCTTCGCGGCCGCCTTCGCCGACCATTTCCGGGGTCGGGTGCGCTATCTCATCATCTGGAACGAGCCCAATCTGAGCCAGGAGTGGGGCTTCCGGCCGGTGGACCCGGCCGGCTATGTTGCCATGTTGCGGCATGTCTATCCTGCCGTGAAGGCCGCTAATCCGGAGATGCGCGTGCTGGCCGGCGCGCTGGCGCCCACACTGGCGCCACCAGGCAGCGAGTGGGGCATGGACGATCTCATCTATCTGCAGCGCATGTACGACGCCGGCGCCGCGCCCTATTTCGACATCCTGGCCGTCCATGCTTACGGCTGGACGTTCGATCCCGACGCGCCGGCCAGCCCGGATGCGGTTAACTTTCGCCGCGTGGAGCTCCAGCGCGGCGTGATGGAGCGTAACGGCGATGGGGCCAAGCCGGTGATGATCACCGAGGGCGGTTGGAACGATCATCCGCGCTGGACGAAAGCCGTGCGGCCGGCGCAGCGCGCGGCCTACACCATTCGCGCCTATGAGATCGCGCAGCACGAGTGGCCCTGGGTGGACGCGTTGTGCCTGTGGGCCTTCCGCTACCCACGGCCTGCAGCCACCTATCAGGACTACTACACCTTCGTCGGCGTAGATTTTCAGCCGAAGCCGATCTACACCGCCGTGCAGCGCTACGCCGCCGGCGAAAAGGCAGGTGTACCGTGAGGCGGCCGGCGGGTCGCTTGCGGACTGCCCCATCCGCTCGGTTGCGCCTGGCGCTGTTGCTGTTGCTCACCATCGTGATCGGCGCGGCAGCGGGGCTGGCTGCTCGGGCGGGGCTGCTCGCCCGCGATCGCACCTGGGCGCACATTCAGGAGGCGGGCATCTGGCGGGTAGGCATGGATCCGAGCTTCCCGCCGTTCGAGAATCTCGACGTGACGACCGGTCAGCCGGTTGGCTTCGACGTGGACCTGGCCCAGGCCATCGCCGCGCGTTGGGGCGTGCGGGTCGAGTTCGTCAGCATGGGGTTTGACCAGCTTCTCGATGCGGTGGCGGCGCATCGCGTGCACAGCGCACTCTCGGCCCTGCCCGTGATGCCCCATCGCACGCGCGAGGTGCGCTTCTCCACACCCTACATCGAGGCCGGTCTCGTGTTGGTGGCCCCGCGCGAACGGATGGCGGCTTCTTCGGCCGCCCCCACGTGGCGGGGCGAGCCGGCCATCTGGCTGGCCGAGAACGTGGTCGGCCGGCTGGCGGTGGAGTGGGGCAGCGAGGGGGACGCACTGGCGCGCGCCGCCCAGGCGCAGACGGCCGGTCGGCTGCAGCTCGTGCTGCGTGAGTCCGGTGAGGCCGCGCTCGCGGCCGTCGTTGCCGGTGAGGCCGACCTGGCCATCGTGGACGCCATCACTCTGGCGCTTTTCGACCGCGACCGGCCGAGGCTGGCCATTGTCGGTCCTGTCCTGCGCAGCGATCCATACGCGGTCGTCGTTCCGGCAGACGCGCCAGATCTGCTCGCCCAGGTGAATGCGGCTCTGGCCGCGCTGCGCAGCGATGGCACCCTGGACGAGCTCAAAGCGCGCTGGCTGATGGCCGGCGCGCCGTGAACTTTCGGTGAGGCAGTCATGCTGCATTTCGATATTTTCACCCTGTTTCCCGGCATGTTTGCGGGCATTTTCGATGACAGCATCCTGAAACGCGCGCGCGAGGCAGGCATCATCGGCATCGCCGTGCACAACATACGCGATTACGCGCTCGGCCGCCATCGAGTGACCGACGATACGCCCTATGGCGGGGGCGGCGGCATGGTCATGAAGCCGGAGCCGATCTTTCGCGCCGTCGAGACGGTGCTGAGCCACCCGGCCGGCTGGAGCCTCACCTCGGCGCGTGCCGTGGGCGAGGAGGAGACAGAAGCGAGCGGCAAGGTGATAGCGCCGGGCGAGGATGGGGTCGCCGAGGGCGTACGACTGCCGGCCGATGTGCCGATCATCTTGCTCTCGCCGCAGGGCCGCACCTTCACGCAGGCCGTAGCCCAGGAACTGGCCGGTTACCGGCGCATCGCGCTCATCTGTGGCCGCTATGAAGGGGTAGATGAGCGGGTGCGCACCGGCCTGGTGACGGACGAGATCTCCATCGGCGATTTTGTGATCTCGGGCGGTGAGCTGGCGGCCGCGATCATTGTGGACGCGGTGACGCGACTGCTCCCCGGCGCATTGGGGTGCGCCATCGCCGCGTACGAGGATTCGTTCGCCACCGGCCTCCTGGAGTATCCGCAGTACACGCGGCCCTCTGTCTTCCGCGGCCAGGGGATTCCCGACATCCTCACCTCGGGCGATCACGCCCGGGTGGCGCGTTGGCGTCGCGAGCAGGCCCTGCGTCGCACCTGGGAGCGTCGGCCCGACCTGCTGCGCTCGGCCCCTCTGAGCGCAGCCGACCGTGAGTTCCTGGCCAGGCTGGAGGAGGAGGCACGGCGCTCGACCGGCTGATCCGAACATCGTCGCCGGCCCAGGTGCCCGGCACGCGGACGCGGCACCACTTTGGACGGCCGGTCTCGGAACTCCCTCCCCCTCGAATTTGGTTATCCGCCAGATATGTGTTAATATTATTCTTCGTGACTTAAGCAGGCCTGTTGTTGGCGGGTGACGCGCGGCCATTGGTGGCGCAGGATACGCCGGCGGCCAGGACATCAGTAAATTTGAAGGTGAGCTATGCACAACTTGATGCTTTCGATTCATAACACGGAGCAGAATCCGAATATCCCTATGCTCGAGCCCGGCGATACCGTGCGCGTGCACACCCTGATCGTGGAAGGCGACAAGGAACGCGTGCAGGTTTTCCAGGGGGTGGTCATCCGCGTGCGGCGGGGCGGCGCCAACAGCAGCTTCACGGTACGACGTATCGCCTCCCACGGCATCGGGGTCGAGCGCACCTTCCTGTTTACCTCCCCGCGGGTCGAGAAAGTCGAGGTGCTGCGCCATGCCAAAGTGCGCCGCGCGCGACTCTATTACCTGCGCGGGCGCACGGGCAAGGCGGCGCGCATGCGCGAACGCCAGGCGTAGCCGCGGTTCGCCGGCCACACGTCGGCGTATTGTGATATGCGGATTGAGACCCAGGCTGCCCCTGTTTCTGTGGTTCGATGGCACAGACAGGGGCAGCGTGGGTTAATGCGGCGGGGATGGTGTGCGATAGCGCTGAAGCGTTCAGCGTCGGAACGTTCCACGTTTACGTCTATTTTAACTGTAGGGTAATGCGGCAGAGAGCGACATGCTATGGTCGGTTCAGCTGAGGCGAGAGCGGGGTGGCCATCGCAGATCGAACCTGTGGAGGCACGTCGCGCCGGTCTGGCGCTGGAGATGGCAGTGTGGCAGGCCGGCTATCGCCTGGTTGCCGGCGCTGATGAGGCCGGCCGGGGCGCATGGGCCGGGCCGCTCGTGGCCGCGGCCGTCATCCTGCCGGATGATCCGGCCCGGCTGACCCCCCTGTTGGGCACCGTGGACGATTCCAAGAAGCTGCCGCCTGCGGCACGAGAGCGCCTACTGGCCGCAATCCAGGCGAGCGCGTTGGCCGTGGGGGTCGGCTCGGTCTCAGCGTCGGAGGTGGACGCGCTCGGTGTTACCTCGGCCAATCGGCTGGCCATCCGCCGTGCCGTCGAGTCGTTGGCCGTGCGCCCCGATTATCTGCTGCTCGACTTTTTCACCCTGCCCGATGTTGCCCTGCCTCAGCGGGGCGTGGTGCATGGCGACGCGCTTTCGCTGTCCATTGCCGCCGCGTCCATCGTTGCCAAAGTCACGCGCGATCGCTGGATGGCCGACGCAGATTGCGCTTATCCTGGCTATGGTTTTGCCTGCCACAAAGGCTATGGCACCGCAGTCCATCGGGCCGCGTTGCTGCGCCTGGGGCCGTGTCCGTTGCATCGGCGCAGCTACGCGCCGGTGGCCCGGTTCCTGCGTGATGCAGAGCAGCAATGACGGCACGACGTCGCGTGGAGACTCAAGCCGCTGTGCTTGTTGACCGCCAGGCCGTTGGCCGGCGCGGGGAAGACGAGGCCGCGGCCTATCTCGAGCAGCAAGGCTATGTTATTCTCGCCCGCAACTGGCGCACCCGCGCCGGCGAGCTCGACATCGTCGCCCGCGACGGTGAGTCTCTCGTCTTCGTCGAAGTGCGCACGCGGCGCGCCGGTCGCCAGGTCGAGACGCCCACTGCCGGCGTGCCCGAAGAGTCGGTCACCCCGCGCAAACAGCTTCAGTTGCTCGCCATGGCCGATGAATACCTGTTTCGATTGCCCTGGGACGGCCCGACGCGGATAGATGTGATCGCATTGGAGCTGGCGCGCGATGGCACAGTACGCCGCCTCGCGCACTATCGGGATGCCGTCGGAGGCACCGCGTGATGTCTGAAGCGTCCCGTCCTGGGTCGGTCGGGCCTGGCCGCCAGCCGTCCCTCATCGTCATCGTCGGCCCGACCGCCGCTGGCAAGACCGCGCTCAGCATTCCCCTGGCCGAAGCATTGGGCGGCGAGATCGTGTCCGCCGATTCGCGGCAGATCTATCAGGGCATGGACATCGGCACGGCCAAAGCCACGCCGGCCGAGCGCAGCCGTGTGCCCCATCATCTCCTGGACATCGTCCGGCCCGATCAGGTGCTCTCGGTGACGGAATATCAGCGGCTGGCCTACGCGGCGATAGATGATATCCTGCGGCGCGGCCGGCTGCCATTTCTGGTCGGCGGCACCGGACAATACGTCCATGCGGTGATCGAGGGGTGGACCATCCCGGCCGTGGCGCCGCAGCCGGAACTGCGTCGCGTCTTGCTGGCGCAGGCCGAGGCGGAGGGCGCCGAGGCCCTGCATCGCCGTCTGGCCGCGCTCGACCCGCTCGCGGCGGCGCGCATTGATTACCGCAACGTGCGACGCGTGGTGCGCGCGCTGGAGGTGTGCCTGGCCACGGGCCGTCCGATCTCCGCGCAGCAGCGCAAACAGCCGCCGGCCTATCGTATCCTCCAGCTCGGCGTCACCCGGCCGCGACCCGAGCTCTTTGCCCGCGTGGATGCCCGTGTCGAGCAGATGATCGCCGCCGGCCTGGTCGAGGAGGTGCAGCGGCTGTCGGCAGCGGGTTATGGCTGGGACCTGCCCGCCATGAGCGGGATCGGCTACCGGCAGATCGGCCAGTATCTGCGCGGGGAGATCACCCTGGCCGAGGCCGTGGCGCAGATCAAGCGCCAGACGCGGCGCTTCATCCATCAGCAGAACACCTGGTTTCGACCGGACGATCCGGCGATCCGCTGGTTACATCCGGATCAGACGCCGGTGGCAGTCTTGCGAGACGAGATCGCGGCGTGGCTGGCAGTCGGATAGTATTGGACCCCACGAGGTAGTAGGCTCGCCAAAGTGGCGGGATGGCCCTGGTAGGAGCGGGTGACCCTGCCCCACCAGGGCGGTCTGGCGCGCAAGCAAATGTTATGGGCTATAGTGGTTGCGACGATGGGGATAGTGCAATGGATTTATTTGTAGAGAATGTGTCCGCGTCGCAATTCGAGATGCTTTGCTATGCAGAGCCGTTGTCCTGGTCGTGCGCCATGCAGGTTTGACGTTCGGTGTTCGTCTCTGTCTCGGATAGTACGCCGCGAGCGGGCAGCCATCCATCGAGCCGATCCGTTGCTGCGCTGTCGGCCGGGCATTCCGTCACGAGCCCACCAGCGCAGCGGGCAAGGTAAAGTAAAAGGTCGCGCCCTGGCCGGGCTGCGATTCGACCCAAATGCGGCCGCCGTGACGTTCGACCACGCGGCGGCAGATCGCCAGGCCGATGCCGGTCCCCGGATATTCCTGCCGAGTGTGCAGACGCTGGAAGACGCCGAAGATGCGTTCGTGATACTCTGGCGCGATGCCGATGCCGTTGTCGTGCACCGAAAAGACGTAGAAGGAGGAAGCCGGCACGGCGAGAACTGGATCCTTTGCTTCTCTCGCCCCCTGTCCTTCTTCTCGCTTCGCCGAGATATGGATGACCGGCGGCCGCTCGCTGCGGAATTTGATGGCGTTGCCGATCAGATTCTGGAGGAGCTGCATGAGCTGCGTCGGATCGGCCAGAACGGTGGGCAGCGGGTCATGGGTAACGGTGGCGCCTGCTTCTTCGATGGCGATGTTGAGGTTCCACAGGACATCGGCCAGGACGGCTTCGGCGTCGGTGGGGCGCAGTGGCTGCCCGCGCGTGCTGACGCGCGAGTATTCGAGCAGGTCGTTGATCAGCCGCTGCATGCGCCTGGCGCCATCTACGGCAAACGCAATGAATTCGTCGGCGTCGCTGTCGAGCTGGCCCTGGTAGCGCTCGGCGAGAAGCTGGACGAAGCTGGCAACCATCCGCAGCGGCTCCTGCAGGTCGTGCGAGGCGATGTAGGCAAACCGCTCCAGCTCTTCGTTCGTGCGGGCCAGTTCGGCGAGGGTTTGTTGCAGCTTCTCTTCGGCCTGCTTGCGAGCCGTAATATCGGCGCCCATGACAATGCGGCCCCGCAGCTGGCCGGCTCCATCCGTGATGCTGGTGGAGTACCAGGCGATTACCCGTTGCTCGCCGTCCTTGCGGCGAATGACGGTCTCGACATCTTCCATGGGCTCCCCGCGTCGGGTTGCGGCCATGGCGCGCGCAAAGATGCGATGGCGCTCTTCGGCATCGGGATAGAGCCATTCCCACACCCGACGATGGCCCAACACTTCCTGGCGCAGGTAGCCGGAGATGCGCTCGGCCCCGCGATTCCAGAACGTAATGTTGCCTTCCTCATCCAGTGTATCAATCCAAATCGCCGGGGTCTCCAGCAATTCGGTTTGGAAGCGCACCAGATCCGCCAGCTTTTGCTCGGCCGCTTTGCGCTCGGTGATGTCCTCTGAGATGCCCAACAGATATTCGGGCTCTCCCTGCGCGTTCAGCAGCGGCACCTTCTTCGTGTGCAGGAAGCGCAAGCCCTTCGTCCGGGTCTGGATGGGTTCCTCAGGGATGTCCACGATCGCCTTGCCGCGCAGCACCTCCCGGTCAGTTCGCGTGAAGAAATCTGCCTGTTCGGCGGGGAAAAGGTCGTAATCGTTCTTCCCCAGCAAGACGTCCCTGGACAGGCCCAGCAACTCCTCGCCGGCCCGATTGAAGCGCACGAAGCGAAGGTCCCTGGCATCTTTCATGAACACCATGTCCGGGATGTTCTCGATGATCGAATCGAGGAAGACATTGGCCTGACGTAGCTGCGCCTCCACGCGCTTGCGGCCGGTGATGTCGCGCACGATGCCGCCGACGCCGATCTCGTCGTCTGTGAGCGGAATGGGAAACCGGATGAGTTGGTAAGTTCTATCGCCGGCCGTTTCTTCCAGAATCACTGCCGCGGCGGATTGGAGGGCCTGCAAATCGCACCGGCGAACGGCCTCGGCCGTCTGCGCGTCGAGCAGCTCCGCATCGGTCTTCCCGATGATGTCGGCGACCTCGCGGCCCAGGAAGGCCGCCAATGCCCGGTTGGCGATGAGATAGCGCAGGTCATGGTCTTTCACGAAGATCATGTCGGTGGTCGCCTCGATCAGGGCGCGATAGCGCGCTTCGCTGGCGCGCAGAGCTTCCTGTGCCCGCCGCCGCTCCTCTCTGGCCTCTCTGTCCGCGAGTGCCCGTCGTACGGCCGGTCCCAGCCGCGCCGGCCGATCCTTGAGCACGTAATCGTAGGCGCCGTGGCGCATGGCGTCTACCGCTGCCTCCTCGCCGATGCTGCCCGACACGATGATGAAGGGGATGTCCAGTTCGCGTTCACGCATGAGACGCAGGGCAGCCATGCCGCTGAATTGCGGCAGTGACCAGTCGGCCAGGATCAGGTCGGGCGCTGTGGCGAGCGCAGCCAGATATTCCACCTCGGTCTGCACGCGTCGCCAGTCTGGCCGGAAGCCTTCCTCCTCGAGACGCAACACCATCAGCTCGGCATCGTCTGCCGAGTCCTCGACGATCAAGACACGAAGGGGGTGGGACGTAGGCATAGGCTCTCTTCCTCATTTCGTTCGTACACTTCTGTCTCAAGCCTGTAGACCCGAATCCGCGATCTCGAAATAGAACGTTGCTCCCCGGTCCACGGCGGCTTCAGCCCACACGCGGCCGCCGTGACGGGCGATGACACGCTGTACCGTGACCAGGCCGATGCCCGTGCCGGGAAACTCCTCTGCCGGGTGCAGGCGTTGGAACGGCCCGAAGAGCTTGCCGGCGTAGGCCATGTCGAAGCCCACGCCGTTGTCACGCACGAAGAAGGTCTCTGTTTTTGTTTTGGCGCTCGGTGTTTGTGTGGGGGAAGACATGACGCTGGCCGCGTCGGCAGATGGGGCAGCGTTGTGGGCCAGCCGGCCCACTTCGATGCGCGCGACCGGCCGGCTGCCGGTGAATTTCCAGGCGTTCTCCAGGAGATTCTGCAGTGCAATGCGCAGCAACCGGCCATCGCCCACCACCTCCAGGTGTTCCTCGATGAGGAATTCGGCCTGACGTTGCGGATCGCGCTGCCGCAGCTCGGCAACGATCTCATGTGCCAACGCCGTCAAGCTCACCGGCCGGCAGACGAGCTCGGCGCGCGCGACGCGCGAGAGGCCGAGCAATGCCTCGATCATCTGTCCCATGCGGTGTGAGGCCCCTTGGATGCGTTCCAGGTAATGCCGGCCCTGGGCGTCCAGCCGATCACCCGCACGCGCGAGCAGCGCCGCGCTGAATCCATCCAGCGCGCGCAGTGGTGCACGCAGATCGTGTGAGACCGCATAGGCAAAAGCCTCCAGCTCCTGGTTGAGGGCCTGGAGCCGGGCGGTGCGCTCGCGCACGCGCTGTTCCAGCTCCTCTGCATGGCGGCGAATCTGCTCGTGCAGCTTTGCCTGCTCGATGGCCAGCGCAATCTGGGAAGCGATTGTCTCCAGCACCCGTTGATCCGACTCGGTGTATGCGTCCGGCCGCGGGGACTCCACGTTCAGGACACCGATGACGCGCTCGCCGACACGCAACGGCACGCACAGCTCGGAGGAGATGTCGTCGCGCACGGCATAGTAGCGGGGATCGTTGCGCACATCGCCGACGCGAACGGACTGGCCGGTCTGAGAGCTTGTTTAATAATGGTATTTCTTGTCGTTTTGCGCTACTAAGTAGGTAGTCAAAAGTTCTTAGTACTTTACAAATTGAGCGTTGGCA
>FWPU01013416.1_pt1 | contig 10328 bp, 17 predicted proteins | sample 2228361 | NCBI WGS metagenome assembly FWPU01 (sample SAMEA103939777, study PRJEB20133) | metagenome | reverse complement strand
CCAGTTTGACCAAGTGAGCCTGGGGGCGGATGTCCCGCATGGCGAAGAGCAGGTTGAAAGTGGTGGTGATGTTGTTGGTCTGCACGAAGATGGCGTGGTGCACGTCCACCATGGAGTAGGGTGCCGAGGGGCACTCGCCAAAGTGCACAATGGCGTCGGGTTGGAACTCACGGAAGATCATCTCCACCAAGCCATACTCCCGCAGGTCGCCCTCCCAGAAGCGCAGTTCCTTGCCGAAGCGCTCCTTGAAGGCCTGCAGCCGCTCTTTCATGGGGCGAATGGGCGTGGCGCTCCACGACCCCATCTCCTCCACCCACTGGCGGCGGAAGAAGCAGTCTGCCCCCGCCACCTCATGTCCCCGGGCGGTCAGATACTGCGCCAGGGACCAGCCCAGGTAGCCGTCTATGCCGGCGATGAAAATTCTCACAATGCTCCTCCTTCGGTGATGTTCATTTCGGATTTGGGATTTCGGATTTGGGATTTACCGCCTTGATTTGCTGGTTTTGCCAATGCTGGTGAAGATGGCCAGGAGTTCGCCGGATTCCTGGAGTAGCCAGCGGCGCTCCTCAACGTCGCCGATGTTGGCTTCGTCGAAGAGTTCGAGCCAGTACTCAGATTCAGCGGATTCTTTTTCCACGATACCGATTTTGTTGATGAAGTCGTTGCGTGAGACAGCACGGTTGGCCTCGCGGTAATTGGCCCCGATGGATGTGCCCGCCTTCAGCAACTGATAGCCTAACACATCCGTCACCTTGTTCTTGGGCAACGAGGACACGAACTTGATCACCCGCAGCGCAAACCGCTTCGTCCTCCGCTCAAGTTCCTCTTTATCCATCACTCAACCCGCAATCCGAAATTCGCAATCCGAAATTCGCAATCCGAAATCCACCTACTGCCCGAAGATCACCCACGCCACTCCCAACGCCAACAGCGTGTTGAACACCGTGGCACCCACGTACACCAGCACCGGCCGGCCGCCCATGTTGCGGAACTCGCCAAAGGCCAGGTCCCACCCGATGCCGATGAAGGCCAGGGTGAAGGCCCAGTTGCGCAGCACGTTGATGTCCTTGATCTGCGCCTTGCTGAAAAGCCCGATGGAGGCCAGCACAGAAACCAGGATGAACCCCAACACGAACTTGGGGAAACGATCCCAGATCACCCGGGCGCTGGGGCGCTCAGCCGGGTTCCGCTCCTCCTTCATCACCCAGTAAAGGGCCAGCAGGAAGGCTGCCACCCCGATGAGGGCGTTCTGGGACATCTTGACGATGGAGGCCACCTTGACCGCCGCCTCGCCATACATGGTGCCCGCCCCCACCACCGCCGCCGTGGTATCAATGTTGCCGCCGAACCAGGCTCCCGCCCATTCAGGTGCCATGCCCGCCGTTGCAGCCATCCAGGGCATGAGCACCATCAGCGGCAGCGCGGTGACGATGACCAGCGCCGTGACGTAGGCAAGTTGCTCCTTCTTGGCCAGCACGGAGCCGGCCGCAGCGATAGCCGCCGAGACGCCGCAGATGGAGACCGCCGTGCACATCACCGCCCGCAGCTTCTTGTCCAGGTTGAACAATCCGCCCAGCCACCAGGTGAAGAAGAAGACTGCGGTGACCATGATCAGGGCCTGGATCACCCCGCGCGCCCCTACGCTCATGATCTCGGTCAGGTTGACCCCCGCCCCCAGCAGCACCAGCCCGATCTTCAGGAACAGCTCGGTGCGGAAGGCGCGGCTCACTTTCTCCTTGACGCCCAGCAGGCTGGCGATCACGTTAGCCGCCAGTCCCAATACCGCCGCCCACAGCGGGTACTCCAGCGCCTTAGGGCTCCAGGCTGCCAGCCGGTTGGTCAAGAGCGCCAGGGCGATCAGGATCACGGCCGACACCAGCAGATTGGGCACCTGCACCCATCGCCCCGGCCTGGCTAACGGTTCTGCTCTTTCCATGTTTGCTACCTCGCTTTCTTGATTGCTGTTTGAATCACCATGGTATCTTGACCAAAAGGCCCAGATACACCAGGGCGATGAGCGCAAAGCCCACGATCACCGCCCACCAGTCCTCGCTGATGCGAGATAAGATCGGCTTCTGCTGTTGGGTAGGGTTATCACTCATGTTCGGTGACTCCTTTTACTCTGTGCTAGGGAGCTGAGGGGCAAGGGTGCAGAGGTGCATTCTCCCTTGCTCCTCTGCTCCTCCGCTCCCCTGCTCCTCCGCTCAAGCGTCAGCGGTCGTTTTCAACGTTCAACACGCCCACGCTCAACGTGGCAACGTTCTTGAACCGGGCGATCACCTCCGCCATGCCCGCTTCGATGGTGTAACAGGGCTCCCAGCCCAGGCGTTCTAACCTGCGTCCGTCTACAGCGAAGGAGAGGTGGGTGAGCACATCCTGCTCGGTGTAGTGCACCCGCACGTCGGGTTTGGCTTCCCGCACTGCCTCCACCAGGTCCAGCACCGAAAGGTTCTCCCCCACCACATTGAACACTTGGTTCGCTGTCTCGATTTCGTGAGCCAGACAAAAGCGGATGGCCGCACAGGCATCGCGCACGTGGATCAAGGGGCGGGTCTGCTCGCCTGTGCCGTAGACCGTGAGGGGCCGGCCCACCCCGGCCAGGTAGGCGAAGCGATTGGCCACCGCGTCGAAGCGCATCGTGGGGGCGTAGCCGAAGGCCGTCGCCAGCCGAAGGATTGTCGGCCGCAGGCCGCGGCCGGCTGTCGTCAGCACCGTCTGTTCGGCCCGCAGTTTGGACTGGGCATACGGGCCCACAGGCCGGCAGGCTGATGCTTCATCAAAGGGACCACCCGGCCCATAGACGCTGGCGCTGCTGGCGAAGATGAAACGGGGCACGCCGGCCTCCAGGCATTGTTCCACCAATCGCGCTGTCCCCCAGTGGTTCACCTGCTCCGTCCAGGCCGGGTGGTCGAAGGAGAAGGGCGTCCTCACCACCGCTGCAAGGTGCACCACCAGCCTCTACCCCCTCCAGCGCCCGCCGCACCGCCACGGGGTCCAGGATATCGCCCTCAACGAACTCATAGTGTCCCGTTTCGGGCAGGTCCATCAGCGCCTGGTAACCACCCCGCTGCAGGTTGTCCAGGATGCGGATGGTACTACCGGTCAGCCACTCATCCCCGGCCAGGTCGCGGATCAGTTGCGAGCCGATGTAGCCGCAGCCGCCGGTGACGAGGATGTGCTGGGGTGCATGGGTGCGTTGGAGAAGTCATCGGTTGTTTCTCCGGAGAATCCATGGTGTTGGGTTGAAGATCATGTTGACGAGCTTGCCGATGATGTGATCATAAGTTTGGTACAACTCCTGGCCAACTTCCTGAGAGAGGCATCCACAGGCTACTGCGAATCGAAGCCAGACTTGTGTCTCAGCAGCTTCACCTTCGGAATCATTGAGTTTACTCACGAACGCTGCCTCGTAGCGCCGCTTTCGCCACGCCTCTGCAATGTTCGTGCATACTGAGCGGGAGGCACGCCGAATCTGATCGGTGAGGGAGAACCGTTCCTCTGGTGGAAACGACTTGGAGAGTTCAAAGATTCTCATCGCCGCTTCGAAGGCGAGCTTATATACCTCCAACTCCTCATGACTTTGAATCCTACTCACCCTAGCACCCCTGCTCCCCCGCTCCCCTGCTCCTCTCGCAAGAGGGTATGCAGGCCGCACTCTGTCTTCTCCTGACCATCCCAACGCCCGGCGCGCTCATCCTCCCCTTCATGGATGGGGCGGGTGCAGGGCGCACAGCCGATGCTCAGGTACCCCTGGGCCAGCAATGGATGCTCTGGCAGATTGTGGTCGTGGATGTACTGCCAGACATCCCGCCGTGTCCATGCGGCCATCGGGTGAACTCGCACCACGCCCTGGGATGTCAGTTCCAAAATCCGTGTATTCGCCCGTGCTGGCGACTGATCCCGGTGGATGCCGCTAATCCACGCTCGCAAGCCCTCCATGGCCCGCTGCATGGGTTCCACCTTGTTGATGTAGCAGCACAGGTCGGGGTCCTTGCGATATAGACTATCGCCGTACTGACGCACGAAATCATGCCGGGACATGGCTGCCCGCACCACCCGCAGGTTCAGGCCCCACTCTCGAACGATGTGTCCCGGAAGGCCAAAGTCTCCGGAAAATGGTAGCCGGTTTCGAGAAAGATGATCGGCAACTCCGGCGCCACCTGAGAGACGATGTGCAACAGAGGCAGGCTTTGGGTCTGGAAGGAGGAACTCATCGCAATATCCGGCCCAAATGTCTTCACCGCCCAGGTGATGATCTCCTGTGGCGTCTTGGTTTCGAACTTGCTGTTCAGACATTCCAGGTCAGGCATGGGCCTCATAAGGACTTTCAGCATCTGCCCGATATGGACATTTCGGAATGCGGAATGCGGATTTCGGATTTAGCCTCTTCGCGCTGTGGAGGTCTTGCCAATACTTGTGAAGATTGAGGTCCCAGCCTTCAACAACTGATAGCCCAACACCTCCGTCACCCTATTCTTCGGCAACCCTGCCACGAAGTGGATCACCCGTAGCGCAAACTGCTTCGTCCTTTGCTCAAGCTCAGCCTTGTCCCTCCGTCAAATCCGCAATCGCTCCCCCGCTCCCTTGCCCCTCCGCTCCCTGTCTCCTTGTCTCTCCCTCAACGACGCGGCGACACGCCTCTAAGAGGTTGAGCGTCCCAATGACGTTCACCTCACAAACCCGCCGCGGGCCGGCCAGCGAGCCGGGGACGCCGGCCTGGGCGGCCAGGTTGATGACGGCGTCGAATTTCGGATTGCGGATTGCGGATTGAACAACGCCCGCAGCCCCTCCCGATCCGTGATTTCCAGCCGGTGGAAGGTGAAGTTTGGATGATCCTTGATCTGATCGAGGCGCCAGTGCTTGAGGCGTGGATCATACGCGTCGTTGAGATTGTCTATGCCCACCACCGTGTGGCCGTCCGCCAGCAAGAACTCGGTCACTTTCCAGCCGATGAAGCCGGCGCAACCGGTCACAAGAATGTGCAGGGGAGCAGAGGTGCCAGGGTGCGGAGGAGGTCTCATCCGGTCACCTCCGCTCCCCTGCTCCCATGCCCCTCTGCTCCCTGGTTCCTCAACACTCCTACACCCAGCCGAACCACCCTGCCGTGCGGATTCCCCAGTCCAAACGTCGCGTTAACGGTATCTACCACCAGTGGCGCCAGCCGCACCACTCGCCCGTAGTCCACACACCGATGCCGCACCAGCACCGTCACACAGTCCTGACCCGCCAGCACACCGTCGCCCAGGGGCACCGACTCCAGGGCACGGTGGCCGTTGAAAAAGGCGTTGGGCCGAATCTCAAATTCGGATTTCGGATTTGGGATTTCGGATTTGGGATTTCGGATTTATCTTCGGGACTTGGTCGTCTTGCCGATGCTGGTGAAGATGGCAAGTGTGATTTCGGATTTGGGAATTCGGATTTCGGATTTAGCCTTTTCGTGCTTTGGATGTCTTGCCGATGCTGGTGAAGATGGCAAGTGTGATTTCGGATTTGGGATTTGGGATTTCGGATTTAGCCTCTTCGTGCTTTGGATGTCTTGCCGATGCTGGTGAAGATGGCAAGGAGCTCACCAGCTTCTTGAAGGAGCCAACGGCGTTCGTCCGGGTCGCCAATATCAGCTTCGTCGAAGAGTTCGAGCCAATACTCCGACTCGGCAGATTCTTTTTCCACGATACCGATCTTGTTGATGAAGTCCTTCCGTGATACAGCCCGGTTAGCCTCTCGATAATTGGCACCAATGGACGTGCCGGCCTTAAGCAACTGATAGCCCAGCACATCCGTGACCTTGTTCTTGGGCAAACTGGCCACGAACCGGATGATCCGCAGAGCAAAGACCTTTATACGACGTTCCAGTTCAGCTAGTCAAGGATCAATTTGATCGGGCGTCCGGCGACCCCTCGCCGTCCGGTCGAAATCGGCATCGAAACTGACGATGGTGAACCCATATTGCTCGGCTACCGCGTATTGATAGGCATCGTCAAAGTCGAGGTTGAATTGCTGGGCGGCCTGAACGACGGCTTCCATCCCCTCAGCGAACAGGACGACCATTTCGACCCCAGCGTTAAGAAGCATATCGGCTAAGAACCGTCGGAAAGCATCGTGCTGGTGACGACGAAACAGCAGAAGCCCGATGGAGTGGAGGGAGAAGTCAGAGATGAAAAACTCGTGCTCCTCGATCTTGGACAGAAGCTGCCGGGCTTCCCCGGCCCTCTGTTGGTCCAGGATCACTTCAAGGAAGAGGTTAGTGTCAATGAGGAGCCTCATGGTTCGCCAATTCTCCACCTCGCTATCTGGTGCTGGAGTTCCACAGAGGTGTATTGATCCCGCAAGTCCTTCAGCGCCCCGGCCCAGTCGAACCGGGGTTTCCTTCGAGGCTTCTTTCGTCGCCTTTCCAGCAAGAATGCGGCAAAATCCGCCACCTCCTGCCGGAGGTCCGGCGGCAATTGCTCGACCAACTGTTGGAGCGTTGGCATCACTTGATCATCCTCCTTTAGGACTATCCTGTTTCCACCAGCTTACTCAGGTCCCGTGCTGCCGTATGTAGTGAGTTCCTCTTCCTGCACCACGCTTCTCAATTAACCCTTAATCCCAAGGCACTGGATTGGTGACGTATTGCAGATGACGTCGCTATGCTTAGGTATACCCTGCCCTGTAGTCATGTCAAACTCACAACTTCCCAACCGTCAAAGAGACCAAGGCCGCAATCCGAAATCCAATCTCTTCCCCCCGCTCCCCTGCTCCTCTGCTCCCCTGCCCCTCTGCTCCTTGAGTTCCCACAGTTCCCTCAGTTCCTTTTGACTCGTGATATCCAGGCGGTGGAAGGTGAAGTTCGGGTGATCCTTGAGCTGATCGAGGCGCCAGTGCTTGAGGCGAACGTCGTAGGCATCATTGAGGTTGTCCACGCCCACCACCGTATGGCCGTCGGCCAGCAGGAACTCCGTCACCTTCCAGCCGATGAAGCCGGCTGCGCCGGTGAGGAGAATTTTCATCTTCTATGGAATCCCCAAGACGTGTGCTTCTGCTTCGGCAAGTACCTCCGCAAAACGCGGTGCGGGACTGTCAGTCACGCCAGTTGGCAAGTGTTTATGATGGGGAAACGTGCCCACTCCTGGGTAGTGCGGGGCATTGTCATAGCGAAAGATGGGCTGGTTACTGGCGTCCATGAGGTGATAGCGATACTTCTCCCGGTCCAAACCGGCTGCCATCTGGCGCAGGAACTCGAAGAAAACCAGCCGTGAGCCATCTACAAACAAGACTTCGCCTTCCACATATCCCGTGTTGGGGCTCAGTTGTGCTGTGTTCAGGCTGTAGGTGGCAGCAACAGCGCAGCCACGAATAGCCGCCTCTATCGCAGCCGCATGGACGTTAAGCACTCACCAGCTCCGAACCTGCGAGCAATTCCTCCAGACTGTCACGGCTCTTCTGCCAGTCCTTTATTGCCTCTGCCAGAGCATACCAGAGGAAAAACTCCTGATCGTCCCCTGTTTCCCCAGCGTTAAACTTCTCCAGGAACTCATGGGTAGTCCACCTATATTGCTGCTCCAGGGGGCGACACCTTTCCCTAAGACGGGCAATGGCGGTGTCACACACCATTTTCTCCCGCGCCAACACGCGCATGACTTCAGGCTTCAGGGTCATCAATCGTTCCTTATCCATCACTAACCTCCACCATACATTCTCTTTCCTGAGTGCTCAAACCCGATAGAGCCACATCCGAGTATATTTTACTCCCTCTCATCCACCGGGGCAACTGCCTTCTGCTCCTTCGGCAGGGCTCAGAGCTTGTCCTGAGCTTGCCGAATGTTGCTGCACACCGACCGTGAAGAGCGACGAATCTAATCGGTCAAGGCATAGCGCTCTTCCAGTGGGAATGACTTGCTGAGCTCAAAAATGCGCATCGCTGCATCAAATGCCAACCGATATACATCCAACTCTTCATGGCTTTGAATTCGACTCAACTCAGCTCCCTAGCTCCCCGGCTCCCTTGCTCCCCTGCTCCCCCGCTCCCCTGCTCCCATGCTCAGATCGGCCACCGTCACCCGCACCGGATTTCGGATTTCGGAATGCGGATTGCGGATTTATCTTCACCGCACGAGTGCTGTGGCTGACATATGCTCTCGTTGACATACCCACCTATCTTCATCCGGAGACACTTCTACGTCTTCCAATCCGAAATTCGAAATTAGAAATTCGAACCTTGACAAAAATGATGAACCGGGCTATACTCTAATTAGACCGGGTGCCCTGGTGGCCCCTATCCTTCACCGGACGGCTAAGCCAGGGACTGGTCCCGATACGGCAATGACCCGCGGTGAGCGGTGAGCCGCCGGGACCCCCCGGTTGCTTTTATTTCACCAGCCGCAGGAGTTCTCTCGCCCTCACCTTCCTCTCAGACACCTCCTCGCCCCGGTACACCGCCAACGCCTTCCGGTGAGCTGGCGACTTCTTACCAACCCTGCGAAACACGATCCGCTCCTTCGAGAATGTGGAATCGGTCTTCCAGATGTGATTGAGAAGCATGGCCCGGATTTCCGCCTCTTTGCCAGGGTACTCCGTGTCTACGGAGATGACCTCGATTTGATCCAGGTAGTCCTTCAGGAGCAGGAATAGAGCGGCAGCGAAAAGCTTGAGATACATAGTTCTGCCACTTTCTCCCCGTTGCCTGAGCTTCTTGACACACTCCCTCTTCTCTACCGCCAGGATCAGAATCGAAGCCTCTATTCTATCCGAGAACGCCAGAGCCGTGTTGACCTGGGTGCGTTCGATCTTGCCGCTCTGATCGACCTCGACGTTAGACACACATCATCTCCCCCGCTCCTCTGCTCCCATGCTCCCCTGCCCCTCTGCTCCCCCGCTCCTCTGCTCCCGTGCTCCCCTGCTCCCCTGCTCCTCCGCTCGATAGGTGGGCGATGTTCTCGAAGCGGCCGGTGGAGAGGTTGTCTATGACGGTCACGTGGTACCCACGCTCCAGCAAGGCCTCGGCCAGGTGGGAGCCGATGAAGCCGGCGCCGCTCGCGGAGAAGGACTAGCGCCACTTCGGTTCCGATACAATTCACCATTCACAATTAGAAGGAGGCTACTTCAATCCCAGAGCGCGTGCCACTCGCTCGTCTAGCTCGCCCAATGTTGGATCTGCAAGCTGACCAAGGGTTGTGTAGATCAACGACTGCTCCATGGTCACGAGCTTGGCTGCCTTAATGACGGAGCTGACGCGGAGCCCGGTGTTCGCAAACGCAGGATCAGTTTGTTGGATGACTAACTCCAACTCGCTCGGTGTCGTGGGAACTTTCGAACTGATCGCTGCCAAAATCACATCTGGAGAGCGTTCATTGAAGCTTCTTGGCGACAGGACGACCGCAGGTCGTGCCTTCTGCCGTGAGAGGTCAGTGAACGGAAACGGCACTAATACAATCGCGCCACGATCATAACTCACGGCTCAATCTCCGATTCCGTGGCCGGAATCAAATCGTTGTAGATGTCTTCTTCGGGGTCTTCCCAGAAGCTGAAGGCTGATTCAGCCAGACGGAGCCACCCCATGTCTTCTAGTTCATCAGGTTCCAGTTCCAGCAGGGCCGGCAAACGTTGCTTTAGCTCTTTCTTCTCATCCTGATCTAATAACAGAATAGCTATTGAAACCTGGTCAACGTTTAGCTTCAATTGCACGCTCATCTTCTCTGCTCCTTATTTCACCTGTCCTAAGGTTTCGACTTCGGGATTAAGGGAACACACATCAAGTATAACCCCTGCCTGCCTGCACGTCAAAACATTTTTCTTTTCTTCTCTTTTGCCACGAATTGCACTAATTTTCACGAATTTTTACTCTCTACCGGGTGTCAGCACATAGTGAGCCCCACGACCTGCCCCGCGCAATGTCAGAACGCCGTGCTCTACCAAATCGCTCAGATCACGGGCGGCAGTCCGTGCAGATACACCTAGTAATTCGAGGGAGCGCCAAAATTGTAACCACAGATGACACAGATTTCACGGATTTACAGAACCCGCCGCTCATACTCTAATGAGGCAGCCCCAAAGTTGAGAAGTAGTCCGACGCGGTAGCCGGTGCCTTTCAAATAGTTCAGCAATTGCGCCTCGTCACCTTCGGTCAGGACTTTGATCGCCTTCAGCTCGATGACGACTTTGCTATCCACAAGGAAATCGGCGCGAAACTCGCCGGCTACGATTCCTTTGTAGCGCACCGCCAGAGCGTCGAATTTCGGATTTCGGATTGCAGATTTCGGATTGAACAACGCCCGCAGTGCTTCCCGATCTGTGATGTCCAGCCGGTGGAACTCAAAGCCGGGTTTGCCTTCGAGTTGCGCCAACCGCCA
>FWPU01013415.1_pt1 | contig 10328 bp, 9 predicted proteins | sample 2228361 | NCBI WGS metagenome assembly FWPU01 (sample SAMEA103939777, study PRJEB20133) | metagenome | reverse complement strand
TCCTGGTCCGCCAGCGCGGCACCAAGTGGCATCCGGGCCCGGGTGTGGGCATGGGCCGCGACTACACGCTCTTCGCCAAGATCGAGGGGCGGGTGCGCTTCAAGGACGGCCACGACGGCCGCTCCTACGTCACGATCGTGCCGGAGCCGCGCGCCGCCGAGTGACGGTGCGCGTCCGGCGCCCGGTCGGCGGGCGGAGAGCGCCCGACGGGTCGCCATGCGGTTCCTCGATTCGGCCAAGATCTGGGTGAAGAGCGGCGACGGCGGCGACGGCGCCTGCAGCTTCCGGCGCGAGAAGTTCATCGAGTTCGGCGGACCGGACGGCGGCGACGGCGGCCGCGGCGGCCACGTGATCGCGGTGGCCGATCCCGACCTCAACACGCTCATCGACTATCGCTACAAGCAGCACTTCAAGGCCGAGCGCGGGCAGAACGGGATGGGCCGCCAGCGCACCGGCCGGGACGGTGCCGACGTCGTCCTCCGCCTGCCGGTCGGGACCCAGATCTACGCGGAGGACGGCACCACACTCCTGGTCGATCTGAGCGAGCCGGGCCAGCGGGCGATCGTCTGCCGGGGTGGCGAGGGCGGCTTCGGCAATCTGCACTACAAGAGCTCGACCAACCGCGCACCCCGCCGCGCCCCATCTTCCATCGCTCCCACCCATCCCTCGACCCCTGCCCCGGCTCCACGCACCCTTTTCCCTCCAAACCTTTATTTTCACCTCCTCAGGTATGGGTTTGAGAGCGATGCGCCTGCTCTTCATCCACGCGGACTACATGCGCTACGAGACCAGGGATAGAGCGACCAAGGCCGCCGAGGAGCTCCCCGAGGGAAAAGGGAGGGGCTCGATGGACGAGGTGCTCGTGGTCTTCGCGAGCGTGGAGGAGAGGGACGCAGCCTCACCGGAGCGCTCGGCCTGGGCCGCCGCATCAAGCATCGTCGAGGTCCTCGGACAGGTGGGAGCAGACAAGGTCCTCTTATATCCCTACGCCCACCTGTCCTCCTCGCTTGCGGACCCGGAGACGGCGAAGAGCGTTTTTGCTCGCCTCGAGAGTGAGTTAAGAGAGAAGGGAGTGAGCGTCCACCGCTCACCCTTTGGCTGGTACAAGGCCTTTCAGCTCTCCTGCAAGGGCCACCCGCTCTCTGAGCTGTCCAAGGAGATAGAGGCGGCGGAGGAGAGGGTGACTAGGGAGGAGGTCGTGAGGGGGGTGAGTAGCGAGTTCCTGATCCTGACACCGGACGGGAGCGAGTCCCCCCTGGATATGGAGAAGGCGGCGAGCGACCCGAACCTCGCCAAACACCCCGCCCTCCGCACCTTCGTCCTGACAGAGGAGGCGAGGGCCAAGAGAGTCGAGGAGCCCCCATCTGTGAAGGCGATGCAGAGGCTCGAGCTCGTGGACTATGAAGAGGCGAGCGACAGCGGACACTTCAAGCTCTACCCCAAGGGCCGCCTCGTCTTCCACCTGCTCGAGGAGTGGGCGCGCAGGCTCGCGATAGATCGCCTGGGGGCGATTCAGATAGACACGCCCATCATGTACGACTGGACTCTGCCCGACATTCAGGCGCAGGGCAGGTCATTCCACGAGAGGCACTACATCATCAAGACGGACGAGAAGAGGCAGTTCGTCCTCCGCTTCGCGGGCGACTTCGGCCTCTTCAGGATGATGGCGCGCTCGACCCTCAGCTACCGCCACCTCCCGCTCAAGGTCTACGAGTTCTCAAAGAGCTTCAGGCTGGAGCAGCGCGGCGAGCTCACCGGCCTGAAGAGGCTCAGGGCGTTCCACATGCCGTACATCCACTACTTTACTTATGACATCGAGCAGGGCTGGGACGTCTTCCTCGAGCTCTTCACGGCCTACATCGACTACCACCGGGCCATCGGTGCCGAGTACGCCATCGCCTTCCGCATAGTGAGGGAGTTCTACGACAAGTACAGGGACAGGCTGGTCGGCCTTCTCAGGTACGCGGGCATGCCGGCGCTCGTCGAGGTGCTCTCGCAGCGCAAGCACTACTGGGTTGTGAAATATGAGTCTCAGGGTATAGACGCCCAGGGCGGGGCCGTCCAGCTCAACACCGTCCAGCTCGACGTCGAGGACGGCGAGAGGTATGGAATTCTGTACACCGACGCCGACGGGACCAAGAGGCCCTGCATCATCGGCCACTGCTCCGTGGGCTCGATAGAGCGCTGGATTTACGTTCTGCTCGAGAGCGCGCTGAGGATGGAGAAGCCGGAGCTGCCATTCTGGCTGGCGCCGACCCAGGTGCGCCTGATACCCGTGGGCGCCGAGTTCGTGAAGGACTGCGAGGCCCTCGCCGCCGGCGTCCGCGCCCGCGTCGACATCGACGACCGCGAGGAGAAGGTGGGCAGAAAGATTCGCGACGCGGAGAGGGAGTGGATAAACATGATAGTCGTGGTGGGGGAGAGGGAGAGGGCCTCCGGGAACTACCCGGTGAGGCTGCGCTCTGGCGAGGTGAGGGAGCACACGCTCGATGGCCTCAAGGCCGAGATAGCGCGTCTGCAGGGCGACTATCCCTACGACGGTCTCCCGCTGCCGGTGCACATGAGCAGGAGGCTGACATTCCGCGGTTGAGCGACGGGGTGGACGTGAGGGCGCGCGGCAGGACCGGTCGGACCGTAGCGGGGGCGGTCATTAGGCACCGAGGAATAACGCGACCGCCCAGTACCAAGCGAAGCACCCGAGGAACGCCCCCACCAGGCAGACCGCCACCGACGTCCTCAGAATCGCCACCGTGGAGTTGATGGCCGCGGTCAACCGGGCCGTGTTCCCAGGCCCGAACACCCTTATCTTTGCCTCCGCCCTCCCGACCCCGACATCAACATTCTCGAGGTCCTTGAGAGCCCTCTCGAGCGTCTCCCTCGTCATCCTGACCAGCTCGTTGTGCGGGTAGCTGGCGCCCACGGGGTTGTACCCGCCCATAGTGGCGTGGACGACGTGGTTGTCGGTGGTGAACACCTCCGCCTCATCCACCAGCCCCTCGAGACCCTCAAGGAGCTTCTCCCGAAGCCCCCTGACCATGTTGTTGCCGTCCAGCAGGATATAGGCCGCCCTCTTCCCCATCGCCTCCAGCACCGCGACCTGAATTCCCTGCGGCCCGATTCCGTCTCTCGCGGGGTTGAAGCCCGACGTCTGGGCGAAGCCCGCGCGCAGTACATCGTGGTCTCTCTCTGCCGCGCCAGCCGCTTCCTCAACAACCCTAAGGAGCTCCTCCGCCTCCGGGCTGCCGGAGTGGACCGCCCCGCTACCCCTTTCCAGACAATTATGGGCGTCAATGAAAATCGCCTCTGACCAGCCCCTCCTCTCGAAGGCCCGCTCCACCATTGCACCAACCGCGTGGTCGACGTCGTCGGTCGGAGAGGGGGCGGAGGTGTGAATCGCTACTACAGCCCCACCGAGCGACTGGACGCACACAGAGACCCTCTCCCCCCTCAGCCTTTTGAACGCACCCGCCCCACTTCTGAAATCTATTGCGGCGGTGGCGGCGAGCGCCGCAGACGCGAGCTTTCTGACATCCTCCTCAGAGGCGGGGTTCTGGTCGTGAGTGGCCGCTCCATGGAAGACCATGACGCTGCCAGCGGCGGCCCCGCTCTGGCCCGTCCCCGCTCCAATGCCTCTCCTCAGCCGTTCTGGAATGTCGCTCCCTCCCAATCGGCCAAATGGCCCGGGGTGGACGGCGGGGACGACCCAGAGGGCTTTGAGCCGCTGTCCAGTTCTAAAGCCGACGACAGCGACATTCGCTGTGAAGGGCACAGCGAACGTCGAGAAGAAGGCCTCCATCTCACCCTTCCCCGCCCCACCGCCCTCTGTCCAGTGCGCGAGCATGTTGCGCACCAGCTCCATCCCGCTGGCGCCGAAGTTTCGCCTCAACGGCGACTCTGCCATCTTCTTGAACGCGGCCGCGGAGAGAAGAAAGACGAGCGCAAAGCCCAGAAAGAGCGCTAGCTCCCGGGCGCCAAAGGGGGGTAGCATAAGAGCCACAGAACCACGCCCCGCAAGAGGCGCGACGGTCGACGCCACCAGGGCTCTCGCGTGATGGGTGATGGCGGTGGTCAGAAGCACGATGTGCCAGAGCCAGAGCACTATTGCCCAGGAGAAGAGGATTACGTCCGATAGGCGCGATCTGAATTGAGGCTCCAATAGGCCGCGCCATATGGCGAGCATGGGGAGGATGATGAGGAGCGATATGAGGGCTAGGAGGGCGCTCCTGCGCAAATAGATTCTCCCGCCGACAGCCCGCGTCAATGGGAGTGCCAGGAGGGAGCCCAGGGCGGCAGGAGTGAAGAAGAGCACTATAGACGCGAGCAGCCACTCACCCCAATCCCAGCTCAGGAGAGAGATGGCCCCGAGCAGAAGAGAGAGGAGGAGGGCGAGGGGGAGGGTCTTCCAGGGCCTCGGCGATGTGAAGACATAGTCGGCCACTCTGGTCGCCTGGACCACACCGCTCTCAGTCGTGGATGTGGGTGAGGTGGAGCTCTGGCGGCCACCGCTGCGACGCTCTTCCTCGCCCGTATCTCCTGGCAGGGTCGCTCACCCCGATCTTGCTGCCCGGACTATCTCCGAGAGAACGCCGGACTCTCCCCGTGTGTACTCGGCAACGGTGCCTGTCACGATAATATCGGCTCCAGCGCGCACTAGCTCTCGCGCGTGCGATGGGCGGGTAATGCCCCCTCCGACGATGACCGGAATCGTCAGGCTGCGCGCCACCGCCCTGACGGTCGAGGCGGGCAGGGGCTCCGGCGCTCCAGACCCGGACTCGAGGTACACGCAGGACATGCCGAAGAGCTCCGCCGCAAGCGCGTACTCCACCGCCTGTTTTGCGTCGCCGCGAGACACGAGCTCCGCCCTGCCAACCTCGCCCGCCCTCATGCCCGGCTCAAAAATAATGTAGCCCATCGGTATAGACTCAAGACCGAACCTCTTTATGAGCGGAGCCCCACGAGCCTGCTCCCCGATAAGAAAGCGCCTGTCCCTAGAGTTGAGAAGACTCATGAAGAATATCGCGTCCGCGTATCGGGACAGGCAGGCCGCGCCCGCGGGGAAGAGTATTGTGGGGAGGGAGCAGCTCCTACGAATCGCCAGCACTGTTTCGTCGGTGATTCGTGGGTCCACGCCCGTCGAGCCACCGACCATCACTCCATCGCTCCCGGCCCTTTGAAAGGCCCTCGCGAGCTCCCCAGCGTCCTCAGGGCTCTGGCGGTCGGGGTCTATTAGGCCCAGATGGGCAGCGCGACGGCTGAGCTTCCGCCGAATTCCCCCCCAGACGCTACAGTGCCTCATCCCCGCACCGCCAATCCTCCCGCCAGGAAGGCGAGCAGAGCTATCAACATAGCCAGCTTGGTCAGCCTTGACGAGAGGCCCGGGTTGCGGCTCAAAACAAGAAGAGAATATATAAAGATTCCATCCGCGGCGAGCACGAGAGGGGTGTAATAAAGAGGGGGGAAGATTCCGGGCGGAAGAATCGGGACGGGAGAGAGAGCTACGGCGGTTAAGACCCATGCAGAGGCCAGAGCCCCCGCTCGTCTCGGTCCGATCAAGCGAGGCAAGGTCCTCCTGTCCCTGTCGCCCTCGATGTCCTCAATCCCCTTGATTATCTCCCGGCCCATGGAAGCCAGATACGCTAGAATAGAGAGGAGCAGGACGGGCGCTGAGAGGCTCATGCGGGAGGGGTCCGAGAGAGAGGAAGCGCCGCCGAAGAGAAAGAGGGAGGCGGTCAACCAGCTGATGGAGGTATTGCCGACGAGGCCGCGCCGCTTGAGCCTCGCCTCGTAGGCGCCTAATAGAAGAGCGTTGAGAACCGCAATGCCAACACAGGGCCAGTTTATTTTTGGCCAGCCTATAAAAAAAGCCAGAATCATGCCCGCTGCAAAGAGGGATATTGAGAGCCTCCGGGCGGACTCCGGTTGGACCCTGCCGCTGGGAATGGGGCGGCGAGGGTGATTGATTTTGTCAATGCGTCGATCATAGTAGTCGTTGAGCGCATTTCCTGCGCCGGTGTACAGAAGGGCGACAACAGCCGCTAGCGCCACGCCTTGGAGCTTAGGTGAGGTCAACGCCTGAGCGCCAGACGCGACGATGGCGCCCGCGAGGACGGCAAGAGCCGACATGGCCGCGTTGAGCGGACGAATGAGTTCCAGATGGGCCCTCACAAATAGTGGATTGTGGTCGAAGCTTTAAAATTTAGGAGGGAGGGAGGGAGCGAATTCATTAAATACTGGATTGTTTATATCTGTCGGACAGACGTAAGGCAAAGGCATACAAGTGACGGACAAAGCCCGTCGTGGGGTCTGATGAATGCCGGCTGGGACCGAGAAGGTGACCATACGCCTCCCCCTGAGGTTCGTGGAGGCCATCGACCTCCTGGTCAGCGTCGACGACTTTCCCTCGCGATCAGAAGCGATTCGGACCGCTGTCAGGGACCTCGTCTACTCCAGGGCCAGCCTCGTGACCAAGAAGGCCAAGAGGCTCCGAGAGCTCCAGGCCAACGTCTCGCGACTCAAGGGCTTGGAGATGGAGTGCCTGAAGAAATAACCGAAATCACTATCGCCTCTTTCCCCCTTTTTTTTCTTAGCGACCGAGTGATAGCTATCGAAGGGGTGATGCGTTGAGCGATATCGTGGAAATGGACCTCCCCGGAATAGGCAAGAAGTTCACACTCAGCACTGCGTCCGGCGCCACCATCGCCGTGATCTCACATCTCGACGGCAGAAGGGATATATATTATGTCAAAGAGGGGGGCGACGAGGAATCTCCAACTGTTTTCAGCCTTACGGACGAAGAGGCTAGAAAACTTAGCGCGGTGCTCGGGGACACTTTCTTTAAACCGACGCCAATTGACATCCTAAGGACGGCTCTGGCGTCGAAGACTCAAATCGGACTCGTCAGGGTGTTTAAAGCCTCCCCTGCCACCGGAAAGACCTTGAAGGAGCTGGACATCAGGCGTCAGACAGGTGCGTCCGTCTTGGCTCTCCAAAGGGGGGACCAGACCCTCCCCAACCCCTCTTCGGCGACAAAAATAGAGGGGGGCGACATTCTCATAATAATGGGGAATGAGGAAGAGCTGAAGAAGCTAGAGGCGCTCGTTGGAAAGGGATAGGGGCGGGGGCTATTGGCGAATAGCTTCTTTTTTGAAATTGGGATAATGATTCTGCTCGCTTTTATTGGGGCTTATTTAGCAGGTCGCTTCCGCCAGTCAGTGATTGTGGGGTACATCTTCGTTGGTGTGCTCATTGGCCCGAATATACACATCGACCTCGCGGGCTTCGAGTACAGCGGCCTTATCGTGAACCAGGAGTTCATCCAGCAGCTATCAAAGCTCGGGCTGATGTTCCTGCTCTTCTTCACGGGCCTTGGCTTCTCCGTTAGCGCTCTTAGGACCACCTGGAAGCCAGCCGTTCTATTGGCGATATCGGACGTCTTGCTGAATCTCTTCATTGGCTTCATTATCGGCGCCCTATTCGGGTGGCCAATTCAGGACTCGCTCTTTTTGGCCGCTATCGTAGGGATGAGCAGTGTGGCGGTGGCGGCCAAGTCGGCCGACGACGAGAGAATGCTCTACCGCAAAGAGTACAACTATCTCTTCACGACAATGATAGTGGAGGACTTCATATCCATCCTCCTCCTCACATTCTCCTCCACCTTTGTCTTGGGAGACATTCTCTCCCCCGATGAAGTGGGGGCCATAGGGGCCGGAATGGTCATCATCTACGCCTTTTTTATTATTCTCGCGCTCTTCATAGCTCCCAGAGCTTTTCACTACTTCGAGAAAATTCAGGGCAACGAGCTCTTCGTTCTTTTCGCCCTTAGCGTGGTCTTTCTCTCCTCCGCCTTCGCCGATTACCTCCGAATTCCGCCTGCGATCGGTGCTTTTCTCGTGGGCATGGCTTTCGCTGAGACCAGCCTAAGGGACAAGCTCGCCACCCAGATGCTGTCGATGAAGGACGCCTTCGTGGCGATTTTCTTCGTCAGCTTCGGGATGCTCGTCGACACTAGTGTCCTGGTCCGCGTGGCCCCCATTATGGCCCTGGCCGTGTCGCTCGTCATCGTGAACGAGGTCATGCTGCTCGGCGCCCTTGCCTATCTCCTGGGCTTCACTAGGCGGGCTGCGATATCGATAAGCACAGGGTTCCTTGGGAGGGGCGAGGACGCGGTTCTGTTCGCCTCGGTCGGGACCAGCCTCCACAACCCGCAGACTGGGCAACCTTTGCTGGTCAAGGCACCGGAGCTCAGCCCCTTCGCGGGTGGATTCTGCTTCATAATGAGCGGCCTCACCCCCGCGATGATGAGGGCCGCATCCAGAATCTCGGACGGGCTGGCGAAGGTCGTCCCCGAGTCCATCAAGTTCGGAGGAGGGCTCATATCGAGGGTTGTCAGACCAATCGTGATGACTTCGAGCTTCCTTCCGGACGCTGTGGAAAGGCGCCTTCTCGCGCTCGTTATAGGGTACGGCGCAGCCATTGTTGTCAGTCTCATTGTGGGGGGCTGGTGGCATTGGGCCGCCTCGCTGGCTGCTCTTGTGCTGCTGTCTGCGCTCTGGTATGTGCTCTCGGAGGCCCTCAAGCCGCACACACGCTCCCTCGACCTCCAGGACCTCGACGTCCTCCGCCCCGACCGCGAGAGCATCCATCGGTTCATAGTGCTTGTGATAGGTCTGCTGTTCGCACTGATGCTGCCGCCACCCGCCCTCTGGAGCCTGAGCTGGGGACTGGCTGTGGCGCTCAACTGCATCATCGCTCTCGTCATTTTGGTCGCGATGGTTCATATTCACAGCTCTCTCAGGGTTAGGCCGAAACCAATTACGAAGGAGCGAATTCTGCATAGTGAAAAGCCCAGGAGGATTGGTGAGGGCGCCTCCTTCTCCCCGAAGAAAAAGCGCGTCAGGGCCTCACCGCCCACAAGAGCTAGAAAGGCCCCCAAAATCTATGTCCCCGTCCCCAAGGAGGCGCTCGTGAGGGGACTAAGTCAAGAGCCTAAAAAAAAGCTGGGGCGAGGGGTCTAGGGCTCCTCGATGAGCTCGTCCATATCGGCCACGGGCTCTATGAAGCAATCGACCACGCTTGGGACATTCTTCTTGATTCTGTTCTCGACGTTCATGATGAGGTCGTCGAGCCTCTCTAGCTTGATGTCCGGGTCGAGCTCGACCCATAGGTGGACGATGATATTGTTCGCCCCCATGAACATCGTTTTGATGCTCAGAACGTCCTTTATGCCGGGCTCCATCTTCGCCATCGCCGCGATTCTCCGCTCCGTTCCCTCGTCCGCGGCTGCACCTATGAGCTTATCCCTGTTCTCGCGCGCCAGGAATATGGCAAGGACGCCCAGGACCAAACCGATGATTACGGCGCCGTAGCCATCTATCGTGTGGGCGCCAGAGAAGCTAACGATGCTGATTGCGCTCAACGCGATTAATACGCTAACGAGACCGATGAAGTCCTCCACGAATATAAGCTTGAGGGTTGGGTCGTTCACCCTAAAGAAGGCCTTGAATGGGTTCCTGGTGCGGATCCCGGCAATTTGTTTGGCGCATCTGGTCAGCCCCTGGACGGCGAATGAGACGGCTATCACCTCCAGCACTGCAGCCACTATCAGGCTGGCGAACGCAAGCTCGATATACTCCAGATCGCGCGTCGCGACAACTTGCTCGTAGCCGCGGTATATCGAGCTCACAGATATCACACCAAACATGAACATCGCGGCCATGAAGGACCAGAAAAAGACCTCTTTTCCGTACCCGAAGGGGTGCCTCCTGTCGGGAGGCCGGAGGGCGAGCTGCAGCCCAATTATAAGGAAGACGCTGTTGGTCGTGTCCGCGAGGCTGTGCAGGGCCTCGGAGAAGAGCACGGCGCTGCCCGTGAGGTAGGCGGAGGCACCCTTGACCGCAAATATCCCTAGGTTGGCCGCGAGGGCTATTCTCACGGGCCTGGTCCCGAACCGGGATATCTCCATTGCCTTTTCCTGCCCTTCATGGTTAAATGGGGGGGTGGGTTATGAATTTATGCCGATAACATCATGAGCGCTATGTCGCAATAGAGGAATTCGACCAGAACGCAGTCTTTCCATCCCCTCCTTTTCCTATGAGAGCATGTGTTTCATGAAATGTTATTGTCTATTTGCGCCTGCGGCGCAGGGCCTCCATCGGAGGCCCATGGGCCCAGAGAGATTTGAACTCTCGACCGCCCGGTTATCAGCCGGGCGCTCCAGCCGGTCTAAGCTATGGGCCCGGGCAAGGAGTAAAATAGCGGCTGGGTATTTTAATATGTAGGGAGGGCGGGAGATGGAGTGGGGCCGGTTATCAGTCGGGCCCGAAGGCGAG
>FWPU01013414.1_pt1 | contig 10329 bp, 7 predicted proteins | sample 2228361 | NCBI WGS metagenome assembly FWPU01 (sample SAMEA103939777, study PRJEB20133) | metagenome | reverse complement strand
AGCAGCGCGAGGATCGCGGCGGCGAGCGGCCAGAGGAAGGCGGGGGCCGCGAACGAGATCACGACCACCGCCAGCGCTGCCGCGACGAGCCCCGTGAGCGCGCCGAGCCGCACGCCGCGTGCGATCAGCATGGGACGGACCCCCAGCCGGTCGCGCCGATCGTACAAAATGGAAAGCTGCACCTTGTACGAACCACCGTCGCGCCGCGCCGGCGGCGCGCGGCCGGGGTAGAAAGCAAGGAATGGACCCGGAGTACCTGCCGCGGTGGCTCGTCAGTCGGCGGTCGACGCGGTGGCCGCGGCGACGGCCGGCGCGGGGCGCTGGTTGTCGACCGGCGGCACGCGGCCGGTGACGAGCGAGTAGAGGACGAGCGGGACCTCGATCAGCACGACGAGGAGCACGTTTGCCGCCACCACGCCGCATGCGACGCGCGAGGCGAAGAGCCCCGCGGGCAGCGCCGCGTAGACGAACCAGAGCACGCCCGCGGTCGCGAGCCAGCCGCCGAGCGACAGCGCGAGGAACTGCCGCCGCGAGTTGGCGCGCGAGTCGAAGCTGAAGAGGAAGCCCGAGGCGAGCGACCGGGCGGGATGCACCGTGCTGCCGCCCGCGAGCGCGCCGAGCAGGTGTCCCCACTCGTGCGCGAGGTAGCCGCAGACGCCGACCGCCGCGCCGGCGAGCACGCCTGCCGCGTCGCCCGCCAGGCCGGGCTGCGCCGAGGCCCCGGCGACGAGCCGCCAGAGGAGCACGGTGAGCGCGACGAGCGCCGCGTCGCGGGCGAGAAGCTTGACGAGCATCGCGAGTCGTCCCTCGGCTGCGGCCGTCCCGGCCGGTCCCGGGAGCCTAGCACGAGGCGGGCGTCGCCGTCCCGCCGTGCGCAGGGATCGAGTGCCGCGCAGTCCCGTGTCGCCGCCATGCGCGGCGCCGCCTCGACGTGCCGTGCGGAGGGTCGCATTCCACGGAGCGCTCCGCCCACCTCGCCGCCGCCGCGGAGGCGCCCGCGGCCGGCTCGACCGCGCCCGAAGTGCGCCCGCGCAGGAGGCGCGCGCTCGGCCTGCTTGCCTGGGGCCCGATCCTTCTCGCCGCGGCCGTGCTGCGCTTTCGCAGCCTCGCCTGGGGGACGGAGCCGAGCCTGGGGGACGGAGCCGATCTTCGATGAGGTCATGTACTGGCGCGTCCCGCTCCACGCGTTCTTCCGCTTCGACCCGGCGAAGCTCCTCGAGTGGCCGCTCATCTACCCGACGCTGTTCGGCTACCTCGCCGGCGCGACGGTGCGCGTCGCGCACGCGCTCGGAGTCATCGTGCATCCGGTGCGCGATTTCCTCGGCGCGGTGGTGGTCGCGCGCGGCGTCTCGGCCGCCGCCGGAGTCGCGTCGGTCGTGCTCGTCGGGGCGCTCGCGCGGCACATCGAGTCGCGTGGCGCAGGCCTGCTCGCCGCGGCGTTCCTCGCGGTCGTGCCGATCGAGGCGACGCAGACGCACTACGTCTCGGTGGACGTCCTGCAAGACGTCTTCATCGTGCTCGCGCTGATCGCAGGCTGCATGCTGGTCGCGCGTGAGGGGCATGCGTGGGCACTGCTCGGCGGCGTCGCGGCGGGCTTCGCCTTCGGCACGAAGTACAGCGGGATTGTGGCCCTGGCGGCGCCCGGCTGGGCGATCCTCGAGGTCGGCCTTCGGCGACGCTCGCTGCAGCACGCCGTCACGCTGGGCGCAGCAGCGATCGCCGGCTTGGCGATCGGCGTCTTCGCGTCGTGCCCGCCCTGCGTGCTCAACCACGAGGCGATGCTCCGTGCGCTGCAGGTCCACACGACGAACAGCTTCTCGAGCGCCCCCACGAGCTACGGCGGGAGCCTGTCGCCGCGTATCGGCTGGTAGCGCGGCCGTACCTCTACCAGCTCGTCGCCGGCCTGCCGTTCGTGCTCGGCTGGCCGCTGTACCTGCTCTCGCTCGCGGGCGTCGTGGCGGCAGTCGTCCGGCACCGACCGACGGATCGCGTCGTCATTGCCACCCTGCTCGCGTTCTTCGTCGTCGTCGGCGGGTCGCCGGTCGTCTACCCGCCACCCGCGCTATCTCCTCCCGCTCGTACCTGCCCTCGTCGTCTGTGCGGCGCTGCTCGTCGCCCGGGGAGCGCGCCGGCGGCGGGGGCTGAATCGGCGTCGCGGCGGCGGTGTGGTTCTACGGCTTTGCGCTGTCGTAATCGCTCGTGTCGCGCTACTCGCACGACCAGCAGGCGGCGATCGCCGCGTGGGTCGCGGAGCAGAGCGCGCGCTGCGGACCGGAGGGGGCGCCGCTCGTCGTCGGCTACCCCGCAGGACCGTACTTCTCGCTCGGGGGCCCGCTCTCGGCGACCGGCGTCAAGCGCGTCGCGGCCGTTCCCGGGCAATGGCTCGAGGCGAGCCCGGACCTCTTCGTCGTGCCCGAATGGCTCGCGATCAACGTCGGCCTCGAGCGCCTCTATCAGAACGACCTCCTCGCGGACGACCTCGCGCGCCTCCGTGCGCCGGACGGTCCCTACGAGCCGGTCGCACGCTGGTCGTCGAGCTACCTCCAGAAGGGCTTCTACACGCGGCTCGATCCGAGCTTCGCCGCGAGCCTCCACCAGGGCGAGATCGGCTTCACCGTCTACGCCGAGAAGTCGCTGCGCTGCAGCGAGCGTCGCCTGCCGCTCGACCAACCGAGCTGACGCCGCATCCCACCGGCGCGCGACGTATGGTACGTGCCTGCGGCACGCCACGCGCGCCCGCCTGGTCGCTTCACGGTCCGTCGACAGGTCCAGGCTTGACTCGCGCTCGCGGCCTGCCAATCGGAGAACTCCCATGGACTCCCGCTGGAGCGTCGAGCGCATCACCGAGTGGTACGCGCGCGAGCCGTGGCTGGTCGGCTTCAACTACCTGCCGCGCACGGCGGTGAACTGGACGGAGCTCTGGCAGGCGGAGAGCTTCGACCTCCCGACGATCGAGCAGGAGCTCGGCTGGGCCCGCGACATCGGCTTCACCGCGCTCCGGACGAACCTCCAGTTCCTCGTCTGGGAGGACGACGCGACCGGGCTCAAGGCGCGGCTCGACCGCTTCCTCGGCGTCGCGGAGCGAAGCGGCCTCCGCGTGATGCTCTGCGCGTTCGACGACTGCGGCTTCTCGGGGAGCGAGCCGTTCCTCGGCGAGCAGAAGGACCCGATCCCCGGCGTGCACAACGGGAGGGCGGTCGCGAGCCCGGGGCGCGCGGTGGTGCGCGACCGCTCGCGCTGGCCGGCGCTCGAGGCGTACGTGCGCGACGTGCTCGGCCACTTCCGCGACGACCGGCGGGTCGTCGCGTGGGACCTCTACAACGAGCCCGGCAACGACTTCGTGTTCACGGGCTGGAGCGCGTCGGAGGCGGGCGACCCGCTGTTCCCGCACAGCATGGAGCTCGCGCGCGCGGCCTTCGGCTGGGCGCGCGCCGTGCAACCGTCGCAGCCGCTGACCTGCGGTCCGTGGAGCCTCGGCTGGCAGAGCCGTGAGATGGAGCTCGTCGAACTCTCCGACTTCGTGAGCTTCCACAGCTACCTGCCGCTCGAGCACGTCGCGGCGCAGGTCGAGGTGCTGCGTGCGGAGGGGCGGCCGATCGTCTGCGCCCAGTGGCTCGCGCGCGGGCTTGGGTCGCTCGCCGAGACCCACCTGCCGTACTTCGCGGAGCAGCGGATCGGTTGCTTCCACTGGGGGCTGGTCAACGGGCGCACGCAGACCCACCTGCCCTGGCCGCGCTTCGAGTCGGTGTACACCGACGGGCGCTGGCACCACGACCTGCTGCACCCGAACGGGAAGGCGTACGATCCGAAGGAGATCGCGTTGTTTTGCAAGTGGTGCGCGACCGCGCGGCCTGCGTCGTCGGGCCCGGCCTGAGCTTGCTACGCGCCGGTGGGCGCGGCGCGGCGTGGCCGGGTCCGGTGCCGCGCCTCGCGCGTCGCGGGGGGCAGTGGTTCTCGCGTTCGACGAGGACGGCTCGGCAAGAGCGGCCCCGGCCTCGGCCACGCAGCGCCACCCGCTGACGTCGGTGCGACGCCGGGACGTCGTGCCCGGTTTCGTCGTGCGCTGATGCGTTGCCACCGCCATTCGGTCTAAAGCTGCGCCATGCGGTGCCGATGAATTGGGCGCGTGACGCCCGTGATCCGTCGCGCGCTCGTCGTGGTCGTGATGCTCGCCGCGGGGTGCGGCGACCGGAGGTCCGAGTCGGGGCCGCCGGGGCCCTTGCCGGCGGATCCACAGCAGTGGGTGTGCGAGCGGCGGCCGCCGAGCCGCGCGGAGATCGACGCCTGGTGCCGCGAGAACCGCGGGCGCGGGACGCCGCTTCCGGCCGAGCTCCGCAACCCGCCGCCGGTCACCCACTTCGACGCGTACAGCGCCTACAACGAGCGGCTCAAGGAATTCCTCACCAAGCAGGAGTACGTCCGCCTCGGCTGGGCTGCGGATGCCCGCTGGCGCCTGAGCGGGCCGTCGGTCGTCGAGGGCGGAAGCTACAGCCACAACTACGGCCCGCAGTTCCCGCTCCGGATCTACTACTCGCCGGAGATCGTCGACTGGCTGTGCGACGGGCGGCAGGGCGAGATCCCCGACGGCGCGATGATCATGAAGGCGATGAGCATCTCGTGGGCGAGGATCGACATCCGCACCGCGAGCGACGGCTGCATGGACATCGTCGAGGACCCGAACGCGCCGATCGAGCCGACCCTCTGGGCGCCGATGATCAAGACCTCGTCGTACGACGGCTGGTACTGGACGCTCCAGCAGCCGGACCTCGGCATCCCGCCGCAGCTCGGGCCGCCGCTGCTCGACCGCTCGGCGTTCGCCAGCGACGTCCCGCCTGACCCGAGGGTCGACGACCCGAAGTGGTACCCGACCGGCGAGGTCCTGCAGGAGCTGACCAAGGTACCGAACGTCGTGACGCTGGCCCCGCTCGCCGGCCATCCGTACTGCCTGAGCTGCCACGCGACCGCCGAGTCGGGGTCGACCTTCGCGTCGCTCGACAACCTCACTCGGGCGCGAGCTGCGCTACAAGGCCTTCGCGCCGGCGCCGTTCCCGCCGATGCCGACGCCGACGCCGGTACCCGAGCCGCTGTCTCCCTTCCCGTCGCCGCTGCCGGCGCCGTCGCATCTGTTCTTGACGTTCTTCGACCAGATCGAGCCGGTCACCTTCCCCGAGGTCTGGCGCACGCGGATGCCGGCCGAGACCTGGGACCAGCAGGTGATCTCCGGACTTGACGGCCCGGGGCAGTTCCTCACCGCCGCGCAGTGCAGCGCCTGCCACAACGCGACGCCGCAGAGCCCGCTCATCCCCCACATGGCGTTCATCGAGCCGGAGGTGAAGCGGGGCAGCCCGCTGGTGAACCTCTCGCCGTACGCCGAATGGCGCGTCTCGCCGATGGGGCTCGCGGGCCGCGACCCGATCTTCTTTGCGCAGCTCCAGTCGGAGACCAACAACCTCGCGGCGATGACCGCCTGCATCGAGACCACGTGCCTCCACTGCCACGGCGTGATGGGCGCGCGGCAGTTCGCGATGGACACCGCGAGCGAAGGCACCGCGTGCGAGGACATGTTCGCGATCCCGCCGCCGCCCGAGGTGCCGTTCGGCCAGCCGTTCCGCCGGGCGGCGCCACGGCAGTGGCCCGGCGGCGAGGAGACCGACCTGCAGCGCTACGGCGCGCTCGCCCGCGACGGCGTCGTCTGCCACCACGTCGCCGCGACCGACCTCGGCGAGGAGCGGACCTTCACCGGCAACTTCGTGACCGGGCCGCCGGACGAGCTCTACGGGCCGTACCAGGACGACACGATCGTCACCAAGCCGATGCAGCACGCGCTCGGCGTGACGCCGATGTACGGCGAGCAGATCGAGCCCTCGGAGCTGTGCGGAAGCTGCCACAACGTCCTGCTGCCGGTCTTCTCGAACTCCGGCGAGCGTCTCGGCGCGAGCTGCGAGCAGTCGACGCACCTCGAGTGGCTGAACAGCGACACCGGGCGACCGGGCCCGGCGTTCCGCTCCTGCCAGGACTGCCACATGCCCACCCACTTCCGGGGAAGGCCGCTCGAGTTCAAGATCGCGAACAGCGAGTCGAACGACCAGTTCCCGCCGACGACGAACCGCCTGCCCGACGACGAGATCGAGCTCACGCCGCGCCCCCACTACGCGCGCCACGCGCTGCACGGTCTCAACGTGCTCCTGAACCAGATGTTCCAGCAGTTCCCGCTGATCCTCGGCTTCCAGCAGATCGACTTCATGTCCGAGCAGCCGTCGCCGGTGGACCCGCCCGCGCCGCCCTTCTCGATCGCGTACCCGATGCAGCTCCCGCTGTTCACCGGCTTCCGCTCGATGCTCGACATGGCGCGTGAGGAGACGGCGAGCGTCGAGCTCGAGGAGGTGCGTCGCCTCTCGGGCGAGCTGCACGCGCGGGTCCGGGTGCGGAACCTGACCGGGCACTACCTGCCGAGCGGCGTCTCGTTCCGCCGGATGTTCATCGAGCTCCTCGTGCGGGACGCGCAGGGCGAGCTGCGGTGGGCGTCGGGGCGGACCAACGAGCTCGGCTTCATCCTCGACGGCGTGACCCACGACGTGCTGCCGAGCGAGCAGCCGGTGCGCTTCCCCGACGCACCCGTGCAGCCGCACTGCGAGACGATCACCTCGGGCGACCAGGTGCAGATCTACCAGGAGCTGATCTGCGACTCGGACGGCGTGCTGACGACGAGCTTCCTGCGTCGCGTCGAGACCGTCAAGGACAACCGCATCCGCCCCGCGGGCTTCGACCCGGCCTACTTCGCGCGCTCGTCGTCGCCCTACGTCCGGGCGCTCGCCACGCTGCACGGCGCAGAGGCGCACGACCCGCACTACTACGACCCGAGCCTCACCGGCTCCGACGTGGTCGAGTACCGCATCGCGCTCGACCCCGACCTCCTCGCGCGCGCCGACCGCGTGCAGGCGACGCTCTACTACCCGTCGATCCCGCCGTTCTACCTGCAGCAGCGCTTCGCCGACGCATCGGTGGGTCCGGGACACGCCGACGAGATCCGCCGGCTCCACTACATGACGAGCCGCCTGAACCTCGGCGCGGTGCGCGACGAGAACGACGAGCCGGTGCTCGAGGGCTGGAAGCTGCGGATCGCGGGCGCGGCGGAGCGGGTCGGTTAGGCCGGTCGCGCCACCGAGCCCGGGCGCTGCTACTCGGCGCCGACGATCACGAAGCTCTGCAGCGCCTCCTGCCAGCGGACGGTCACGTCACGCCCCGCGAAGCCCGGCAGCTCGAACTTGCCCTCGACCCCGGAGAGGAAGCTCGTGCCGAAGGTCGTCACGGTGAAGCTCGCCTCGCCGAGCGGCATGCCGTCGGCGAACGCGGTCAGGGTGTGCGGCCCGTCACCGAGCAGGCTCCAGTTGAAGAGCGCACCGAAGCCGTTGTTCGCGTCGCCGCAGACCGGCTGGGTGTCGGCGCGCCCCGTTCCGTACGCGGTCACGATCGGTGGGCCGCCGTCGATGCGCACCGTCACGACGCTCGCGTCGCACACCCATCCCGAGATCACGCCGATCCCGCTCTGCGCCGAGCCCGGCTGCGGGTTCTCGAGCACGCCGAGCGAGGCCGCCTGCGGTGCGGCCGCGCCGGGCGCGACGCCCGACGCGGCGCTGCGGCCCGCGATCACGAAGTTCTGCGACGCCTCCTGCCAGCGCAGCACGGTCGACTCGCCCGGCGCCGGGAAGCCGTCGAGCTCGTACTCGCCGCTCGCCCCGGAGAGGAACGGCACGCCGAGCGTTGCGACCTCGAAGGTCGCCGAGGCGAGCTCGACGCCGTCCGCGAACAGGCGCAGCGTGTGCGGGCCGTCGCCGAGCAGGCTCCAGTTGAAGAGCGCGCCGAAGCCGTTGTTCGTGTCGCCGCACACCGGCTCGGTGTCGGCGCGCGGCGTCCCGTAGGCGGTGTCGACGAGCGGCCCGTCGTCGATCTGGTACTTGACGGAGGTCGCGTCGCAGACCCAGCCCGAGACGACGCCGATGCCGCTCTGCGAGGAGCCCGGCTGGGGGTTCTCGAGCACCCCGACGGGCGGCCCGGGCTCCGACGCCGCGGAGACCGCGTCGAGCGCGTCGATGAGGCCGAAGCCCGAGAGGAAGTCGAAGCCCGGCGTCTCGATGTCGATCGCGGTCGAGGCGAGCAGCGAGAGGATGCTCGCCGGTGCGAGGAGCGGGCTCTGCTCGCGAATCAGCGCGGCGACGGCGGCGGCGTGCGGCGCGGCCGCCGACGTGCCGGAGAAGTTCGGAAACGCGTCGCCGTCCACGTTGACGCCGAAGAACGTGGTGTTCGTCCCGTCGGGCGCCGCGAGCTCGGGCTTGGCGCGGAGCTGCGGGCCGCCCGGCAGCGGCACGCCGTTCGGGCCGAAGAAGAAGCGCAGCGAGCCGCCGAGCGAGCTGAACGGCTCGACGTTGATCACGCTTGACGGCGGCTGGCGCGTGCCCGCTTGCTCGATCTCACGGTAGTCGACCGCCGCGACCGCGACCACGCCGGCCGCCGCCGCGTGACCGTAGATCTGCGGCGCGTCGAAGGACGAGTCGAAGACGTAGCCCGAGGTGAGCGAGCACGGGCCGACCCGCGACACGCCGATCCGGAAGCGCCTCGCCGAGCCGCAGGCGCGGTTCACCGCGAGCGACACGGTTCGCGGCGTGCCCGAGTTGTTGATGGGCGACTCGAGCACCTCGATCGGGTCGCCGCCCGGGCCGCCACCCTGCAGGAAGCAGCCCTGCGGGCTGTCGGCGATCGCGCCCGGGATCAGCTGGCAGAACCCCGAGGTGCAGTCGAAGAGCGCGATGTCGAAATCGGTCGACGCGCCCGGCCCGAGCGCGCCGTCGAAGGGCTCGGCCCACTGGAGGACGAAGCGCGCGCCGCAGCCGCTCGGCAACGTGACGTTCGCCACCTGGTTGCCGGGCCCGAAGAGGTGGAAGTTGTTGTCCGGGTCGGCGGGGGCGCCGTCGACGTAGTCCGCCTCGATCCCGAACCTGCCGTAGTTGCCCGCCGACGAGAAGAACGGGATGCCCGCGTCGACCGCGGCCTGCGCCGCCTGGGCGACGACGCCGTCCTGGAACATCGGCTCCGCGAAGTAGAGCACGTCGTCGACCAGCACCTTCGCGCCGCAGGCGCGCAGCGCATCGATCGCCGCGGCGAAGCCCGGCTCGCTGGTGAACGCCGTCGCGAAGAGCAGCGGCGCGCCGGGCGCGAGGTCGTGGATCAGCTCGGCCATGGCGCGCCCCTCGTCGGTCCGCCCGGGCACGTCCTGCAGGACGACGACCGAGGGCGGCAGGTCGCCGCTCACCTGCGACGACGTGCCCGACACGGCGCGGGCGCAGCCGGTGCCCGTCACCGTCCCGCTGCCTGCGCTGTCGAAGCTGTCGGAGAGGATGCCGATCGGCACGCCGCTGCCGTCGACGCCGAGCTCGGCCCGCGCCTGCGCGGCCCGGATCAGCGTGTCGGCCTGGCTCGTCACCGCGCCGACCGAGACCAGCGGGCGGTAGTTCGGGTGGATCGTCCGCACCTCGGAGATCGCCGCGACGCGGTCGAGAAGCAGCGGGTCGCAGGTGCCGATGGCGCGCGCGTACTCGGGGTACGCCTCGTCGATTTGCATGCCCGCGGCCTCGAGCCGCGCGACGACGTCGGGCGTGAGCTGGGTGAGCCGGACGTCGATCTCGACCCCGCCCCGCGCAACCGGCACCGAGGGCGCCACGCGCTGCGCCTGCGCGACGCTCAGGCCGTCGCGCACGCGCTTGCGCACGGCGATGAGCCCCGAGGAGACCTTCTCGAGGTCGGGGTTCCCTTCGTACGCCTCGTTCTTGAAGGTCTTGAGGACCTGGGCCTCGGCGCCGCGAGGGGCGGCGGCGAGGAGGAGCGGGACGAGCAGCGAGAGAAGTCGGGTGGCCAGACCGGGAAACGAGCGGAGGATCCATGTGCGCACCGGGCATGCCTTCTACCGCGTCGGGCGGGCGGACGCCATCCTCGAAATGCGCCCTGACGCGCACGGGCGATGGTCCGCTCCGGGCGACACGAAACGCAGTTTTCTGGACAGCCGCTGTCTCATGCGGCGCGTCAGGAAAGAAAAATTGCTTGCTTCATCGCCCGTGGGGAGATAGCCAGGTCGTACCTTGAGAGTCGGATGGACGAGCCTGATCTGCGGCGCCGCGGGCTTCCTGCTCGGCGTGGCGCTCGCGCGGACGCCTCCGCCGCAGGCGGAGGGCGGCGCGCCGGCGGGTGCGGTGGGCGCGGGGCAGCGCGCCCTCGCCCCGTCCGGCGTGGCGTCGGGAGCGGGAGAGGCGGCCATGACCGCGCCGCGCGTGCTGCGCC
>FWPU01013413.1_pt1 | contig 10329 bp, 15 predicted proteins | sample 2228361 | NCBI WGS metagenome assembly FWPU01 (sample SAMEA103939777, study PRJEB20133) | metagenome | reverse complement strand
ATTTTTGCACGGACCAGTTCCTCAGTTTTTTCCTTTTCCTCCTTGCTTTTAAATAGCTCATCAGCAATGTCTAAGGCACTCAGAATGGCTCTCTTATTACCCGGTAAGGAGGGTTCCCTTTCTGCAACCTCATAAAACTTGCCATCCACATAATGGGCTACTTTCCGAACGTATTCTGGACCCTCCTTTGCCCTCAGGAGGTAGCTCTGCCCGAATATGCTCACCCTGGTGACGTGCTCTCCATTCATGGACCCCCTCCCTGGAGGGCCTCGATCTTGGCCAGCTCCGAGAGCAACTCTTCAACTTTAGAGCGTACCTCCTCCCGCTCAGCCTCCAGCCTCCTCAGGTCCCCCTCGACCTCTTCCCGCTTGGTCTCTTCCTTCTTGAGTCTTTCTCTGAGCAGTGAAACCTCGGCCTGGAGTTCGCCCAGAGTAGCTTCCAAAGAAGCCCTCTCCTGCCTGGCTTTGGCAAGGAGCTGGAGGATAGCCATCACTTTCTCCTCCAGTTCCTTCAATTTATGGGGGATCATTTTACTGCTATTCATCGTCTTATATTTCCCGACTCCAGGAGAATTAAAAGACTATCCCTCAGCGGATAACGGCCCCTATCTGGACCTTTAATTCCTCTAAAATCCTTTTATGGACTTCATTTACCTCTTCATCGGTAAGGGTTCGCTCCCTTGCTTGGTAAGATACAGAAAAGGCCAGGCTTTTATAGCCATGGGGAACCTTCTCTCCTCTATAGAGATCAAAAAGCCTCACCTCTTCCACTATCTCCCCTCCTGCTTGTTGAATGAAGGAGCGAATCTCAGCGGCCGGTGCCTTTTCAGGCACCATCAGTGCAATATCTCGAACTACCGTTGGATATTTAGGAAGAGGCTTAAACTTTGGACTCAAGCGCTTTAGCCTGAAAAGGGCCTCCAGGTTTAATTCCAGGTAATAGGGACAGGCCCTCAACTCAAAGGCCTCTAACACTTCCGGGTGGACTTTACCAACGAAGCCCACCACCCTTTCCTCCACCACTACCCTGGCTGAATGGAAAGGATGAAAATAAGGAGGAATTATCCCTGAAGTTACGTCCATTTCTAAACCCAAAGCCTCACCAAGGGCAGTCAAGACGCCTTTAATATGATAAAAGTCTACCTCTTCCTTTTCCCCTTTCCAAAATTGCTCAGACCAATTCCCTACCGCTATAACCCCGATACCTTCTATCTCGTGGGGGAGGGGTGAACCCTCTTCGGGGTGGTATGTCCTGCCTATTTCAAAGAGCTTTACGGTCCTGACACCTCTATTCTCGTTCGCTGCCTGGTTTTCTAAAAGCCCTGATAGGAGCTCGGTTCTCATTACCGCCTGCTCCTCACTCAGGGGATTTTGAATCCTCATAGCTTTACGGAGAGGGCTATCCTTTTCAATTTTTAACTTATCAAAGACATTGGACTTTGTAAAGCTAAAATTTATAGCCTCGTAAAAGCCAGCGGAGGTAAGGACCCGCCTAATTGAGCCTTTCAACTCGCCATATCCCCTCTGGCTTGGTACTCGTGAGCGGCCGGAGGGGAGGGTAGTGGGGATGCGTTCAAAGCTATGGAGCCTGGCCACCTCTTCCACAAGGTCAATCTCCTGCTGTATATCATGACGGAAGCTGGGCACATTAACCTCTAGCTCTCCTCCATCTCTGCTAACTATGGAAAACTCCAGGGTTTTCAGGGTTTCGGCCATTTCTTCCCTTTTTAAAGCAGTGCCCAAGATCCGATTGGTCCGATCCACCCGAAGAGATAATCGGAGGGGAACCCACCTTATCATGTATTCGTCGACCACACCCTGGGCTACTACACCTTCTCCAGTTTCCAGTATAAGGTAAGCAGCCCTATCTAAGGCCCTTACTGTCCCCTCCCTGTCCACATACCGCTCAAAACGGAAGGAAGCCTCTGTTGTCAGGCTTAGAATTTTCGATGTCCTTCGGATACTTAGAGGATTGAAATTGGCGCTCTCCAAAAGGACATTACTGGTATCTGGACCAACCTCCGTTGCCGCACCCCCCATGATTCCTGCTATCGCAACGGGAGAGGTGGCATCAGCGATAACCAGCATCTCAGGAGAAAGAATACGCTCCACACCGTCTAAGGTGCGGAGTCCTTCCCCTTCTCTGGCCTGGCGGACTACTATCCGCCGCCCCTCCAACAGGTCATGGTCGAATGCATGGAGGGGCTGCCCCAGTTCCATCATTACAAAATTGGTGATGTCTACAACGTTATTGATGGGCCTGACCCCAACGGCCTGGAGTCTCCTTTTGAGCCACGATGGGGAAGGTCCAATCCTAACCCCCTGGATAATACGGGCAGAATAACGGGGGCAAAGCTCTGGGTCCTGGATCTGGACAGAGGTGAGGCTCTGAACAGGAGGACCGTTCTCCTGGAATTGCCAGGAAGGGATGCGAATAGGAACGCCTGTTAATGCTGACACCTCTCGGGCAATGCCTAAATGACTGAGACAATCCCCTCGATTGGGGGTAACGCCCACCTCAAAGACCACCTCTTCCAAGTCCAGGGCTTTGGACACTTCTGTCCCGATGGGGAGGTCACAAGGGAGAAGCATAATGGCCACCTCCTCATCTCCAAGGCCTAACTCTGCCTCCGAGCATAGCATCCCCTCCGATACTTCTCCTCTAATTCGGGAGGCCTCAATACGGCGTCCATCGGGTAGGACTGCTCCAGGACAAGCAACGGGAACTCGATGCCCTGTTTTTATGTTCTTTGCCCCACAAACAATGGAAAGGGTCCCTGTCCTGATTCCCACCTGGCATAGCCATAGGTCAGAAGCCCTGGGATGGGGCTTCATAGATAAAATCTCTCCAACAACCACGCCTTTAAATCCCGGACCAATCCGCTCTATGGACTCCACCTCGAGGCCGGCCATGGTAAGCCTCTCAGCCACCTCTTCCCAGGAGAGGGTAATATCTACATATTCCTTGAGCCAATTAAAGGAAACCTTCATGGGGAACTATTCCCTTCTATTTATAAACGATTATGTATAAGCTAATGGGGAAAACCAATTTTGTCAAGGCTGACCTTCTTCAGTGGACAGGAATGGGTTGAGAGAAGGATTAGAGGGTATGGAACTGACGGAGGAAACGGAGGTCATTTTCGAAAAACAAACGGATATCATCAATCCCAAACTTCAGCATGGCTATTCGCTCTACCCCCATGCCAAAGGCAAAGCCGGTGAAGGTCTCTGGGTCGTATCCTACCACCTTAAAGACCTCCGGGTGAATCATGCCTGAACCCAGGATTTCCAGCCATCCCGTTTGGGAGCAGACCCGACAGCCAGAGCCCTGGCAGATAACACAGGTGATGTCCACCTCAGCGCTGGGATCGGTACAGGGCAAGAAGCTGGGGCGGAAGCGGAGTCTAACTTCTGGACCAAACATCTGATGGGAAAAAGCCTCAAGTACCCCTTTTAGGTCAGAGAAGGAGACCTGCTCATCCACCATGAAGCCTTCCACCTGATGGAACATAGGGGAGTGGGAGATATCTGCATCCCTGCGGTAGACCTTTCCTGGGGCAATAATCCGGATAGGGGGCTTATAAGCCTCCATTACCCGAATCTGGACAGGAGATGTGTGAGTCCTGAGGAGGACCTCTTCGCTTATATAGAAGGTATCCTGCATGTCCCGGGCTGGGTGGTCTTTAGGGATGTTTAAGGCTTCAAAGTTGTAATAATCGAGCTCAACCTCCGGCCCTTCCGCTACCTCGAAGCCCAGGCGGGTGAAGATATTGATTATCTCCTGGAAGACTATAGTTATAGGATGGAGGCTTCCCAGAGATAAGGGGCGACCCGGGAGGGTGATATCAATCCAGTCCTTTTGAAGCATCTCTTCCCGCCTTAGGGCCCTGATTTCCTGGCGGCGCAGAGATACAGCCTCCTCCAGCTTTTTCTTTAACAGATTGGCCAGTCGTCCTACCTCGCGGCGTTCACTCTCGGGAAGACTGGAAAGGCCTCTGAGGATAAGAGTAAGCTCCCCTTTTCTTCCGAGATAGCGAACCCTTACCCTCTCCAGCTCCTCCTCACTATGAGCCTGGGATACTAACCCCATGGCCTCATATTCTATTTTCTTTATCCTTTTATCCATTGCGCCCCCACAAACGTCTAACGATTCGGCTGAGAGGCGCGAGCGCTGCGAGCGTCCCCTCCAGCCGATTGTTATGCGACCTGCTGCAGCTTGTTGACAACGTCGCGACCGGATGTCGGCGGCGGGAGGGGCCTTCCTTCTTTCCTATAAAGTTCGATTGCCTCCTCGACAATTTGGCATAGTTCATCGAACACGGCCTTTTCGTCGTCGCCGTGGCATCCGCCGTAGATCAATCCCGGGGAACTGCCGATGTAGCATTGATCTTCCTCGGACCACTCGACAATTTTTACGTATCTAGCACTGTCTTTCATTTCTTCGACTCCTCGATGGCGAGATGCACGGCACGGACTTGATACTGCTTTGCATCATCGCCCGGATTACCGGATATTGTGACAGGTCTTGGCACTTTGGGGTGGATGAAGTTTCTGTGGCTACCCTTGCCGCCTCGATCAACAAAGCCGGCCCTCTCCAGCTCCGCTATGAGCTCTCTTACCTTCGGCGGCACGTGATAATCCCTTGCACCTCAGTCGCATAGCGACTGCGGGTTGAGCGGCGCGCTACCACGCGTCCGTTCCACCCCGTCGTTATGCGCTCCACCAAAAATTAAGTTGCTAGGCAAGAGGCTCAATCTTGCCAGGTGGCTCCAAGTTCTTCGCTCTTCGCCAGGCCTCCCTCAACTCCTCTTGATGCTGTGCTGCCCATTCGGTTACCAACCCTATCGCACGCGGTGGAAGCCGACCTTCTATTAGGGCCAGTGTTTCGATGCCCACCAACGCCTCGTGCTCACCGTATATGGCGTGGAAGTGAGGCGGTAGGTGGTCGTCATAATACATCCTGATCACGATGCCATAAAACCGGCAGAGTTCAGGCACTGGTACTGACCAACTTTATCTTGGGAAATATCTCCTCAGGTGCCTTTCCTGTTAGCCTGAGGTAAAGGGCATCTGGACATAGATCAATACCCTCTCCCCAGGCAATGGCTCCAGCTTCATCTATCCTTACTGCCTCGAAGAATGCTTTATCCCGCCAGGCAAGAAAGACTCCACGTCCTGCAAGGTCCGAGAGGTCAACCTCACCCTCGGCGCCATCCTCATACCGTAACCAAAGATAGTAACCTTCCAGCGCTCTGACTTCCTTAGGTCTCACCATCGGTCTACCCCCTCTGGGACATGCATTATCGCCCTCAGCATCGGCAGTTTACAAGATGCGCCTAACGCCTAAAGTCAACGGCGGGCTATTTCCCGTCCGCTGGAATGGTTTGTTAGGCGCTGCTCTTTTCCATTTGTAAAAATGACACTTCAGAAATGTTGGCCTGTTCTTTTGCGTGTTCAATAGTCATACTTACAAGATTGCCTTTTTCATCTAAGTCGATATAGAGGTTCTCGGTTATCTCTTTTGTTTCTACAACTGGTGCATTTGAGAATTCAATTAGTGCAGTATCTGTATCTGAAAAATACCGAATTTTCATTTTCCTACATCCTCGTATGATATGTTTCGTATGACTCTAAGATATTTCCCAACTTCTTCGATAAAACTCCATTTCCTAATCCTTCTATCAGTTTGAACTTCCGTTTTTAAAGGATTGTTTATGGTTTTCAATATCCATTCTTCTTTGATAATTACCCTGTCTGGACGTTGTCTGACAAATAAAAAGTATTGGGTATATTTCATAATCGTATTCTATCATTTTTTCAGCCTAACGACCAAGCTCAGCCGCACACCGGAGCTCCAGCAGAGGCGGGTCGGCTGGTGCGCCTTGTTAGGCCACCCTATTCCTAGGACGAGAAAAAGCGCTCATAATCATTGTGGCTTCCAATCCAAAACTACGTAACTGTGTCCCCCTCAAGAATACCAATGGCACGATAACCACGCGTAATTCTCACAGACCAAATGTTTTCTTCGGCGTTGATACATTTGAAATGGAGTGAAGGATGGAAAGGATTCTTTGCCCACAATCGGTAGGCTTTTCTGGCACTTCGTTTAATTTCTTTGCTAAGGGCTTCATATGCCTTCCAAAAAGATGGTAGTGTGGCAGATTTCATAATTTGTCATAGTCCATTGGTTTTGCGTGCCCCTTCGCGATTTCCCGCTTGGCCCGCCTTGCAGCAGCAGCTAGTTGTTTCTGTGTTTTCTTGAACCGTCTGTCCCATTCCAACTCATCTTGCAAGTCCAAGAGATATTCTCGAAGATGCTCGATCACTTGATCTTGCATCGGTTGAGGCAAAGATTCCATCATTTTGACCAACGTGGCAATTGAATTGGATGACATAACCCAAACTCCTTTCCTAAAATCTTACCTCACTCCAATATACACTTTTGCCCCCTTAGATGCAACTTAGGTGGCTTAACGATAAAGCTCGGCCTTCGCTGTAAGCGATCGGGCTGAAGCGCTGAGTTAGGCAGAAATAGTCTGCACAATCAGCGGCAGCCTGCTGAGTGTAAGCTGCCTCAGCTCGACCTTTCGGCTAGCATTGTCGATGTCAATACCCACAAGATGTCCTTCGGCATCGTAATCAAGAACAATGCCTTCAGAAATCTCCCGGCTTTCGACGCTTGGACGCTCGGAAAGGTCAATATACAACGAATCGGTGTCGGGATAATAATTGAGTTTCATGGCTTGAACCCTCTGTCTGGAAAAGCGTTCTGAATCGTCACCTTGTCTTCGAGGGTGACTCTTATTATTATGGGGTCAGGTCTTGAATTATCATTTTTTATGCCCCAGCATGGGCCTTGGCTACCTTGGCCAGCTCTCCAAAGGCCCTGGCATCTCTAACTGCCAAGTCAGCCAGGACCTTTCTGTCAATCGCCACCCCTGCCTTCTTAAGCCCACCCATCATAGTGCTATAAGAAAGCCCATTTTCCCTGGCTGCGGCATTGATACGGATAATCCAGAGACCCCTGAAGTCTCTCTTTCTTGCTCTCCTGTCCCTATAAGCATAAGCTAAGGCCCGGTTTACGGCTTCCTGCGCTGTTCGATAGCAGCTCTTCCGCTTACCCCAGTATCCCTCGGCTAACTCTATGACCTTTTTCCGCCTTCGCCGGGTTTTATATCCACCCTTTACTCTCGGCATCTTTCCCCTCCCTGAATTTAACCATAAGGCAAAAGCCTCTTGATCCGTCCCTTATCGGCATCAGAAACCAGGTCCGCCTTCCTCAAAGCTCGCTTACGCTTAGCGGATTTCTTTGTCAATAGATGGCTAGCGCCAGATTTGAGTCTCCTGACCTTCCCGGTCCCCGTAATTTTGAATCTCTTTGCAGCGCCTTTTAAGGTTTTAGTCTTTGGCATCTGTCCTCCAAAAACGAAAGAATAACCCAAAATCACTCTGCTCTTGGGCCTCTATTTATGTTCCTCAGAAAAAAGCTTCTAAGTTGATTCCTGATGACTGGGAGCTGATTGCTTCTCTCCTGATGGGTGGTGACTGCTCGAGAGCTTTAATGGCCTCGGGGCCAGGACCATAACCATGTTCTTCCCCTCCAGGCGAGGAGGCTGCTCCATTATAGCCATTTCCTTAAGGAGTTCTGCGAACCGATCCAGTAGCTTTTTTCCCAGGTCAGCGTGAACCAGCTCCCTCCCTCTAAACATCATAGTCACCTTGGCCTTGTTTCCAGCCTTCAAAAAGCGCTCAGCGTGACGGACTTTGAAATTTAAATCGTGCTCTTCGGTTTTAGGGCGCATCTTTATCTCTTTGACCTGGATGATGGTTTGCTTCTTTTTTGCCTCCCTGGCCCTCTTGGACTGCTCATAGCAGTACTTACCATAATCCATAATCTTGCATACAGGGGGCCTTGCATCCGGGGCTACTTCCACCAGGTCAAGTCCAAGACTATAAGCCCTTTGAAGGGCCTCCTGCACACTCATGATCCCAAGCTGCACCCCCTCAGGATTAATTACCCGTACTTCCTTTACGCGAATCCTCTCATTAACCCTCAGTCCCTTACCGATAGCCTTCACCTCCTGATTTTAGCTTACCTTCGGGAAGGGAGGACTGCCTCTTTTCTTACAAGGTCGACAAAGGCCTCAAGGGTCTGAGAGCCCAGATCCCTTCCCCCTCTCGCCCTCACCGATACTCGCCTTTCCATCTCCTCCCTGTCCCCAATCACAACCATGAAAGGCACCTTTTCTACTTCTCCCTGGCGGACTTTGAAGCCTACCTTCTCATTCCTCTTGTCTACCTCGACCCTGATTCCCTGGCTCGAAATATCTCTGGATACCTCATCCGCATATTCGTGGTGACGATCTGCCACAGTAAGGATCCGGACCTGGACCGGGGCCAGCCAGGTAGGGAAAGCCCCAGCATAGTGTTCGATTAGTATTCCGAAGAAGCGCTCCAGGGAACCCATAATGGCCCTGTGGACCATAATCGGCTGGTGGAGCTTACCGTCTTCCCCTGCGTATTTTATATCAAACCGCTCAGGAAGGTTGAAGTCCACCTGAATGGTGGTGCACTGCCATGCCCGACCCAGGACGTCCTTTATCTTCACATCAATCTTAGGACCATAGAAGACCCCCTGTCCGGGATCCACTTGATAAGGAAGGTCTTGCCTTTCCAGGGCCTGGCGTAAAGCGGCCTCCGCTCTTTCCCACCCCTCCAGGCTTCCCGCATACCTCTCGGGCCTGGTGGAGAGGTAAATCTCGTACTCCTCGAAACCAAAGGCCTTGAGGATAAATAGGGTGAGGTCGAGGACTCCGAAGATCTCCCCTTCGAGTTGGTCTGGACGGCAGAAGATATGGGCGTCGTCCTGGGTGAAACCCCTTACCCGGAGGAGGCCGTGGAGGACCCCTGAACGCTCGAACCTGTAAACAGTCCCTAGCTCTGCCCAGCGGATGGGTAAGTCCCTATAGCTCCTGGTCTGGGATTTGTATATTAGAATATGGAAGGGGCAGTTCATTGGCTTGATCTCGTATTCCAGCCCTTCTATCTCCATGGGGGAAAACATGTTCTCCCTGTAGAACTCCCAGTGGCCACTCTGGCGCCATACATCCAGGCGAGCAATATGGGGGGTATAAACGAGCTGGTATCCTGACCTTGAGTGCTCCTCCTTCCAGAAGTCTTCTATGAGCTTCCTGACCAGGGAGCCTTTAGGGTGCCAGAGAATTAGTCCTGGGCCTGCCTCTTCTTGGACGCTATAAAGGTCCAGTTCCCTTCCCAATCGGCGGTGATCGCGCCTCTTAGCCTCTTTCAGCTTGAAGAGGTAGGACTCCAACGCCTCTCTTGAGGGAAAGGCGGTCCCGTATAGGCGCTGGAGCATCTTGTTCTTCTCACTCCCCCGCCAGTAGGCGCCGGCGCCCGAAAGGAGCTTGAAGGCCTTTATCATCCCTGTTGATGGAAGGTGGGGACCCCTGCATAGGTCCACAAACTCCCCAACTCGATAGAGGCTTACTCTATCCTCGGCAATCTCGTCGAGGAGTTCCAGTTTCAAATGCTCCCCTTTTGCTTTGAAAAGTTCCTTTGCCTCCTTTTTAGAAAGCTCCATCCGCTCGAAGGGTAAATCCCTAGTGGCCAGCTCTTCCATGGTTTCCTCAATCCTATCGAAATCGGCCTCGGAGATGGGCTCTTCCAGGTCAAAGTCGTAGTAGAAGCCATCTCCAGTAGCAGGTCCGATCCCCAACCTGGCCGAAGGGAAGAGCTGGGTAACGGCTGCTGCCATGAGGTGGGCAGCGCTATGACGGAGGACATCCAGGCCCTCGGGGGAATCAAGGCTAACCACCTCTATAATGGAATCCCTCTCAATAGGGCATCCCAGGTCTACAAGGGAACCATCAAGCCATGCCGCCACTGCCTGCCCCCTTAGTCCTGGATCAAGAGTCTCGATTATTTGGGAGATGGTGAGACCTGGGGGAAAGGCTCCCTGGCCACTACCCTTTAGTTGAATGGTAATCTCATCCATAATAACTCATCCCAATAAAAAGGCATCACGGGCCTCCCCGTGATGCCAAATTAAAAAGGAAGGTGGTAGTCACGGGCGGTCTCGAACCGCCGACCTCTTGCGCGTCAAGCAAGCGCTCTCCCCCTGAGCTACGTGCCTATAAGGAATATCTACCCTATATAAGTTATTAACAGTCACATTCTGCTGGCCGGTGGGAGTTTCTTCTTAGTACATTTCTTTTCAAGATCGCTCAACCGAGCTTCAAAGTCTTTCATCTGCCCACCAACCCGAACTGTAACTTGCGCAACGTTTTCTATTACTTTTGCTGATATCCTA
>FWPU01013412.1_pt1 | contig 10330 bp, 10 predicted proteins | sample 2228361 | NCBI WGS metagenome assembly FWPU01 (sample SAMEA103939777, study PRJEB20133) | metagenome | reverse complement strand
GGATGGAATGTCTTTGATTTTGCAATTGTAGCGATAGCACTTCTGCCGGCTTCTGGAACACTTGCGGTTCTTCGTTCGCTGAGAATTTTCAGATCGTTGAGACTGATTAAAAATCTACCACGATTAAGATTTATTGTTGAATCTCTGCTGCTTTCTCTGCCAAGTATCGGATGGATTTTTGTTTTGCTGACTTTGGTATTTTATGTTTTTTCTGTAATTGGAACAAAATTATTCGGAGCATCCTTTCCCGAATGGTTTGGTACAATCTGGGCTTCGATGTTTTCCCTTTTTCAGATAATGACTCTTGAGGGCTGGGCAGATATTGCAAGAACAGTAAATGCTAAATATCCGTTTTCAAATGTATTTTTTATTACGTTTATACTTATTGCTTCTTATACTACATTGAACATATTTATTGCGATTGTTGTTAATACAATGTCAGAGATTCAGCAAAAAATAAGCGCTCAGCAAACAATGAAAGTGGAAGAGATTATTCAGGATGAAAATGAAGAACTAAGAAACGATATAAAGAATCTAAAGGAACAAATTATCAGACTTGAAGAAAAGCTCTCGAAGAAAGTTATTAAATAATATTTTTATCCAAATACAATAATGTTGAATATCTAAAACGAAAGGAGAAAATTATGACATGTCCGGTTTGTAATGTTGATTTACTTATATCTGATAAACAGGGAATTGAAATTGATTACTGTCCCAAATGCAGAGGAATTTGGCTCGACAGAGGCGAACTTGATAAAATTATTGAGAGATCTGTCAAGTACGAAGATCAGATAAAAGACAGAGATTTTCGGGATAAATACAAAAGTCAGGATTATCATAAGTATAAAAGAAAATCGTTTCTTGGCGAGTTGTTTGATTTCTAAACTTATTATGTTAATATTCTCTTGTTATTTATTTCCAATCAAACATAAAGAGATAAAAAGTGGATATTCTAAACACGATTCAATCAGCGCTTGGCGGCAGTGATAAGAAAGATGATCTTATGTCATCAATAATGCAATTGCTCGGCGGACAGGGCGGTCTGCAAAATCTCATAAATCAGTTTGATGCAAAGGGTTTGGGAGATATTATTGGTTCCTGGGTTGGAACAGGACAAAATAAATCTATCTCGCCAGATCAGATTCAAAATGTTTTTGGTTCAGATGCATTAAGCGAAATCGCATCAAAGCTTGGATTAAATGTTAGTGATTTATCAGGACAGCTTTCAAATCTTTTGCCCGATGTTGTTGATAAATTAACGCCGGAAGGTAAAATTCCCGAAGGAGATATATTAAGTCGGGCTTCCGATCTGCTTGGCGGACTGTTTGGCAAAAAATAAATAATTGCGGAAGAAGTATTGTATTTAATTACATCAACTTGCAGTAAAAATAATTCAGCAAGAAAGAACAATTCTTCACAATATTACTTTTTATTTCATTCATATAGAAGAGGGGCTTCATGATAAATCGTTACCAGTTGCCCCTCCGATAAATATGTTTGTTCCCATATCACAGTTGAGGCAAGCCTCAACTTACAATTTTTGAATCTTTATTTGATTTTCCTGCGGCTCATCGCAAGATTACACATCGAAGGAACAAATGATTTTTCTTTTTTGTTGTTACTTAAATTATTAACAAATCAAGAGGTGGCAATGAAAATAAAAATTAGCGAAAACGGACCCATTTTAATCCAAGTTTCAGAAGCAAAAATTATCAGAGGTGGAAAAGAAGAAACACTCACCTCAAAGACCATTGCACTATGCAGGTGTGGTCAGTCATCCAACAAACCATTTTGCGATGGCACTCACAGAAAATGTGAGTTCAAAGGTGAATTGGTTGAAATTGAAGTAAAGTAATCCCTGCCTTATTCAGTGGTTGATCAGAAAGTTTCTATGTATGTCACACTGAGCCTGCCTGACGGCAGTCGGGTCAATCGAAGTGTGACATCTTACTGAGTTTACCCATAGTTGTTACTCTTCTATATAGCTTGATTTGATCATCCAGTCAGAGTAGTCGAGCTAATAGATATCTTTTAATTTTTGATCAACCATTTTCTATATTGCAAACAGAATAAATCCATCATTTACATTTTTATTTTTTAAGGAGGCATTACTTATGAATTCCCCCAACATAGTTCCCTGTCTTTGGTTTGATAATGAAGCCGAAGAAGCAGTTAAATTTTATTCTTCACTTTTTGATAATTCAAAAATCAACAGAGTTTTGCACTTTGGCAAAGAGGGATTTGAATTCCATCGCAAACCTGAGGGCTCAGTAATGACAGTTGAGTTTGAATTGAACGGACAAAAATTCCTTGCACTAAACGGCGGACCTGATTTCAAGTTTAATGAATCAGTTTCACTTTTTGTTTATTGTGAATCTGAAGAGAGAATTAATTTTTTGTATGAGAAACTTTCTGAAGGCGGCTCTGTTAATATGCCTTTGGATAAATATGACTGGAGTCCAAAATATGCGTGGGTAAAAGATAAATTCGGATTATCGTGGCAACTGGATATTGAGGCAATTAACTCTCCACAGAAAATAGTTCCTTCACTTCTTTTTGTTAATGAAAAATACTACAGGGTTAAAGAGGCTGTGAATCATTACACATCAATATTTCAGAACTCGAAAATTCTTATGGAATATCCTGCAGATGATTACCTTCTTTTTGCTCAGATGAAATTGAATAATTATCTGCTTAATTGTATGAGTGGCGGAACCTTGCAACACAACTTTGATTTCAATGAGGCACTCTCGCTGATAATTTACTGTAACACACAGGATGAAATTGATTACTACTGGAATAAACTAACCGAAGGCGGACAGGAAGTTCAATGCGGATGGCTCAAAGACAAATTTGGTGTTTCGTGGCAGGTTGTTCCGGTAATTTTAGATGAGTTGATTCAAAATCCACACACTGGCAGTAAAGTAATGAACGCAATGTTCAGTATGGTTAAGTTTGATATAGGTAAATTGATGGAGGAGGGCGAAGAATAGAAAAATTTAAGCAAGTAATTCTCAATGCACCACCAAGCCGCTTTTATTCTTTTTTAATTCTTCGGGAATGACTTTTAGTATTTCTGCTTTTAGTGCTTCCAGTAAATGTGTTTTAATGAATGTTGAGGGATAAACAAATCCAACTTCCCTTTTGGGTACGGGATTATTAAACTCTTTTATCTGAGTGAGTTTCTTTTTGTCTTTTATGTATTGCAAAGCAAGATAGGGCAGCAAAGTCATTCCGAATTTTTGCTCGACAAGTTTAATTAGTGTTTCAAGATTTCCGCTTTCAAAAATTACCTTGCTGCTTTTGTGAATCCATTCATTCTCATTGCTTTTGCAAACAGCAAGAGTCTGCTCTCTCAGACAATGTCCTTCTTTTAAAAGGAGAAAGTCATTTACATCAAGATCTTCCTGAGAAATTTTCTTCTTCTTTATCAGCTTATGCTCTGGTGGAAGAAATGCAACGAAAGGTTCGTAATACAAAGTCTCCGTTACAAAATTTCCGTTGTTTGAACGCAATGCAATTATACCGATATCAAAATTGCCTTTATCAAGTCCGCCCAATACTTCATCTGTGGTTACTTCATCAATTATAAGTTCAACATCCGGATATTTTTTAGTGAAGCTGCTGATAAACATAGGAAGCAGATATGAAGAAATTGTTGGAATAACTGCAACACGCAAAGCTCCCACAAACTCTCCTCTTTCCACCTCAAGAATAATTTGAAGCCGTTCCTTTTCTTTCAGAATTTGTTTTGCCTGATCTAAAATTTTTTTCCCAATATCTGTCGGAACGATTGGCTGTTTGTCTCTTTTGAAAATTGTAACTCCCAATTCCTCTTCGAGCTTTTGAATTTGCATACTCAAAGTAGGTTGAGTTACAAAACAATTCTTAGCTGCTTCGGAAAAACTTCCGAACCTTTCAACTGCAACCAGATATTCAAGCTGTGTAATTGTCATAGTAGTTATAAGATTATCTTATACAAATATAAAAATTATCAATTTGTTTTATGAGACTGTTTGTGCGAGATTTAGAGAGTGAAAGTCTTCTGTGTTTGTACATTCATAAATTTTATTTTTGAAGGGGCACTTTTCTGATTATGACTTCAACTATTTCAACAAATAAAGAAAGGAATAAACAATGAGCAACAACGGTAATGGAAGCAAATGTCCTTTTCCACACTCAATGGGTGTGAGTGCATTTGGCACCAGCGTTAATGACTGGTGGCCCAATCGCCTTAAGCTTAACATACTTCGTCAGAATTCCGAAAAATCAAATCCGATGGAGAAGGATTTTGATTACAGAAAGGAATTCAAAAGTCTCGACTACTTTACACTTAAAAAAGATTTGATGGAATTAATGACTCAATCTCAGGATTGGTGGCCTGCAGATTTTGGTCATTACGGACCATTGTTCATCAGACTTTCCTGGCACGCTGCCGGAACTTACAGAATGGGAGATGGACGAGGTGGTGCTGGTGGAGGATTGCAGCGCTTCGCTCCAACCAATAGCTGGCCTGATAATGCTAATCTTGATAAAGCACGAAGACTTCTCTGGCCAATTAAAATGAAATACGGAAATAAAATTTCCTGGTCTGATCTTTTGGTTCTTGCTGGTAATGTTGCAATGGAAGCAATGGGATTTAAGACTTTCGGATTTGCCGGTGGAAGAGAAGATTACTGGGAACCTGATGAAAGCATTTACTGGGGCTCAGAAAAAGAATGGTTATCTGATAAGAATCGTTACTCAGGCGAAAGAAATCTTGAAAATCCTCTTGCCGCAGTTCAGATGGGATTGATTTATGTTAATCCTGAAGGACCTGGTGGTAATCCTGATCCTGTTGCAGCTGCAAAAGATATTAAAGAAACATTTAGCAGAATGGGAATGAATTTAGAGGAAACCGTTGCATTGATTGCAGGTGGACATACATTTGGTAAAGCTCACGGTCAGGGTGATCCTAAATTGATGGGACCAGAACCAGAAGCTGCTGATATTGAAGAACAGGGTTTAGGTTGGCATTATAAATACAAATCCGGTAAAGGACCTGATACATTAACAGGCGGACCAGAAGTTACCTGGACAACTACTCCAACAAAATGGAGCCACGATTTCTTCAAACATCTTTTCGAATATGAATATGAGTTAACAACAAGTCCTGCAGGGGCAAAACAGTGGGTTGCGAGGAATGCTCCGGAAATTATTCCTGATGCATTTGATCCAAATAAGAAACATAAACCCACAATGCTTACCACAGATCTTTCGTTAAGATTCGATCCTGAGTTTGAAAAAATATCCAGAAAGTTTTATGAAAATCCGGATTTGTTTGCCGATGCTTATGCACGTGCTTGGTTTAAACTTCTTCACAGAGATATGGGACCAAAATCAAGATATCTTGGACCTGAAGTTCCTCAGGAAGATTTAATCTGGCAGGATCCGATTCCCGCAGTTGATCATAAACTTGTTGATGATAAAGACATTGAAGAATTGAAGAAGAAAATTCTTGCTTCAGGACTTTCAGTTTCTGAACTTGTAACAACTGCGTGGGCATCAGCATCAACTTACAGAAATTCAGATAAAAGAGGTGGTGCAAATGGTGCACGCATAAGATTGGAACCACAGAAGAGTTGGGAAGTAAATAATCAACCACAGATTGCAAAAGTTCTTTCTGCTCTTGATAAAATTCAGAAGGAATTTAATGCCGCACAAAAAGATGGGAAGAAAATTTCTCTTGCCGATTTAATTGTGCTTGGTGGTTGTGCTGCAGTTGAACAAGCTGCTAAAGATGCAGGATACAATGTAAAAGTTCCTTTCACTCCGGGCAGAACTGATGCATCACAGGATCAGACAGATATTGAATCATTCAATTACCTTGAACCAGTTGCAGATGGATTCCGAAACTATGCCAAAGGAGATGCAGCAGCTTGTGCAGAACACATTCTTGTTGATAAAGCAAATCTGCTTTCATTAACAGTTCCTGAAATGACAGTATTGGTTGGTGGAATGAGAGCATTGAAAGCAAATTATGACGAATCAGATTACGGAGTATTTACCGATCGTCCCGGTGTACTAACAAATGATTTCTTTGTAAATCTTCTTGATATGAAATACGAATGGAAACCGGTTAGCGGAAAGAAAGATAAATTTGAAATCCGTGAAAGAAAGACAGGCGATGTAAAATGGAAAGCAACAAGAGTAGATTTAATCTTTGGTCACAACTCTGAATTAAGAGCGGTTTCAGAATTTTATGCTTGTCCCGATAACAAAGAAAAATTTGTCAGAGACTTTGTTGCTGCTTGGAATAAAGTAATGATGCTCGACAGATTTGATCTGCTTGATTAATAAATATTTGTTCACTTAGCGAACCGATTAACAAAGCCGCGGTAGAGATGCTGCGGCTTTTTAATTTCCTAATTACCAAAAGGTCTTATAGTAATAAACATTCAAATTCATTCGAAGAGATTTTTAACTATTCACTATTTTCCATTCGTATATTTGTTATTATTGAAGTATGTTGATTAGTGGATTGCTATCTGATAATTACTCTCTTACTAGTTGAGATGATAAATAGAATTCAGCGACGAAATAAAATTGAAGGTAAATTAATATTCTTCACAAATAATAGAGTATTTTTATGAATGCTATAATTAACAAAAAACTCGTTGAAGATATTAGAGCTCTTATCGAGGATAGTCGCAACTATGTTGCTGCTACTGTTAATTCTGCTCTTACAATTCTCTATTGGCAGATAGGGAAAAGAATTCTGGATGATGTTTTACAAAATCAACGAGCGGATTACGGAAAAGAGGTTATCCATACATTGGCTTCTGAATTGACAAAGGAATATGGAAAAGGTTGGAGTGAAAAACATTTACGGCATTGCATTCGTTTTGCTGAGATTTTTAATGATTATGAAATTGTCTCTACACTGTGGAGACAATTCAGCTGGTCACATATTAAGGAATTGATTTACATTGATGAACCCCTTAAACGCGATTTTTATATTGAAATGTGCAAAATCGAAAAGTGGAGCATCAGAACTTTACGTGAAAGAATAAATTCGATGTTGTTCGAAAGAACTGCCATCAGTAAAAAACCTGAGCTGACGATTAAAAAAGAATTAGATCAACTTAAAAACCAGGAAAAAATTTCCCCGGATTTGGTTTTTAGAGACCCATATATCCTGGATTTTTTAGGTTTAAGGGATACTTATTCTGAAAAAGATTTGGAATCTGCAATTCTGGTTGAATTACAAAAATTTATTATTGAATTTGGCTCTGACTTTGCATTTCTTGCACGACAAAAACGAATCACAATAGACGAAGAAGATTACTACATAGATTTACTGTTTTATCACCGACGGCTTAAATGTCTTGTTGCAATTGATTTAAAGTTAGATAAATTTCAGGCGGCATATAAAGGACAAATGGAGCTTTACCTGCGCTGGCTTGAGAAATATGAGATGATGGAAGGAGAAAATTCACCTATAGGATTAATTCTTTGTGCTTCAAAAAAACATGAACATATTGAACTACTCCAACTTGAAAGTAGTAATATAAAAGTTGCGGAATATCTTACTCATCTTCCCGATATGAATCTTCTGAAACAAAAACTACATCTTGCAATACAGATAGCTCAACAAAGAAGCATTGAATCAGGTAAATCGAATAGCAATGAAGACATTTAATTGTAATTTGAATTCATCGTTTTGTAAAGTAATGATGCTCGACAGATTTGATCTGCTTGATTAATAAATATTTGTTCACTTAGCGAACCGATTAACAAAGCCGCGGTAGAGATGCTGCGGCTTTTTTACTGATTTTTACCTTTAAACCTGTTCACTTCTTTGGGTCTCAATAACAAATGCTTTGTTTTTCTTCCATTAACTCTTTTCCTCCACATCCTGAAACTTGATAGCTTTATTTCTCTTCTCATAATTTCGCGCACTTCATTTTCTTTTAATCCAAACTGATATTCAATTGCTTCAAATGGAGTGCGGTCTTCCCATGCCATTTCTATTATTCGGGATATTTCTGATGGTGAAAAGTTTTTCATATTAAGTTAAACCGAATAAATAATTTATGAGTTCAATTGTAGGGGAAGGGCTTCCCGATAAATCGGGACAGATTGTCATTCCCGCTTCCAATCTCTTCGGACAAGGCAACCCTTGTTACTGCAATTATTATTTTTATTTGACCTTTGTAGGGGAAGGGCTTGCCCTTCCCAAATTATTATAATACAAACCTTCTATTATAATCGGGACAAGCTGTATCTGCCGTTGTTTTGGGAATGATCCCTTTTGGGTTGAGCGAGCCTCAATGGTGAAATTACCCTTCATCAGGAAATTAAATGATTATAACAGACAGGGCAAGCCCTGTCCCTACACAAAATCCAACGGAACAAATTCCCATTCATTATTGTTCTTAAATAAACAAATTAAAAAGTAAAAGAGGAATAAAATGAAGAATAAAACAATAATTATAACCGGTGCTAATAAAGGCATTGGTAAGGAAGCAGCAAAGCATATCGCAAAACTCGGAGCCAAGGTTTATATGGCTTGCAGATCGCTCGACTCTGCAAACCAGGCAAAGGAAGAAATCATTAAAGAAACCGGAAATCAGAATGTGTTTGTGATGCATCTTGATCTTGCGGATATGAAATCAGTTAAATCTTTTGCTGATGAATTTAAGCAAAGAGAAAATAAACTTGATGTTCTTATCAATAACGCCGGTCTGTGGACAAAAAATAAAAAATTAAGTGAGTTAGGTGTTGAGTATACTTTCACTGTTAATGTACTCGGTCATCAGCTATTAACTCATCTTTTGATTGATGAACTTAAAAATGCTGCACCATCGAGAATAATAAATGTAGCTTCTCATTTTGCTGGCGGACTTGATATTGACGATATCAACTTTGACAAAAGAACTTACAACGAAACTCTTGCCTACAAGCAAACCAAACAGGCAAACAGGATGCTAACCCGCGAATGGGCTAGAAGACTTGAGAATTATAATATCTCGGTATATTCAATGACTCCCGGATTTGTCCCTTCAACTGAGTTATTCAGAGAGCAGAATGTTGTTGGTAAATTTTTGCTGAAAGTTTTTTCTCTTATTGAAGGAAGAACAATCGAAGAGGGTGCAGATACAATTGTGTGGCTTGCATCCGCAGATATAATTAACGGCAGTAACGGCGGATTTTATAATCAGAGAAAAGAAGAAAAATGTAAGTTCAACAATCCCGAAGAAGAGAAAAAACTATGGGATGAGTGTGAAGTATATCTGAGTAATATTAAATTTGAAAAACAGATTCTGAAATCAGCTTAAAGGGCAGGTAAACATTATGAAAATAAATTTAGATGAGCTCCGATACAGAATCAGAACAAATTACAGGTTTAAAAAACGATTGAGAAAACTTGTAATCATCGGAGGCATAGGTATTCTGTTTTTAGCAATAATTGCTGTGGTGGGAATTGTGTTTTTCTCTTCAGCAATAATCAGCTTCCTGTTTGCCAATGTACCCGGACTATTTGAACTAGGATTTAATTATGTGAGAAACTTTTCAAGCTCATTTATGCTTGAGGAATTAACTGCGTTACTTGTTCCGCTTGCAGGAGGAACTAATGTGGCTGAATTGCAAAATCTAATAACACAATATTTTAATCAGCTGGGTAATAATCCAAACATTGATTTTGAAAGCTTTCAGAACTTTATTACAACCGTTAAAAACTCCGCCTTAGATAATCAGATATCTAATACAGAATTAGAATTAATCAGACAATTTTTATTGAATTAGAAATATGAAAGTAGGAATCATCGGTAGTGGAATGGTTGGTGCAACTTCGGCTTATGCAATTATGATGCGTAAAGCTGCAAGTGATATTGTACTGATTGATGCAAACCAAAAACGTGCGATTGCAGAAGCACAGGATATTATGCACGCAGTTCCGTTTGCTGCTGCAACAGATATTTATGCAGGCAGTTATAAAGATTTGAAAGACGCAAAAATAGTTGTGATTGCTGCCGGTGCAAGTCAGAAACCCGGCGAAACAAGACTAATGCTTATGGAGAAGAATGCTTCTATTATGAGAAATATTATTTCTCATACAGCAGAAGTAAATCCAAATGCAATTTTTCTTGTCGCAACCAATCCGGTTGATATAATAACTCATATTTGCACCGATATTGCAAAAGAGTTCAAAATTCCTCAGTCAAGAATTATTGGAACAGGAACAACATTAGACACGGCACGATTCAGATCATTGCTCGGTAATCACATCGGTGTTGATCCACAGCATGTTCACGCTTATGTAGTCGGTGAGCACGGCGATTCAGAG
>FWPU01013411.1_pt1 | contig 10330 bp, 8 predicted proteins | sample 2228361 | NCBI WGS metagenome assembly FWPU01 (sample SAMEA103939777, study PRJEB20133) | metagenome | reverse complement strand
AAATGTAAGTGAGATTTTTTAATAGAGATTTGAAAAGGCAAAGCTAAAATTTGAAGCAAATGGTCTTGTCTTGCTTCAGAGAGAAAAAGACAAAAAGGTGTAAAATTAGCTACAAAAAAGGTTAAGGTTTGGAAGAAAAAAATAAGAGGAGTTTTAGGGTTAAAAAAAGGTAAGAATTCTGAAAGGGAACCTTTAAAGAATAAAGTTCTTTATTTTTAAAATTTGTAAAATTTTATGGGATTCACCCATATTAAATTGAAGAGGTAGATATTTTAAGGGGTAATTAGTAAATGAAAAGTTTAAAAAACTTTTATGCATTGATCTAATTTAAAGGTTATATTTTTTGAAGAGGAAGCTTTGGTCTTAAAAGTTAGAACAAAAACACAAGAAAACTCCTGTTGAATTACCTTTTTGTTCTGCTTCAGTTGGAAAAGGACAAAAGAAAGATTTAAAATTAATTAAGAAGATGAGAAAGCATCAAGAAACATGTTTTTGAGCATTTTCCATCTAATTGATAAAAAATATTTTAAAGACGAGGCATTGAGCAAGGCATTAAGTACCGAAGAAATTGGAGTTTCAGCAAAAGCTTCAACTAAAAACCCTAAGGCAGCTTAAAGGCAAAAAAATTAAAATAAAAAAGATGGAAATGCATCTTAGTAATTTAAAATCTTTGAAAGCTTTATTCAAAAATCCAATTTGTCCCTTTTCCGCTGAACTAATACAAAAATAATAAATAAATTTTCATCTTCCGAATGTTCTTTTAGCTTTTTTGCGCCTTAACTTTACCCTTTTCCATCTGAAACAGGAAATGTGCATTTTCATTGAACCAATAGACCCCTCAATTCCCCATTTTTCAAAGAGGAATAAAATAAAATTTCCCTTTTACACCAACCTTCCCATAAGGTACCTATATTAAAATAAGAGAAAGTGAATTGATATTAATGAAAGAAAAAAAATTAAGATTAATTTGTAATATAATAAAGATTATGGAAAAAAAACTTAATGGTTATAGCTTAATTTATTTAATCTTGGAGAGCAATGAAATTTAAAAAATTTTTTTTGCTTTTTATCATTTTATCTTTTTCTAATTTATATTCAAAAGAAAAATTTATTGAAAAGATTATTTTAAATAGGCAGGAAATTTTTGATATTAATAAAAAGGAAGAGTCGGGATGGTTTTATAAAACAGCAAATTATTTTCATATTTTAAGTAAGGAAAGTTATATAAGAAGGGAAATTGGTTTAAAGGAAGGAGACCCTTGTGATCCCTTAATTTTTGAAGAAAGTGAAAGAAAATTAAGAAGGACAGGGCTTTTAAACCCTGTTTCCATAAGTTATGAAGAAACAGAAGAGGGGTGTATTGTTTATGTAAATACAAGGGATACTTGGACTACAAAGCCAGGGGTATCTTTTAGCACTCAAGGTGGGGAAAATACATATTCTATTGAAATTGAGGAAGACCATTTCTTGGGATTGGCTAAAAACTTGCTTATATCTTTTAAAAGGGAAGTGGATGATAAAATTTATCTTATATCTTATGGGGATCCTCAAATTTTAAATACAACCCTTGATGGCGGCTTTTCCTTATGGAATACAAGGGAAGGGACAGGACATTCTTACTATTTTTCATCTCCCTTTGATCATATTAATGTGGAAAAGGGTTTCAATTTTAAAGTTTTAAGGGAAAGAAGAGAATTTACATTGTATTGGGAAGGAGAAAAGGCATATAAGTTTATTTCAAGGATAAGTTCTTTTAATTTAAATTTTGGAAAAAGAATTGGTTTTAAGGAAAGTGAAGCTTTAAGGTTTTATCTTTTTTTGGAAAAAAATGAAAGGGATTTTGTAAGTGATAAGGTATTACTGGAAGGAAATCCCTTTAAAAAAGACAAATCTTATGATTTTTTTTATTTTGGTTTTTCCTTTGAAAAGATAGTAGCTAATTATAAAAAGACAAAGGGGCTTGTGGGTTTTACATCAGATGAAGATTTTTTAATTGGTCCAAGATATTCTTTTCATTTTGGTTTTTCATCTCCTTTGTGGAACGGGGATGAAAGTCAAATTTTTAAGTTTTATTATGAAGATGGTAAGATAAAAAATAATCTGTTTTGGCAAAGAAAAGCAAGGTTTGAATTTAAAACCTTGGATAAGAAACTTTTAAATAGTTATTATTCCCTTTCTACAAATTTGTTTTTAAAGTTTAAACCCTTTTCTACTTTCATTTTTGCTTTTCAATTTGATGGATTTATAAATCCAAATTTGGATGGAGTTTTGTATTTGGGAAGTGAAGAGGGGCAAAGGGGATATGACTATAATTCGGAAAGTGGTTCAAAGAGGCTTAGAGTTACAATTTTGGAAAAAAATTTATTCTTTAAAAATGTTTTATCAATTGCAAATGTGGGAATAGCATTTTTTGCTGATGGAGGAAAGGTTTGGGGATGGGGGAAAAGTTTTAGGGAACAAAATTTTTATTTTGATGTGGGGTTTGGTTTAAGATTTGAAGTTATAAGGTCCAAAATTGCCAGGATTTCCAGAATTGATTTTGCTTATGGATTTCAAGAGAGAGGGGGTTTCCAAATTTCTATTGCTACAGGAGAATGGTTTTTTTGATTATATATTTTTGCATTTTTTAATTAAGTTATATAAAAATCCAATTTCTTTTTCCCTTAAGTTTGCCCTTTTTATTAATTCAAGGATTAGTGCCTCTCCATGTCTGTAATCCCTTTCTTTTAAAATATTTTTGCTTTTTAAATTTTCAATTATATATTTGTAAAAATGAAATACTGTTTCTTCTTTTGAATGGGACTTTAAAATTTTTTCTTCCTTTGAAATTTCATATAAATAAATTGAAACAGCAATTGCCAAGTTTATGCTTCCCCTTTCACCTTCTGCTGTTTTTATTGTGGAGAGGCAATCCATTAACCTTATTTCTTTTTTATTTAAACCCCTTTGTTCATTTCCAAAAACCAGAGCAGGGGAGTTATGGGTTTCAATAAAGGGAATTATTTCTTTTGGGCTATATCTTTTTGACCTGTACCTCCCACCAACTCTTGTGGTTCCAATTAAAAAATGCCCCTCTTCCTTTAATTTTTCTAAGGAATTATAAATTTTTAAATTTTTTATTATTTCATAGCCCTTCATAGAAAATTGTTTTGCCTTCTCAGAAAAAGGCTTACACCTTGGCTTTATTAAAATTAAATCTTTAAAATCAAAGTTTGCCATTGCTCTTGCAATGAGCCCTAAATTTATAGAAAATCTTGGTTTAATTAAAACAACTTTTACTTTATCTCTTCCCACTTAGCCTCTGATGTAAAACCAACTTCTGCTTCTCCTTTGTATTCATAATTATAATAAGAGTTATATTGCCAACCAAGGTATTCAGAGTCACCTCCCGAATGGGTTGTTATGAAAAATCTATTAGAAAGGGAACCAAAGGAGTTTGCCACATCTAAAATAGTTGCCGGTTTTCCCTTACTGGGATCTACAGGAATCCAACCAAAGGGAGGCAAATAAACTTGAACCCACCGGTGATATACATCATCAATTGAACCATCATCTCCCCTTACAACAATTCCTGCTTCATATCTGGCTGGAAGCCCTGCAGCCCTTGCAAGAGCTAAAAAAGCAAAGGTAAATTCAGAACATGACCCACTACCCCTTTTTAAAATTGTTTGAGCTTTATTCCATCCCCCTGTCCTTTCATAGGATAAATTTGTATGGAGGTATTTATGTATCTTAAAGGCAATCCAAAGGGGATTTTTTTCATTTCCTATTATTTTTTTTACTAAGTCCTTTATATATTCATCAGTTATGTCCAATTTGGTTCCATCTATAAGGTAAGCCCTTTTTATTTCTTCAGGAATTTCCTCTAACCCCTTTACCCATTCAGGTAATATAAAAAAGTTTAAATCCTTTGTTTCTAAACTTAAGGAATAGCTAAACTCCAAGCATTTATCATTTTCAATTTTCCCTGAGAGATGAGCAAATTCCTCGTTCCATTTATCCTTTAATTTTTCATAGTTTTGGGGAAAGAATTTTATTTCACTTAAAAATTTTTGATGGGGATCTTCTTTTGGGATTGCAAAATATATTTTTCCAAAGACCTCAGAGGAGGGACCTTTGTTGCATAAGGAATTTTTAAAGGTAATTTTTCTTTTTTTAAAATTGCTTGTATAAAAGGGTTCTAAACTGGGAGAGATATCTAAAACTAAAAGAACCTTTTTTTGAAAATCCAAAAGGTATAATTTATCTTTATCCCTGTAAATTCCTGCAGGATAAGGAGTAGGGGAGTTTAATACTCCAAAAATATCCCCTTCTTTTGTTGCACAATAAATTTTGTCATTTAATCTATCTGTTATCCAAAGATAATTTCCATCAAAATGAATCCCTTCTGGGGCATTACTTAAGCCAGAAAAGGATTCAATAATTGTTCCATCAGTGGGATCTACTTTTAAGAATTTTCCCCTTGATGTTGCCCATAAGTTTATACTATCATAAGCAAGGGAAAAGGGTTCCACTTCTAAGTCCTCTAAAACCTTTTTTACCTTTTCTTCTTTCAAATCAAAGAGGAATAACTTCTTTAAATAAGAATCGAAAACCCAATAGCCCTTTTCCGATTTTGCAATACCCAAAGGGTTTTTACAAGGAAGTTTTATTTCCTTTTCAATTTCCAATTTTTTTAAGGAAAAATAAATGAGCTTTCCCGTTTCCCTATCAGTAATTAATAAAAAATCCTTTTCCCTTTCAAGTCCATAGGGCTGGTTTATTTTTAAGGGAATTTCTTTTAAGACCTTTCCAATTTCACAAAAACAAAAGTTTGAAAAGATTAAAATAATTAATAAAAAATTTAAAAAGGATTTCATATAAACCCCCTTTTCATTTTTCATATCCAAAATAAAAATATAGCCCTAATAAAAAGGCAATAACATTTGGAGAAATTGCAGATAAAAATGGGCTAAGCATTTGTATCTCTCCAATTTTACCAAATATTATAACTAAAATCCAGTAAATAAGCCCAAATAAAAATGCCTTTGCTAAATTACCCCATAAATGGGAATAACTCTTACCATAAGTTATAGAAACAATTGATACAAAACCAATAAGGAGCAAAAAGAAGGGATAAAATAGCTTCTGCCATAGTTTTATTTCCCATTTATAGGGCTTGTAGCCTGCTTTTTTTAAATTTGAAATATATCGCTCAAGTTTAATTATATTTAAGTTATTTGGATTATCAAAGATGTCAAAAAAAACCTTTGGAGAATCGAGCATATTATAAATTTCTTCCTTAATTTCTTTAAATTCAATCTTATCATTTATCAACTTTCTTTCCCAGCCCTCTTTAATAAACCATTTATCTTCCATAAAATTAACTTCCTTTGCTTCTAAGATAACTGAATTATCCTTGTCAAAGAAAAAACCCTTTAAGTCCAAGAGGGTTTTTTTATCTTTTTCAAAGGCCTTATATTGATAAATCCAATTATTTTCTGTTGCCACATAGAAATCATTTCCCATCAAGCGAAAAACCTTGGAAATTGGCTTTTTACCCGTAATTATGGCTTTGTATTCATCTAAATTTTGGTTTATTGTGGGCAAAAAAGTTTCTGACAAAATAAAAATTATTATTCCTAAGGAAAAGATAAAAATTAAGAAGGAAGTAATAATTCTAAAAATAGGCACTCCTAAACTTTTTAATGCAGATATTTCCCTATTTTTTTCCAAGAGGGAAATGCAAACGCCTAAAGAAACCAAAACGCTAATGGGAAAGATAAAATCATATAAACTTTGGGGAATTGCATTTAAATAATAAGAAAAAATAAAATAAAATGTTGGCTTATTTTTTTGAATATCTTCTACTATTTGGGCAAAGTCCAAAATTATAAAAAGGGATAAAATACAAAGGGAAGAAAATAAAAACCAAGGAATGAAGCTTTTTAAAAGATAAAAGTCCAAGAGATAAAAGTTAAAAGTTGACTTTGTGGAATAAATCTTTTTCCTTTTTTCTTCCTTCTTTAATTTTATTTTTAAACCTTTAAAAAAACTTTTTTGAGGTAAAAATATGGCAAGAATAATCCAAAAAGAGAAAAATATTGGAATAGACCACATACTAAAAGCTGGGTTTATCTTTCCTTCCACAGCAAGGGTTTCATTATAAATTAAAAGTAAATAGGCAATTAAAATCACAAAGAGGGAAACGAGAACTGCATATCCCTTTACAGCTCCCTTTTCCCTTCTCCTTAAAGAAATGGATAAAGATAAAAAGCTAAAAAGAAAAGTAAGGGAGGGGAGTACAAACCTTTTATGAAATTCCACTTTTGACTTATTTCTAATATATTCATTTGGATCTTTGAAGGAATTATAAAGTTCAAATAAGTTTTGCTCCCTTGCTCCAACCCTATAGATAGCATTTTTTTGAAAAGGTGGAAATAATAAAATGTCTTGTTCCTTTGCAGTATTTTTTTGAAATTTTCCCTTTTCACCAATTCCAATAGTAATAGAATCTTTTATTTTAAGCCATAATTGATTCCCTTCCTTATTTAAGTAAACAACCCCATTTTTTGCAAATATGTATTGATTTAATTCCTTCTGAGTATAGTCAACAAGGAAAATCTCTTCCCATATCCTTTTTTCTTCAAATAGATTTTTAATATAAATTATCTTTTTTGGAAAGGTCTTTATAAAGGTCTTTGGCTCAACTGCTTTTGTAATTCCACTTTGAAGTAATTGTATTCTATATTGAACAAGATTTTTATTTGCCTTAGGCAATATTACAAAGCTAATAATACAATGGATAAATAAGAATACAAGGGCAATTTTAAAAGTTTCTTTATAAAAAATTTTCTTTTTAAATCCAAGGGAATAGAGGGCATTAATTTCATTTTGACTTTGCAATTTTGCTATAGAAAGTAAAATTCCAAAAAATACAGCCATAGGAATAGTAGATGTTAATATAAATGGAAAACTTAAATAAATTATATAAGTTGCCTTAATTAAGGGGATTCCATTTTTTAAAGATAATTCTGCAATTTCAAAAAAAGAACTAATTATAAATAGAGAAGTAAAAAACAATAATCCAAAGAAAATAGAAGGATAAAATTCCTTATAAAAATATTTAGTTAAAAGCATCATCAAATTATTATACCACAGAAACAATGTCCGATAAGATATATTATGTTAAAATTTATGTTAATAAAGCATTTATTTAAAATAATCTATTATTCTTATTTTTATGCTATTAAAACATTTTAGTTTATTGGTTCTAACTTAACGCCTTGCTCAATGCCTCGTCAAAAAAATATAACTTTTCAATTAGGTGGAAATACATCAAATTGTCCCAATGAAACTTTACTGAAATTTACTTTTGCTCATACACTTTCTCTATTATATATTCCTTAAATTCTTTTACTATAAATTGACTGCCCCTATCCGAGATTACTCTCTGCTTTGCAAATGGAAATTTCTCATGTGCTTCCTTAAGTTACCCAATGTGCCTTTGGTATCTTACTGTTGTGCCTGTTCATTATCCCCAAACTTCCTGCCCTTTGTAAAAATTATTCCTCTTTATCCCTATATAATAATTTATCAGATTCCATTATGTCAAGTTCTACCCGTTCCTTATTTTAAATCCCCACAAGATTTTTTTAATTTCAAATTCTCTTCCTTAAAAGCCACCCCATTACCTCTTTTTGCTCCGCTTTTTTTTCTTTAAGTTTCTTTCCCTTAAAATATCATTTTCCTTTTTTATCTGAAGCATGATATTAAAAATTTAAACTGCCCTCTTCAATTTTTTTAATTAAATTTTTTAAGATTTCTATTATTTTTTCTTTCTTTTCTTTTTCTTCTCCAAAATATCTTAGTTTTATTTGAAAAGGTAAATCTTTTTCTTTCCATTCAAATATAAACCCCTTACTTTCATTCTTTTCTTTTCTAATCTTTCTTATCTCTTCTCTTCCTTTTCCTGAAACAATTTCATCTATTATTTTTCTCATTTCATTTATGTCTTTTGCTTTGGATATTTCAATTAGCATGGACTTTGAATTGATGTCGGCATGCCGACATAGATTTTTTATTTCTTCTGGTAACTTTGCAATGGCAATAGTTTCTGAAATAGTAGACCTTTTTTTCCCAATTTTTTTAGCTATTTGCTCATGCGTATAATGGTATTTTTCTTGTAAAATTAAATATCCTTCTGCTTCTTCAAAGGGATTTAAATCATGTCTTTGCAAATTTTCAATTAAAGCCAATTCTAAGATTTGAGAATCATTTTCAACTATCATCTCAATACAAGGAAGGTGTGTAAAACCACAAGCAATTGCAGCATGATACCTCCTCTCCCCTGCTATAAGCCGGTACTTTCCATCATGTGTAGGAGTTACAAGGAGTGGTTCTAAAATGCCGTTTTGCTTAATTGATTCAATCAAGCCCTCCATATCTCCAAGTTCTTTTCTTGGTTGATCTTGATTAATTTCAATTGCCTCAATTGGGATATTTCTTCCAATTGGATTATCGTCTCTTTCAAAAAGAGTATCAATAAAATGTTTAGAATGTCTCATTTTTTTTTCCTCTGGCAAACCTTTTTTCTTAGACACGGCTTAACACCTCTTCCATTAATTGGTAATATTCCAAAGCTCCCCTTGAAGAAGGAGCAAAAGTAAAAATGGATTCTTTATATGCAGGGGCTTCTTCAAGCCGCACATTTTTATGTATAATTGTTTTAAACAATTTATTCCCAAATACATTTTTAATTTGTTTAAAAATATCCCTTGAAAGCAAAGTTCTTCCATCAAAGATTGTTAATAATACACCAATTATTTGCAAATTAGGATTTACTCTCTTTTTAATTTTATCTATGGTTTCCAACAAATCATCTGTTCCTTCTAAAGCAAAATAAGAGGACTGAATTGGAATTAAAATATGAGTTGCAGAAACCATAGCATTTATTGTAAGTAAACTCAAAGATGGTGGGGTATCAATAATTATATAATCAAAACTATCTACAATTGGAGTTAAGGCATCTTTTAAACGAAAATGAGCATCCAACTCCCCTGCTACCATTGTTTCAAATTTTGCAAGGGAAATATTAGAAGGAATTAGTTTTAAATCAAATTGATTTGTTGGCAGGATTATTTCTTCTATAGGACAACCTCCTGGAATTAATACATCATAAATGCTTTTTTTTACCTTTTCATTATTCAAAAAGGAAATTGTAGTATTTGCTTGGGGATCCATATCAACTATAAGTGTTTTTAAATTTTTATTTGCAAGAGCTGAAGCCAAATTTATGGCTGTTGTTGTTTTGCCTACTCCACCTTTTTGATTTGCAATTACCAAAATCATATTACATTTTATATTTACTTAGTGCTTCTGGATCCACTTCTTCAAGCCATTTCTTTAATTGTTCAAGTTCATCCCCTTCAGAAGTCATGTCAAAAAATTTTGCCTTTTGCATAATCTCTTCATTAGCAAAGATTTGGCAATTACATCTTACAGCAAGAGCTATAGCATCAGAGGGTCTTGAATCAATTACAAATTTCTTCCCATCTAAATTCAAATAAATTTCAGCATAATAAGTATTATCTTTAATATCACAAATAACAATTTTTTCAACAACTGCACCTAAATCCTTTAAAATATTATTTAATAAATCATGGGTCATAGGTCTTGGAGTTGTAATATTATCCATTTTTAATGCAATAGCTTGGGCTTCAAAAAGCCCTATCCAAATTGGAAGATACCTTTCTGCTTTTGAATCCTTTAAAAGCACAATTGGGGAATTTGTAATTGTGTCAAAAGCAACACCTTTTAATATTAAAGAAACTTCCATTTTCACCTCCAGAATTTAATTTAACAGAAATGATAATACTTTGTCAAGGGGTCTTTGAGATGCATCTTTAAGAATGTTTATTAATGATTAAATTTTGGCTTTTTTATTAAAAAATTAAAAATTGAAAAATTGTATATCTTGTAAAGTTATATATTTTTGAGATACAAGCCGTTTATTTTATGATTTATAGTTCATCTGAAATTTGGTTTTATTTTTAATGTAAATCCCTCCCCTCCCCTGCTAAATATGTTTGATAAGACATCATTTATTTTGGAATAAATTATTTTCTTCCAGTTCAATTTCTCTTTCATCTAATATTTGACCATCTTTTTTTAAAATTAAAATCAAATTTAATCAAATTGTCCTTGCGTTTATGAGAAAAATGTCCAGGGGAATTTTTTTAAGAATTAAAATTAGATAAATTTAACCCAACTTTCGCAAAAGGGTATTTGGGGAGAAATTTAAAATTAAATTTACCCTATTTTACCCTTAATTTTTTATGTTTTTCCTTTT
>FWPU01013410.1_pt1 | contig 10330 bp, 6 predicted proteins | sample 2228361 | NCBI WGS metagenome assembly FWPU01 (sample SAMEA103939777, study PRJEB20133) | metagenome | reverse complement strand
TTCGTCGAGATGGAACTGCTCGTAGAGGTCTCGTTCTTCGATGAACGGCAGTATTTGCACGCGCCAACTCAAGAGAGGCCGGCCCTCGGAATCGAAAATCGCCCGCGCGGGAAATCGCCTATAAACGTCGTGATAGTTGTGCATCGCCAACCCCAGTTGTTTCAGGTTATTCACCGCTTGGCTGCGACGTGCGGCTTCCCGCGCGCCCTGGACCGCAGGCAGCAGCAGGGCGACTAAGATGCCGATGGTCGCCGCTTGCGACTCCCGCCCGCCGTCCAACCGTTTGTAAAGGGTGTCTCCTTTACGATCGGGTTGGATCGCCCCGAAATAGTGGTCCGTGATCCTTTGCAGATATTGCGCCATTGCCCGTTCCACCGGGTCTTCGCTTTCAGCGTGGCGACCGATTTCCTTCGAGAGCCTCCCTTTGACCTCTTCCAACATCGCCGACACGATGTTTTGGAGCTTCAGTGCGTCGGCATCATTGTTGGCCCTCACCGCCACATACAGAAACGGCTTTTCGATCTGGTTGGCTCCGGCCTCGACTTCCGCCACCAGCGCCGGGATATCTTGCAACGCAGCCAAGGTCGGCGGAGGCGGATTCTGAAGCATCAGGCCGGACACCAACGGGCGGAGAGGCTCGAAATCCATGGCCAACGCCGCGTCCGGCAAGCGCTCCATGCCCCGGATGATTCGGCTGACTTTCCCGGGCTGGGGATCCTGATGATTTTTCAGCATCTTTTGCAGCAATCCCTCGTGCGCCACGATCACGGAATGATCGTCGGGCAAGAAAATGCTCGGCGTCAACGAAGGAATGCGAGAACGATAGTAAGGACGGCCGTCCAAAGTCTGTTTCTCGGCATCTCGCTTGAGCGGTACAAACAATTGAGCATCATCCAGGGGTGCGGAAGAGCGGAGGATTACCCCGACTTGCGGCGGACCGAATCCCGTCACCTCGGCCACCCCGACCGCCCATTCGATTTCCAAAGGATCGAGGCCGAACTGCTGTTTGCCCGCTGCGGAAATGACTTCGAGCGGAAGCAGCTCGGATTCGGGGGCGGTAAGGACGCGGCGGGGATGCAGCACCACCGCCGCTGTAGCACTCGGCGGAATGTAACCGATATCGGCCGTGACGCCGTCCGACGACCCCGTCGAGGCACTTTGGGCGAGCAACTGACGAACCTTTCCGGCCGGTCGGGGTTTCGCCTGCTTGACCGCAGGGACGCCCGACTTGCGGACAACGCCTCCCTCGTTCGCCGCTGCGAGCGCGGCCAACCAGTGGCTGTGCAGTAAGGCCGTTGTAAGCAACCATACCGTCACAAGTCTGCATCGACATTTCATGTCGCACCCCCTCTGCGGACGAGACCTTTCGCGACGGTCCTTCCCCCGGCCCCGGCGGCCAAAGCATTCAAGGCCTTATCGCTTGACCCAACCTCAGTCCATGCACGATCACGCAATGTCCGGATATTGCCACGGCGGGCGATAGTCGCGGCGAAGCAAACAATTCGCCTCATCGTCGCCGACGATTACCTCCTTCTCCCCGTCCCAAGCGATGCTGCGTCCCAACTTCAAGGACAGCATCCCCAGCAAGCTCATGTTCGTGGAGCGATGGCCGATCTCGATGTCGCAAACTGGCAGACGCCGATTCTCGATCGCGTCGAGGAAGTCGGCCCAAAGCTCCGGGATGTTGTGGTTGTCCTGACCGTGGAGCTGGGCGTCCTCGTGAATGACGGACTTGCTCTTGTTCGTGGGATAGAAAGTCCAGCCGTCCAGCCAGCCCAGATGAAGCATGCCCTCGGTGCCGTAGAAGTAGCAGCCGATGTTGTGCTTTTCCGCATCGTTCCCGCCGTAGCGGCGGTGCTCCCAAACGGCGGTGAACGACTCGAATGTGAACTGCACGACCTGGGTATCGGGCGCGTCGTCATTGGCTTGCCGAATGAAGCGCCCTCCCGTTGAGGCCACGTGGCGCGGGTATTTCTCCTCGGTCCACCACAGGATTTGATCCATCCAGTGAATGCCCCAGTCTCCCAGCGTGCCGTTGGCATAGTCGAGAAACTGGCGAAAACCGCGGGGATGAATGGCCGGGTTGAAGGGCCGCAGGGGGGCCGGGCCGCACCAGAAATCCCAATCCAAGCCGGCCGGCGGTTCGGCATCCGGCGTGGCTGAACCTGCTCCACCCGGATAATGCACGAAAGCCCGAACCATGCCGATCTTGCCCAACCCGCCTTCCTTAAGAAACCGCTGAGCCGACATGCAGTGCGGCGAGACCCGTCGATGCGTCCCCACTTGGACGACGCGATCGGCTCGGCGCGCCGCGCGGACCATGGCCCGCCCCTCATAAATCGTGTGGCTGATCGGTTTCTCGACGTAAACATGCGCTCCGCTTTCCACCGCGGCGATCGTAATCAGCGGGTGCCAGTGATCGGGCGTGGCCACGATCGCGATCTCCGGTTTTTCCCGCTCCAAAAGCTCCCGATAGTCGCGATATCGGGCCGGAGTCGTGCCGGTCCATTCTTCGACCTTGGCCGCCGCGGGACGGAGATGATTGTCGTCCACGTCGCACAGGGCGACGACTTCGCATCGCCGCGATTCCACCGCCGCTTGGAGGATGTTCATTCCCCACCAACCGGAGCCGATCAAAGCCGTGCGAAAACGTCGTTCCTTCTCGGCTCCGATCACTGCCGGTGCGTTCCACGACATGGCTCCCACTCCGATGACTTGCATGGCTCTGCGTCGGGAAAGTTCCACGATCTCACCTCCGGTACTTGAGGGCCGGTAGCCGATAACGCCGAGTTTGGTCGGCGTTCCAAGCTTGAAACCCGTGCTGCGATCCAATGGCCGCGGGGTGCGAAACGAATCCTGAGATTAGTGTGACGCTTGACGCGGCCATTTGCAACTTGAAACGGAAGGTACTCGGATGCCGGACGGCTGCGCGTAGCCCGCGTCCCCTCTCTTCCGTTGGAACCAATCGCGGCCGCGGCCGAGCACGAAGCCCTCCGCACCGCGCGTTGAATTCGGCTTTTCGAAAGGATAAACTTTGGGGGCGGTTGAAAGCAGTGTTTGAGACGCAGCCCTGCGCCGCCGGTTGCATGAAGAAAGGCGGCGGGAATCGCCGAACCTCTCGTCAGGTCGGTTGCGGCAGTGAGCGGCATCGCAGGCAAGATTGGAGCAACGACGCATGCGAGTCGGATCGCACATGGTTCAAGCGCCTCGAATGGCGCTCTTCGCGATGATGATAGCGGCCGTTTGGGGAAGTTCCCTCCCGTCTTTGACTGCCGAGGCGTCCGGCACGGAAGATGACTCCGCAGCCGTGATTTGGGTCGAAGCGGAGCACTTCCAACAACCGGGCGGTTGGGTCAATGATGCTCAATTCGTCGATCAAATGGGATCGCCCTTTCTTCTCGCCATCGGCCTGGAGGGCCCCGTGGCGGATGCCGTGACGACCGTCTCGATACCCAAGGCCGGCGGGTACCGGTTGTGGGTTCGCTGCCGCGATTGGGTGCCTGAGTTCAGTCCCGGACGGTTTCAGGTCTTCTTGGGCGACGAACCGTCGCAGAAGGTCTTCGGAGCCTCCCGATCCGGCGAGTGGATTTGGGAAGACGGGGGCGAATTCGATTTGCCGGCGGGGAACTTGGAGATACGCCTCCGCGATTTGACCGGACACTACGGACGTTGCGACGCCGTCGTCCTGACGTCGGATCCGGAATTACGTTTGCCGGACGACCCGGCCAAGATCGCCGTGCTGCGCGAGCGCTACGGCGGCGTCAGTCGCGAAATCCGCGACATGGGGCCTTACGACACGGTCGTAGTGGGCGGCGGCTTGGCCGGCACGTTTGCCGCCGTAGCCTCGGCTCGGATGGGCTGTCGCACCGCGCTCGTGCAGAATCGCCCCGTCCTCGGCGGAAACGCCAGTACCGAAATCCTCGTCAATCCGGAGGGCGATACCACTCGCGAACCGCTGGATCCCGGCGAGGGAGGGATCATTGAAGAGGTCCGCGGCGACGTGTTCGGGTATTCGGAGCGATTGCTGAACTTGGTACGCAATCAACCTAACTTGGACCTTTTCATGAACACACACGCAAAGGGCGTGGAGTTGGCTGAACCGAACAAAATCAAGGCGGTACTGGCCTTGGACGTGAACAGCGGACAGCGCTATCGCTTCCTCGGGTCCACTTTCATCGACTGCACGGGTGACGGGGCGATCGGCGTTTGGGCGGGAGCCGAGTATCGTCACGGACGGGAACCACGGTCGATGTACGGCGAAACGCGAGCGCCCGAGGTCGGCGATCTCAACAAGGGGACCATGGGCGGAACCCTCCGTTACGCCACCGAGCAGATGGCATCTCCCGTCGCATTCGTCGGCCCGGAATGGGCAAGGCAATTCCCCTCCTGCGCCGACTTCAACCCCGGCAGGCATCCGCAATTGCGATTCGGCGGTTGGCAGTGGGTGATCGAGTACGGCGGCGAATTGGATACCTACAAGGATGCCGAAGTGATTCGCGACGAACTGCTTCGCATCATTTGGGGCATGTGGGATCATGCCAAGAACCACTGCACGCAATTGGGAGACGAAGCCGACAATTTCAAGCTCACCTGGGTCAGTCACGTCGTCGGAAAACGCGAGTCGCGGCGTTTGATCGGCGACTATGTGATGACGGAGCACGACATCGCGAATCGCACACTCTTTCCGGACCGCGTGTCCTACGGGGGCTGGGGAATCGACATCCACCCGCCCAAAGGTTTTTACGACCCCGGCCCGGCCGCGATCTTCTCGCACAAAGTCAAGTTTTCGGTCCCGTTTCGCAGCCTTTATTCCAAGGACGTGGATAATCTGATGATGGCCGGGCGCTGTATATCGGTAACGCACGCGGCGTTGGGCGCCACCCGGGTCATGATTACCTGCGGACTGCAAGGCCAAGCGGTGGGAACGGCGGCCGGCTTTTGCAAGCTGCACCGGACAACGCCGCGCGGGGTCTATGAACGGTATATCCAGGATTTGCAGCAACAGCTCCTCAAGGACGGCTGTTACATCATCGACCTGCCGAATCAGGACCCGCGCGACCTCGCCAGGGGCGCGTCCGTTACGGCTTCAAGTATGGCCCCGAACGATGTCTATCAACCCAGTGCCGCCTTGACTCGCCACAATCTGGATCACGATCGCGCCGTGATGTTCCGGTGGAAAGGCGGCCGTCTCGAATCCGTCGCGGCGCACCTCGAGTCCACCGCGGCCGGCCCCGTCGCCTTGGAGGCTCATTTGTGTCGCGCCGCGACCCTGGAGGATTTTCAGAACGCCGAGCAGATCGCAGCGGTCAAAATCGCCGTCCCGCCCGGCAATCGCGATTGGGTTAGCATCCCGTTCGGCGCGCAGCTCGAGCCGGGCTACTACTATTTGTGGCTTCCCAAGACCGCGGGCGTGAGCTGGGGATTGTTCAGCGAAGAGCCGCCCGAGACGGCCCGAGCTTATCGGAGCGGGGCCGCATGGACTCGCATGTCCGGTTGCTATGCCTTCAAAACCGAGCCTTCCGGCGGACAGGCCTTGCCCTTGGCGGAGGAACGGGCGGATCGACCTTGGTTCGCGCCCGAGAACGTGATCGACGGATTCGCCCGAGCCGTTCGAGGAGTCCCGCACTCGTGGCGTCCCGACCCCACGCTGAATCTCCCGCAATGGGTCGAGCTAAGGTTCGCTTCGCCGGTGGAATTCGATACGGTCCACGTCAGTTTCCAAAGTCGTCAGCTCGCAGCAAACGATTTTTCCTTGTCCGCGTTCGTGGATGGGCGTTGGCAAACTCTGTCGCGCGTGTCGGACAACACCCAGCGGCGATGCGTTCTGGCCGTCCCTCCGACGCGTGCCGATCGTGTGCGTTTAACCGTGGAAAAGGCCCCATCCGAGATGGGTGTTTGCGAAATTCGCTTGTACCGAGAGGAGGAATCGGGCAGACCTTGAACACTCCGGCCCGACGCGTTTTCCTCTCCGTTGCGGTCTTGGCCGTAGCGAAGGCATGAGGGAATCGCATTCGGTGTTCCGGCGGCAAGCATCGTCCGGGTTGTCGCGTGGGAAAGAGAATCGTAAGAGTAAGCATATCCTACCCAGGAGGAAAACAATGATGTCTCACGTCAATCGGCGCACCTTTGTAACGACCGGAGCCGGTGTTCTGGCCGGAGCCATGGCCGGACGCAGCCTGTCCTTGGCGGCGGGAATGATGACGGAGGAGTCGGCCTATCGGACGAAGCTGTTCAAGTCCATGATCGGTACTCCCGACGAATCGACGCTGAAATCGTTGAAGGACGCGGGCTTCGACGGCATTGAATCCAATCAGCGGCACGCGCCGCTCGATGAAGCCGCCGCAGCCCGCAAGCTGGCCGAGTCTCTCGGACTCCGCGTTCATTCCGTCCTATACGGATGGGCCAATTTCAACACCGACAGCGTCGCCGCAGATATCGAGAGCGTGGCCAAGTCTCTGGAGACGGCCGCCGCGTACGGAGCGGAGGCCTTACTGCTCGTCCCGTGCCGCATCGGCGGCATGGCCATGCCCAAGCCGTGGGAATTCGATATCGAATTCGACGAAAAGACGGGCCACATCCTCAAGGTAGTAGCGGGCGACAACGCCCCGTATCGCGATTACATCGAGGCCCATAACCACGCCGTCGATACGTCCACCGAAGCCGTCAAGAAGCTCATTCCCGCGGCGGAAAAGACCAAGGTCATCATCGCGTTGGAAAACGTTTGGAACAATTTGTGGGTACAACCCGCCGTTTTCGCCCACTTCGTGAAGTCGTTCGACCATCCCATGGTGAAGGCCTACTACGACATCGGGAACCATGTAAAATATGCCCCTCCGCAAGAGTGGTTGCGAGCCTTGGGCAAGGAAATCGTGAAGTTGCACGTGAAGGATTTCCTTTTGAACCCGGATGGTCGCGACGGGAAGTTCGTCCACCCGCGCGACGGGAGCGTGAACTGGCCTGAAGTTCGCGACGAGATCGAAAAGATCGGATACAGCGGCTTCATGACGATCGAAGACGGCGGGCTAAGCCTGGAGGAATTCAGCCGGCGTCTCGATCTCATTATCGCAGGTAAGTGAAACGCACCACGGCGGAGGAGCTACTGATGAGAAATGCCATGAAGTGGTTCACGGGTTTGGCGCTGTGCGCTGCGGCCGTGATGCATACGTCACTGGTTTTGGGAGAAGAAACCACCGCAAAGCCGCGGCCGCTGCGGGCCGGGCTGATCGGTCTGGATACGTCGCACGTCATCGCCTTCACGGATCTGATCAATGATCCCGCCGCCGAAGGCCCCCTTGCCGAGGTCGAGGTTACTGCAGGGTTCCCCGGCGGTTCACCGGATCTGCCGGCCAGTTGGGACCGCGTCGAGGAATACACGGCGAAGTTGCGAGAGAAGGGGGTGACGATCTACGACGACATCGAAGCAATGCTATCCCACGTGGACGTCGTGCTCGTGGAAAGCGTCGATGGGCGTCCCCATTTGGAACAAGCCCGAAAGGTAATCGCGGCGAAAAAGCCGCTTTATATCGACAAGCCGATGGCGGCCTCGCTGGCCGACGTGCTGAAGATTTTCCGCTTGGCGGACGAGGCCGGCGTGCCGGTGTTCTCCAGTTCCTCCTTGCGGTTCAGTTCCGGTTTCCAGGCGGCGCGGCGGGGGGAATTACCGATCGGAACCCTCCGCAAGTGCACGGCTTGGAGTCCCATGCACGTCGAGCCGCATCACCCGGATTTATTCTGGTACGGCATCCACGGCGTAGAGACGCTGTACACGATCATGGGTCCGGGCTGCAAGAGCGTGGTACGCGAGAGTCCGGAACGCGTCGTCGGTACCTGGAGCGACGGTCGAATCGGCGTATTCGAGGCCCGTAACGGCTACGGTGCCGAGGTCGAGGGCACCGACGGCACCGCTTCGGCAGGGACGTACGAGGGTTACAAACCCCTGGTCATCGAGATCTGTCGCTTCTTCCAGACGGGCGTCGCACCGGTGCCCCGTGAAGAAACCATCGAGCTGTTCGCTTTCATGGAGGCCGCCGACGAAAGCAAGCGGCTCGGTGGCAAACCGGTAGAGATCGCGGACATCTTAAAGCGTGCGGAAGCCGCCGCGAAAGCCGAGTGATGGCACGGATTGCCGGGTGATTGTGCATGGACCGAGGGACGCGCGCATGGTTCGATCGGCAGCTCGAGGAGGTGTTGGCCTCGCTGCCCGATCGCGTCAAGGAGATGATCTCGGCAGTCCCGCTGTATGTGGAGGACTATCCGTCTCGAAAGTTGGCCCGCGAGTTGGGGCTGCGACGGCGGTCCGAACTCTGCGGGCTTTTCTCGGGAGTACCGCTCCACGAAAAGCGACTGGACGAGCCGACGGTCATGTTGCCGGATCGCGTCACGCTTTTTCGCGAGGGGATTCTGGCGGCCGCCGCCGACCGCGGCCCCGCCACGGAAGACGCCGTGCGTGAGGAGATACGGATAACGCTGCTTCATGAGTACGGCCACTATTACGGAATGTCCGAAGAGGAGTTGGAGAACTACGGATACGGATGACTCTCCGCGGTTAGCTCGCGAGAACGTTTTCGTGCTTCGGCGGTACATGCGACTCGCGGTTGAACGACGAAGAATCATTCCCCATCCGTCGGGCAGGGCTCTCTTCACGGAAGACGGAATCTGCGTCTTTGCCGTCGGATTTGCCCATTTAAGTGGGAAGGTATTGACCATGAAAGCCCGTTTGATACGCCTGCACCCCGACGACAACGTGGTCGTCGCGAGTGGGACGATCCCCAAAGGCACGACCGTAAAACTGGCCGGCGTGCGATTGAGTACGGCATCCAACCTCCGCATGGGGCACAAGGTCGCCGTACGCCCCATTGCCGAGGGAGAAAAGGTGCTCAAGTACGGACACTCCATCGGGGTCGCGACGGCAAACATCGAACCCGGCCAGTGGGTTCACGTACACAACATGCGCAGCGCGATTATCACGACACGAGACCGGCGAGGCGCCGATCCCATGATCGCCGAGGCGACCGAGAACGCCGGTCACGGCCAAGCACCCATGCCGGAAAGGAACACAGCCGGCGGATTTTCCGAACCGGATCCGACGGGGATCCCCGCCGAGGGGTAGTGCCTCGCAGGCGTAAGCGGTTCATGGGCCGGTGGATTTCGTACACAAGCCGTGTCGATTGCGAGAGCGAGGGATTTCCTGATCATGGACCAATCGCCGATTACCGATCTTCTTCTCGAACGAGAATGGCAGGGATTTCAGCGTGAGGACGGCCGCAAGGGCATTCGCAATCTCGTATTGGTGGTCTATCTTGTTGAATGTGCCCATCATGTGGCCCGGGAGATTTGGCTGCCCTATCGCAAGGCGGGTGTGCACTTGGCCGGTTTTCCAGGTTGTTATCCGAACGCGTACGCGAGGCGTGTGCTGGGCAGGATTGGCACGCATCCCAACGTCGGGGCGGTCTTGTTGGTATCGCTGGGCTGCGAAAGCTTCGATGCCGAAGGCCTCGCCCGGGAGATTGCCGCTTCCGGACGACCGGTGGAGACCTTGGTCATCCAGCAGACAGGCGGTACGGAAAAAACGGTTCGGCTGGGGCGTTCCTGGGTCAAACGCCGACTGACCGACCTGAAAGAGGTGCCGCGCTGCTCCATGACCGCGGCCGATCTCACAATCGGTACGATTTGCGGCGGATCGGATGCCACCAGCGGTTTGACCGCCAACCCAGCCTGCGGATACGCTTTTGATCTCCTGGTGGACTCCGGCGGCACCGCGATCTTCGAGGAAACGGGCGAACTGTTCGGTTGCGAGGGCGATTTGACGCGTCGGGCGATTACGCCTGAGCTGGGGCAAGCTCTCGCCGATTCCGTCAGCAAGGCCTTCGATTATTACGCCACGCTGGGGCACGCCAGCTTCGCTCCCGGCAACGCCGAAGGCGGTCTCACGACCATCGAAGAGAAGTCGCTCGGCGCATACTTGAAGAGCGGCACACGCCCGATTTCCGGCTTGCTGAAACCCGGGGACATTCCACCGGGCCCGGGATTATATCTCCTAGATGTGGTGCCGGACGGCGAGGTCCGCTTCGGATTTCCCAACATCGCCGACAATGCCGAGATCGTCGAGATGATCGCTTGCGGCGCCCACGCGGTGTTATTCACGACCGGTCGAGGCTCCGTCGTAGGTTCGGCCGTCTCGCCGGTCATCAAGGTGTGTGCCAATCCGGAAACGTTTCGGCGACTGAAATCCGATATGGACATCAACGCGGGAGAAATCTTGCTGGGCAAATCGGACGTACCTGCGATGGGGCGCCGCATTTTCAACTATCTACTGGAAGTAGCCGCCGGC
>FWPU01013407.1_pt1 | contig 10332 bp, 10 predicted proteins | sample 2228361 | NCBI WGS metagenome assembly FWPU01 (sample SAMEA103939777, study PRJEB20133) | metagenome | reverse complement strand
GGCCGCCAGCGCCAAAACCCCTACGAAAATCCCCCCTGAATTTCAGGGCGTAACAATTGCGTGATGATTTTTCATTGTTTGCCCATGGCAAAGATGATGGTATACTACTATCCGACAGTATATTGCTTCAATTTCTGCAAGTAGAGGAACCCGGGGTTTGTATCAGGTCAACGCAGTCCCACCACAACTCCCTCCCGGTACGGTTACCTGGGCAGAGGTGAATCTGGACGCCATCGCCGCCAATGTGCGGTCGTTCTGCCGGTTTGTCGGCCCACAGGTTCAGGTCATCGCGGTGGTGAAGGCCAACGCTTATGGCCACGGCGCAGTGCCCGTCGCCCGGGCGGCGCTTCGGGGCGGCGCGACCCGTCTCGCCGTCCACCGTCTGCTGGAAGGGGTGGAGTTGCGCCAGGCGGGAATCCAGACTCCCATACTGGTGATGGGCTACATCCCCCCCGACGGCGCCGATGAGGTGGTCCGCTGGGGGTTGACCCCTACCGTCACCACGAGGGAGTTCGCCCATACGCTCTCGGCACGCGCTGTCGCCGCAGGGGTCACCGTCCCCATCCACGTGAAGGTGGATACCGGCATGGGCCGTTTCGGCCTGCTGCCGGAGGAGGTGGTCCCGTTCGTTCAGGCACTGGTCTCCCTGCCCGGCATCCGCCTGGAGGGGCTCTTCACCCACTTCTGCACCGCCGACTCTGCCGACTCGTCGTATATGCGCACCCAGTTCCGGCGCTTTGTGGATGTCCTGGAGGGCCTGAACGGAGCAGGGATTTCTGTCCCTCTTCGGCATGCCTGCAACAGTGCGGCAACGATGCGGTTTCCGGAGGCCCATCTGGATGCGGTGCGGCCGGGGATCGCCATTTACGGCCTGGACCCATCGTCGGAGTGGGAGCCGGTCTTTCCCCTGCGGCCGGCGATGACGCTGAAAAGCCGGGTGGTGCGGGTGCGGACGGTCCCCGCGGGCTGGGGGATCGGGTACGGCCGAACGTATGTGCCGGACCGCCCCACACGGGTGGCGCTGTTGCCCGTAGGTTACGGCGACGGTTACCACCGCATTCTCTCTAATCGCGGCGCGGTCCTCCTCCACGGCCGCCGCGCCCCCATCCTGGGGCGAGTCAGTATGGACCAGATCGTTGTGGACGTCAGCCACATCCACCAGGTACAGGAGGGAGATGTAGCGGTCATCTTTGGCCGCCAGGGGGAGGCGGAACTGCGGGCAGAGGAGGCGGCGGCCTGGGCGGAGACCATCAATTACGAAATCACCACTTCTATCTTACCTCGCGTTGTCCGAATCTACACTACGGAGGAATCCTGATGACCCGCGTGCGCAACTTCATTTCAGAACGAGTCGCTTCTGTCCCCCCTTCCGGAATCCGCCGCTTCTTTGATATCGCGGCGACGATGGAGGACGTCATCAGCCTGGGGATCGGGGAGCCGGATTTCACGACGCCGGAGCCGATCCTGCGGGCCGGGATAGAGTCGCTCCAGCGGGGGGAGACCCACTACACGTCCAACTCCGGGCTGATGGAACTGCGCCGGGCCATTGCGGAGCATCTGGACCGTCTCTACGGGCAGACGTACAACCCGGCCAGCGAGATTCTCATCACCGTGGGGGTCTCCGAGGCATTATATCTGGCCTGTGCGGCGGTGCTGGACCCGGGCGATGAGGTCATCATCCCGGAGCCATGCTTCGTCTCCTACGCGCCGGAGGTCATTTTTGCCGGAGGGGTGCCGGTAATGGTGCCCACGTCGGCGGAGAACCAGTGGCAGGTGACCGCGGAGGCGATAGAGGCCGCCGTCACGGAACGGACCAAGGCCCTGCTTCTGGGGTATCCCAATAATCCCACCGGCGCGGTGATGAGCCGGGAGCGGCTGAACGAGATCGCTGCCGTCGTCAAGCGCCATAACCTGGTGGTGATTTCGGACGAGTTGTACGACCGGCTGGTCTACGATACTCAGCACGTCTGCTTCCCCAGCCTGCCGGGGATGTACAGTCGCACGATTCTGCTGATGGGCTTATCCAAGGCGTACGCGATGACCGGCTGGCGTATCGGGTGGGCTGCGGCACCGGCCGAGATTATGGATATGATGCGCCGGGTGCATCAGTACACCATTATGTGTGCATCCACCACGGCCCAGTACGCCGCGCTGGCCGCACTGAAGGAGGGGGAGCCGTACGTGGAGGAGATGCGGGCGGAGTACGACCGTCGCCGCCGCCTGATTGTGAGCGGGTTGAACGAAATCGGGCTAACCTGTGTGGAGCCGAAGGGGGCTTTCTACGCTTTCCCATCCGTTGCGGTCAGCGGGATGGACGAGAACACTTTTGCTGAGAAACTGCTCCAGGAAGAGCGGGTGGCGGTGGTGCCCGGCAGTGCGTTTGGGCCCAGCGGGAAAGGGTACGTCCGTTGTTCGTACGCCACCGCCTACGAGAAGATAGAGGAGGCGCTGGAGCGGATCCGCCGGTTTGTGCGGCGACACGGGTGAGAGTCGTTTTTTCACCACGGAGACGCAGAGGGCGTAGAGGGGCGCGGAGATTTCACAAACTCTGTGCCCTTCTCTACGTTCTCCGTGTCTCTGTGGGTGAGATAAAGGCTTCTGAGATGAGCGCGACGTCGTTTCGGGAACGGTATCAGCAGATGCCCTGGCCCCAGCAGTTGGGGAACCTGGCTTCCACGCTGGCGCGCCTCTCCTCCCGTTGCTCCGATCCCCGTTACGACGCGCTGGTTGTGCAGTTACTGCGAGAGGCGGCGTTGTTCATAGAGTGGAGCGCGCCCCTTGTTCCGGCCGCGTTCCACCCTGACCTGGCTGCCGCCCAGCGGGAGGTTTTGACCTGGTGGCGTGTGTGGCCGCTGGATGCCGCCCGCCTGTTGCTGGCCCTGCGGGCCCGGCAAATGTCTGACCACTTCCTGCGCCTGGCCGGATTCATCCCGCCGCCTCGCGAAGTCCCGCAAGCAGGAGAATAAGCATGGAATACGAAGCGCTGATCGGCCTGGAAGTACACGCCCAGATTCATACCCGTTCCAAAATGTTCTGCGCCTGTCCGGTGATGGAGGATACGGGGGACCTGCCCCCTAACACCTACGTCTGCCCCGTCTGTACAGCGATGCCGGGGACACTGCCGGTGATCAACCGCCGCGCGGTGGAATTGACCCTGATGACCGGGCTGGCGCTGAACTGCGAGATACCCCCTGTCACTTTCTTCGCCCGCAAATCCTACTTCTATCCCGACCTGCCCAAGGGCTACCAGATTTCCCAGCACCACCTGCCCCTGGCCGTGAACGGCTACCTGGACGTCCGGGTGAACGGTCAGACGCGGCGCATCCGGATCAACAATGTTCATCTGGAGGAAGATACCGGCAAGTTGTACCATGTGGGCAACGTGACGCTGGTGGACTTTAACCGGGCGGGGGTGCCGCTGATAGAGATTGTCACCGAGCCGGATATGCGCTCCGCCGAAGAGGTGCGGGCCTACGCTGAGCAGTTGCGGGAAATCCTGGTCTATCTGGGGGTCAACTCCGGGGACATGGAGAAGGGCGTGATGCGCTTTGAGGCCAGCGTCAGCGTACGGCCGGCGGGCTCCGATGTGCTGAACCCCCGCCACGAGATCAAAAATCTGAACTCCTTCCGGGCGCTCTACCGCGCGGTGGCATACGAGATCGCCCATCAGATAGAGGTACTCCAGGGCGGTGGGCGGGTGGTCCAGCAGACGATGGGTTGGGACGAAGGCCGCGGCGTCACCTACGTCCAGCGGAGCAAGGAGTATGCGGAGGACTACCGATACTTCCCCGAGCCGGACCTGCCACCGCTGGAGGTGAGTCGGGAGTGGCTGGAGGAACTGCGCCGTCAGTTGCCGGAATTGCCCGCGGCGCGGCGGGAGCGGTTTATCCGCGAGTACGGCCTGGGGGCGTACGAGGCCGACCTGCTGGTGGCCGAGCGAGGGGTAGCCGACTACTACGAAGCGGCGGTGCGGTTGGGGAAGGTCAGCCCGAAGACCATCGCCAACTGGGTCACGGTGGACCTCTTCCGGGTGATGAAGGAGACGGGGCGAGGACTGGCGGAGTTGCCAGTGAGCCCGCGGGCGCTGGTGGGCCTGATCGGGCTGGTGGAGGAGGGGGTCATCAACCTGAATACCGGGCGGGAAGTGCTGGACGAGATGGCGGCGACGGGCCGGGAAGCCCGCGCCATTGTAGAGGAGAGGGGGCTGGCCCAGATTTCGGATGAGGACGCGCTGCGCCGGGTGATTGAGCGGGTACTGGATGAGAACCCCGCCCAGGTAGCCCAGTATCTGGGCGGCAAGGAGCAGGTCGCGGGATGGCTGATGGGGCAGGTGATGAAGGCGACCCAGGGCAAGGCGAACCCCCAGCGGGTGCGACCTCTGCTGATAGAAGCGCTGGAGGCCCGGCGAACCAGTTTGGCAAAACCGGAATAATGTGATATGATTGCTTCCTGCCTCTCGGAGGCAGGAGGTGCGAGATGGCGAGGTCGTTCACGGTGCAGGATTTTCGGGACCTGATGGATGTTCTGTACCAGCATCCCGAATGGCGGGAGGAACTCCGTCGGGTGGTGCTGACGGATCAGTTGCTGGGTCTGCCGGATCTCGTGCAGCAACTGGCGGAAGCCCAGTGGCACGCGGAGGCTCGTCTGGCCCGGCTGGAAGAGACGGTGGCCCAGCTGGCCGAGGCGCAGCGGGAGACAGAGGCGCAGGTTGCCCAGTTGGCCGTGGCGCAACGAGAGACGGAGGCGCGCCTGGCCCGGCTGGAGGAAACGGTGGCCCAACTGCTGGAGGCGCATCAGCGGGCGGAGGCTCGTCTGGCCCGGCTGGAGGAGACGGTTGCCCAACTGCTGGAGGCGCATCAGCAGGCGGAGGCGCGCCTGGCCCGGCTGGAGGAGACGGTGGCCCAGCTGGCCGAGGCGCAGCGGGAGACAGAGGCGCAGGTTGCCCAGTTGGCCGTGGCGCAACGAGAGGCGGAGGCGCGGCTGGCCCGGCTGGAAGAGACGGCTGCTCAGTTGCAGCAAACGGTTTGGGAGTTAAGCCTGGCCGTAGGCCGGCTGTCCGACCGGGTGGAGACACTGGTGGACGTCCAGAAACACATGCTGGAGGACCTGGGCAAACTGAAGGGGGATATGATGGAAATCCGTTACCGGGATAAGGCGCCGGCCTACTTCGGTAGTCCTCTCTTCCGGCGGGTCCGGGCGGTCCCGGATCATCAGGTCGCCGACTGGCTGGAGGATGCGATAGAGCGGGGGGAGGCCACGTGGGATGACCGGAAAGCGGTGATGAGCGCTGATCTGGTGGTGCGGGGGATTCTGCCCGACGGTGAAGAAGCGTACTTGCTGGTGGAAATCTCCTGGGGGATCGGCGTGGAGGATGTGGAACGCGCCGTAAAGCGGGCTGCTGTTCTCCGCAAGACGGGCCGGCGGGTGATCCCGACGGTCGTCGGCCACTGGATCACGGAAGACGCCCGTGCAATGGCTGAAAGTTATCGGGTGGTTCAGATCACCGATGGGCGCGCGGTCTGGCCGGAGAATCTCACCTACTCCTGATGTTTGTCCCACCGGCGGAGGTGTAATCCTTCACTGGCGAAAAGGGCTGTTATCGGATACAATCCTGTCGCTACCCTCAAATTCTGCAAGGAGGTCTGAATGGTTAGCAAGGAACCCTTACTGGAAACGGTAGCCCATCATGCGATCGGCCTGAGCAGCATGGGCGAACACAATCCCTTCCTCATCGCCCAGCGACAGCTGGATGAGGCGGCGGCGATTATGAATCTGGATCCGGCCGTCCACGAGTTGCTTCGCTGGCCGATGCGGGAACTCCATGTGACCATCCCGGTGCGGATGGACGATGGGACGGTCAAAATCTTCCATGGTTTCCGCGTCCAGTACAACGATGCTCGCGGCCCCTGCAAAGGTGGGATCCGCTATCACCCCGAGGAGACCATTGACACGGTGCGGGCACTGGCGGCGTGGATGACCTGGAAGACGGCGGTGATGGACCTGCCGCTGGGTGGCGGGAAGGGCGGCATTGTCTGCAACCCCAAGGAAATGTCCATGGGCGAACTGGAGCGGCTCAGTCGGGGCTACATTCGGCAGGTGGGCCGCATTCTCGGCGAGGAGACGGACGTGCCTGCTCCCGATGTCTACACCACGCCGCAAATTATGGCCTGGATGATGGACGAGTACTCCGTGATGCGTGGGTACAACGTCCCCGGGGTGATCACTGGCAAGCCTCTCCCTCTGGGCGGCTCCCAGGGCCGCGGGGACGCCACCGCACGGGGTGGGATGTACTGCATTCGCGAGGCAGCAAAGGTCCTGGGGATTGACCTGAAGGGCGCCACGGCCGCGATCCAGGGCTACGGCAACGCCGGACAGTATGCTCACATCCTGGGGCAGGAACTGCTGGGCCTGAAAGTGGTCGCCGTCTCCGACTCCAGAGGGGGTATTTATACCCCCAACGGGCTGGACCCGAAAGCCGTCATCGCCCACAAAGAGGCGACCGGCTCGGTGGTGGATTTCCCCGGCGCGAAGAACATCACCAACGCGGAACTGCTGGAACTGCCCGTCACGGTGCTGATTCCGGCGGCGATGGAGAACCAGATCACCGGCGCCAACGCGGGGAACATCCGGGCCCGCATTGTGGCGGAACTGGCCAATGGCCCCACCACTCCGGAGGCGGATGAAATCCTCTACCGGAACGGTGTCTACGTCATCCCCGACTTCCTGTGCAACGCCGGTGGCGTGACCGTTTCCTATTTTGAGCAGGTCCAGAACGCCTACGACTACTACTGGGACCTGGAGACGGTTCACGAACGGCTGGACAAGAAGATGACCGCGGCGTTCCACGCGGTGCACAAGACCGCGCAGGAGTACCGGGTGCATAATCGGATGGGGGCGTATATCGTCGCTGTCAGTCGGGTGGCGGAGGCCTGCAAACTGCGCGGTTGGGTATAGTTCTCTATCCTTCCAGAAGATCGCCAATCGCCCGGACTGCACGGTCCGGGCGATTGGTGTTATGGGGGGCGCTGGGCCCGGAAACGCTCCCCGAGGACCAGGAGGGCGTAGAGGGGGAGCACTCGCTGGCGGCGCCAGCGCCAGGGCTGGCGGATCAGCCGGTAGAGCCATTCCAGCCCCGCTCGGCGCATCCAGCGGGGCGCGCGGGGGACAACCCCGGCGATGTAGTCAAACGCGCCGCCCACCCCCGCACCCACCCGGGCGCCCGTGCAGGCCAGGTTGCGGGCTAACCAGAGGTCCTGGGCCGGCGCCCCGTAGGCCACCAGAAGGATGTCCGCCTCTGCTTTCTGCACCCTGTGAATGATCTCGTCCTCTTCCTCAACGCGAGGGCTTCCAGCATAGGTCCCCGAGACCACCAGGCCGGGATTTCGGGAGCGGAGGGCCGCCGCGGCCCGGTCGGCCACGCCGGGCGCGGCCCCGAGCAGGAAGAGACGCCAGCCCTCTTCGGCCGCTCGCGCGGACAACCTCTCCACCAAATCCACCCCGGCCACCCGTTCCCGAAGCGGTCTTCCCAGATAGCGGGCCGCCATGGTGATCCCCACTCCGTCCGGCAGGCAGAGGTCGGCGCGTTCCAGAACGGCCCGGAAGGCCGAATCGCGCCGTGCCATCATCACAAACTCCGGGTTGACGGTGGCGATCTGGTGAGCGCCGCCCTCTGCTATCCAGGTGGCAACCCATTCCAGTGCTTCCTCCAGGGTAACGTCGTGGATGGGGATGCCCAGAATGCGCAGGGCAGGGCAGGGAGACATTTGGAACCCTCCGCGTTTTACGTGAGGCCCTCTATCACCTGGAGGACGGTACGGGCGCACCGTTCCCAGGAAAATCGCCGGATGTTGGCAAAGCCCCGTTCTATCAAGTCGCGGCGCAGTTGGGGGTCGTTCTCCAGGCGGGCCATAGCGTCGGCCATGGCGCGAATATCGTCTGGGGGCACCTGCAGCGCGCTCTCCCCGGCCACTTCTGGCAGGCTGGACGTGCTGGAGCAAATGACGGGACAGCCGCAGGCTTGGGCCTCCAGAATCGGCAGGCCGAAGCCTTCGTAGAGGGAGGGGAAGACGAAGGCCAGCGCTCCGCTCAGTAGCGGCGCCCGGTCCTCCGGAGGAATGTATCCTGTGAACAGGACGCGCCCTTCCAGGCTCAGACGCCGAACCATAGGAGCGAGGTCGTCCGAAAGCCAGCCCTGCTTGCCGGCCAGGACCAGCGAGGCCCGCGTGGAGAGGCGCGCGTATGCCTGAATCAGGCGGGCGAGGTTTTTGCGCGGCTGGAGCGTACCCAAATACAGGAAATAATCGCCGGGAATGCCGTAGCGAGCGCGAACGGCCGCCAGCGTGACCGGGTCGCACACCGGGGAGAGGGTCTCATCGTAGCCTGGATAGGCTACCGTTATCCTTTCCGGCGGGGTGTTGTAGAGCCTTATCAGATCGGTACGGGTTGCTTCCGAATCGGCCAGGATGTGGGTGGCGACTCGCGCATTCCATCGGGTGGAAAGGTCCAGATACAGACGCTGGAGATAGGGATGGGCGTGGGGAAAATACCGGTAGCCCAGGTCGTGCACGGTCACCAGGGTTCGGCGCGGGTGGATGAGGGGAAGGACGTGGGCGGGAACGAAGAGCACATCCGGCGGGCGGCGGGCCATTTCCCAGGAGAGCCGGAGGTGCGTCCAGAGGCGCGGGAACGGGATGACGCAAATTTCAGCCAATGGGAAAAGGCCGGTGGGGGGAGGTGTACGGAAGTAAAGGCGAAACGAATGCGGGGGGCGCAGATGGAGCAGAGCCTGGATCAGGCGCAGGGAGTAGGTCTCCGTTCCTGTCGGCTGGAGGGAGACCGCGCGGCTGGCGTCTATCCCGATAACCACCGTCTCGCTACTTTTCCCGCTTCCTGATCAGAGTGCCCCGGAGGACGAGAATCAACCCGACAAAGATGAGGAGAACCGGCCAAAGGCGACCGATCTCGGCAGCGGTGTTGGGCCCGAGGAGATGGAGGTTGATCGCCATATAGACCCCACCGAAAGCCATACCGACGACGGCCAGGAAGAGGGCTCCCCAGTCCCGCAGCCCTTCCGCAAGCCAGAGTGTCAGGAACGAGATGCCAGTAATGATGACAAAGGCTGGCCACCAGGTGCGCAGAACGGTGTAATTCTGTTCGGTCAGAGTGATGAGGAGAAAGACGAGGCCACTTAACGTTAGCCCCACACCCCAGAAGATTCGGGTGGGATCTTTGCGCGGGGGACGGAAGTAACTGATCAGCAACGTAATCCCTCCGGCGATCGGAGCGGCCGGCCACAGTTGCTCCAATGAGGGAACATGGGGGCTGAAAATGCTCAGGAGGGAATACACGCCGATCAGGATCAGAATCAGGCCCAGGAGTAACATTCCTTTGCGCATAGTCTCTCCTCATCTATTGCTCCACCAGCGTCGGATAAGGCGGGACCGAGGCGTTATGCGCTTATCCGGTGGGGGAAAGATGTGCTGGCGAACGACAACTATTAGATACCGCGCGGGGAGGGAATAATGTGTTGGGGACGGTGAGCCGTCCCCAACACAGAGTCTAATCCCTCTCAGCCTGTCCTGTTCGGGCTTTCCAGCGCCTGGATTTTGCTCACCCGGCGGGTGTGGCGTTCCCCAATGAAATGGCTTTCCAGAAAGGTCTGTACAATATCCAGCGCGGATCCCACGCCCAGCACCCGTCCACCCAGGCAGAGAATGTTGGCGTCATTGTGCTCCCGGGCCATGCGGGCCATATAGCAGTCGGTGGCAAGGGCGGCCCGGACACCGCGCACCTTATTGGCTGCGATGCTCATCCCGATCCCTGTCCCGCAGATCAGGATGCCCAGATCGGCTTCTCCTCTCGCCACTGCTCGGGCGACCTGCAGGGCGTAATCGGGATAATCCACAGAGTCTTCGCTGTGAGTGCCCTTATCTTCGACCTGATAACCGGACATCAGCAGGAATTGGACGATTTCCTGTTTCAGAGAATATCCTGCATGGTCGGCACCGATGACGATCCGTTCCATGGGATGTACGCTATCCGCAACTTATGATGAATTCCGTCGGGCCGCGGTTCGTTATTTCTCTCTTCGCTGCCAGCGGGTCTTCTTCAATAATTTGCGATGCTTATGTTTCGCCATTTTCTTTTTGCGCCATTTGCGATCCGATGGCATAGGTTGCTCCACCTCCCTTCTGAGAAATTGCAGGAGTATTATAACCTAAGCGGGCGACTGCGCAAGTTTGCCCCGGGATTGGGCTTGTGCAGCAATTCGCCCCGCATGGGAAAGGATGGGGTGTGGGGTTTTTGAGGGCGGCTTCGCCGCCCTCAAAAACC
>FWPU01013406.1_pt1 | contig 10333 bp, 6 predicted proteins | sample 2228361 | NCBI WGS metagenome assembly FWPU01 (sample SAMEA103939777, study PRJEB20133) | metagenome | reverse complement strand
CACCCCCACGCTGCCTTCTGCCCCCCACCCCAAACTCTGACGTAATCGTGTTGTGTTGTGGGGCGATTGACCGGCCCTTGCCCATATGATAAGGTAACCTCCTTATTTCAATTGAAAATGAGCCCACTAGGAGGGTGCAATGGCCGATCTACGGGCCCAGAAGAAGACGGGGGGTGAGGAGAGGCCTCTGGCCGAGGAGTTCTCGCCCGAGCAGTTGGCCAGGGTCGACGCGGTGCTCGAGAGAAACAGGGGCAGGCGCGGCGCTCTGATTCCGGTCCTCAAGGACGTGCAGGACATCACCGGATACCTTCCCCTCGCCCTGCAGCGCAGGATTGCCGAAGGCCTCAACCTCTCCTTCAGCGAGGTTTTCGGCGTGGTGAGCTTCTATTCTTTTTTCAGCATGAAGCCCAAGGGCGCCCACCAGATCAAGGTGTGCATGGGCACGGCCTGCTATGTCCGGGGCAACAAGGACTTCATCGAGACCCTGAGCCGGGACCTCAAATGCGAAGTGGGCGGAATCACCGAGGACCGGAAGTTCTCCCTGGACGCGGTCCGGTGCCTCGGCTGCTGCGGGATCGCGCCGGTCATCACGATAGACGACAAGCCCTTCCGCCAGGTTCGGGCCCAACAGATACCCGCAATCCTGTCCCAGTACCAGTGAGGCTCCGGGGAGTCGCCGATCATGGAACACCTCAAGGTTGAAGATCTGGACCGGATCCAGCGGTCCGTGGCTGCAGAGCGGGAACGTCTGCAGAGCCAGAAAAAGGCCTGCATCACGGTGCACATGGGCACATGCGGCATCGCCTCCGGAGCCGGAGAGGTCTGGACCCTCTTGCCGGAGATGCTCCGGGAAAAGGGGGAGAAGCCCGAGGACTACGCAATCACCCACACGGGGTGCGTCGGTTTCTGCGGCATGGAGCCCATTCTGACGGTGCAGCCGGCCGGCCGCGAGGCGGTCCGCTACCGGAAGGTGGACCAGGAGCGGCTCAGGCAGATCGTGGAGGGACACATCCTGGGCGGACAGGTCCAGGAAAAATTCGTTCTGTCCGAATCCGAGGATCCTTTTTTCCAGAAGCAGCGGTTCGTGGTTCTCAGGAACCGGGGCGTGATCGATCCGGAGTCGATCGACGATTACATCTACCGGGACGGGTATCGGGCTGTCGCCAAGGCGCTTCTCGAGATGACCCCTCAGCAGATCGTGGAGGAAGTCTCCAGGAGTGGGATCCGGGGACGGGGCGGCGCGGGCTTCCCCACCGGCACGAAATGGAAGTTCGCGCAGGGCGCGCCCGGGGATGAGAAGTTCGTTCTGTGCAACGCGGACGAGGGCGACCCGGGCGCCTACATGGACCGCGCGGTCCTGGAGAGCGACCCCCACTCGGTTCTCGAGGGCATGATCATTGCGGCCAAGGCGATCGGCTCTCATCAGGGTTACATCTATTGCCGGGCCGAGTACCCGATCGCGGTGGAGACCCTGAACAAGGCCATCCGGCAGGCCCGCGCCTACGGACTTCTGGGAAAGGACATCCTGGGGAGCGGCTACGCCTTCGACATCGACGTGTACGTGGGCGCAGGCGCGTTCGTGTGCGGCGAGGAGACCGCCCTCATGGCCTCGGTCGAGGGCCGGCGGGGCATGCCGCGGCCGCGGCCGCCGTTTCCGGCCTATCAGGGCCTCTGGAACAAGCCCACGATTCTGAACAACGTGGAGACGTTCTCGAACATCCCCACGATCCTTCGCCAGGGAGCCGAGTGGTACGCGGCCATCGGGTACGAAAAATCCCGGGGCACGAAGGTCTTTGCCCTGACCGGGGCCGTGAAGAACGTGGGCCTCGTGGAAGTGCCCATGGGGACCACGCTCCGGGAGATCGTCTTCGAGATCGGCGGCGGGATCGCGAACAAGCGCAAGTTCAAGGCGGTCCAGATCGGCGGCCCCTCGGGCGGGTGCCTGCCCGAGGCCAAGATCGATACGCCCACCGACTACGAGGCCATCACGCAGGCCGGCGCCATCATGGGCTCGGGCGGCATGATCGTCATGGACGACACGACCTGCATGGTCGACATGGCGCGCTTCTTCATGGAGTTCTGCCAGGACGAGTCCTGCGGCAAGTGCGTGCCGTGCCGGGAGGGGACCAAGCAGGTCCTGAAGATCCTGGAGCGGATCACCCGCGGAGAGGGCAGGCCGGGAGACATCGAGCAGCTCGAGGAGCTCAGCCGGATCATCAAGGACGCCGCGCTGTGCGGTCTCGGCCAGACCGCGCCCAACCCGGTTCTCTCCACGATCCGCTACTTCCGCCACGAGTACGAGGCCCACATCAACGAGAAGAGATGCCCGGCCCACGCCTGCGTGGCGCTGGTCCACTTCGTCGTGAATCCGGACAAGTGCACGAGCTGCGGCATGTGCTTCCGGGCCTGTCCGGTCAACGCCATCTCCTGGGAGAAAAAGCAGCCGGCGCGGATCGACAAGAACCTCTGCGTCAAGTGCATGAGCTGTATCTCGGCCTGCCGCTTCGACGCGATCGAGTGAAGCGGGACCTTTCAAGAGGAGTCGGCACACCCATGAGCGAAAATCTCGTCAACATCCTCATCGACGGGAGAGAACTGAAGGTTTCCAAAGGGCGGATGATCCTGGACGTGGCCCGGGAAAACGGGATCCGGATCCCGACCCTCTGTTACCATCCGCGCCTCCGAAGCAGCGGGGCCTGCCGGGTGTGCGTGGTCGAAGTCGAAGGCGCCCGCGCACTGGTTCCGGCGTGCGTGACCCCTGTGGACCGGGACGGCATGGTCGTGCGCACCCAGACCGACAGGGTGATGCAGGCCCGGAGGCTCAACGTGGAGCTTCTGCTGGCGAGCGGCAATCACGACTGCCCGAACTGCGCGTCCAACGGCCGCTGCGAGCTGCAGGATCTCGCGTACGAGCTGGACATCGAACATCCCCGCTTCCCCATCGAGCCGCCTGGTCTCCCCTTCGACAATTCCAACCCCATGATCACGAGGGACCTGAACAAGTGCGTCCTGTGCGGCCGCTGCGTGCGCGGCTGCAGGGAAGAGCAGGTCAATCTCGTGATCGATTTCGGGTACCGGGGCCCCCGCGCCAAGATCGTCACGGGAGGCGACGCAGACTACGCGGATTCCGAATGCGTCTTCTGCGGCGAGTGCCTCCAGCTCTGCCCGGTGGGCGCCATCGCGCCCAAGCAGCGCATGCCATACGGCAAGGCCTGGGAGGAGGAGAAAGTCCGGACGGTCTGCACGTACTGCGGCACGGGCTGCAACCTGAATCTCCACGTCCTCAACGGCCGCGTGGTGCGCGTCACGGGCGTGGACGAATCGCCGGTCAACCGCGGGCGGCTCTGCGTGAAGGGGCGGTTCGGGAACGACTTCATTCATCACCCCGACCGGCTCAAGACGCCTCTGGTGCGGGAAGGGGACCGCTTTCGCGAGGCGACCTGGGATGAGGCTCTAAACCTGGTGGCCCGCAACCTCAGGCGGATCCGGGACGAGAACGGCTCGGACAGCCTGGCGGGTTTTTCGTCGGCTCGCTGCACCAACGAAGAGAACTATCTTTTCCAGAAATTCCTGAGGGGGGTCCTCGGCACGAACAACGTGGACCACTGTGCCCGTCTCTGACACTCCGTAACGGTGGCCGGTCTGGCCGCCGCGTTTGGCAGTGGTGCCATGACGAACTCCATTGAGGAGCTCGAAGACGCCAAGGTGATCCTCTTGACAGGGACCAACACCACGGAAAACCATCCCGTCATCGCCACCTACATCAAGAGGGCCGTGACGCAGAAAGGGGCCAAGCTCATCGTGGTGGACCCCCGGGCGATCCCCCTGACACGGTTCGCCGCGCTCTGGCTCAGGCAGAAGCCGGGCTCGGACGTGGCATGGCTCAATGGTCTGATGCACGTGATCGTGGAGGAGGGGCTCTACGACAAGGCTTACGTGGAGGAGCGGACCGAGGGCTTCGAGGGACTTCGGGAAGTGCTCAAGAAGTACACACCGGAGTATGTGGAGTCGATCAGCGGCATTCCGGCAAGGGATCTCGTGGCCGCCGCGCGTCTTTACGCCACGACCAAGCCTGCTTCCATCTGCTATGCCATGGGCATCACCCAGCACATCACGGGCACGGATGCTGTGAAGTGCCTGGCCAACCTGGCCATGCTGTGCGGCAACGTGGGCGTCGAGTCCGGCGGCGTCAATCCGTTGCGGGGCCAGAACAACGTCCAGGGCGCCTGCGACATGGGCGCGCTGCCGAACGTCTTTACCGGCTACCAGCGCGTGGGCGATCCGCCGGCCCAGGAGAAGTTCTCCAAGGCCTGGGGCGTGCCTCTCTCGGACAAGCCGGGCCTGACCGTGGTCGAGATCATGAACGCGGCCCATGAAGGCAAGATCAAGGGTCTCTTCATCATGGGCGAGAACCCCATGGTGAGCGACCCGGATCTCACGCACGTGGAAGAGAGCCTGAAAAAGCTCGACTTTCTCGTGGTGCAGGACATCTTCCTCACCGAGACCGCCCGGCTCGCCCATGTGGTCCTGCCGGCGGTTTCCTTCGCGGAAAAGGAAGGGACCTTCACGAACACCGAGCGCAGGGTGCAGCTCGTGCGCAAGGCCGTGGAGCCCGCGGGGGATTCGAAGCCAGACTGGTGGATCCTGGCCGAGATCGCCACGAGGATGGGCTACCCCATGAAGTACGGGTCAGCGCAGGAGATCTTCGAGGAAATCCGCGCTCTCACGCCGAGCTACGCCGGCATCACCTACGAGAGGCTCGACAAGGGGCACGGCCTCCAGTGGCCCTGCCCAAACGTGGAGCACCCGGGCACCCGCTTTCTGCACCGGGACCGCTTCACCCGGGGCAAGGGGCTTTTCCATGCGATCGAGTACCTGCCCCCTCACGAGCTTCCGGACGAGTCGTATCCGATGATGCTCACCACGGGCCGGGTGCTTTATCATTACCACGGAGCCTCGATGACCGGCCGGAGCGAAGGGATGCTATTCCGCTACCCAAGGGGCTACATGGAGATTTCCCGAAAGGACGCGGAAAAGCTGGGGCTCGCCGACGGCCAGGAAGCTCGGGTGACCTCCCGTCGCGGCCAGATCCGGATTCCGGTGCATGTGACGCCCGCGGTCGAGCCGGGAACCGTCTTTATCCCGTTCCATTTCTTCGAGATGGCGGCCAACCGGCTGACCCACTCCAAGCTCGATCCGATCGGCAAAATTCCGGAGTTCAAGGTCTGCGCGGTCAAGGTCGAGCCGGCCGTCGCAGCCTGACGCGCCGGGGCTGCCCCCGGGACAAGATCCTGTCCCGGAGGAAGCCTCTTGCGCGGGTCGCCGGAGCATGAGCAGGATCCGGCAGACCCGGGTCTTCGCGGGTTTGCCGGCCAGCTGGTCGCTTCCCGGCGCTCGGCGCACCTGCGCCACCAGCGACCCCTGGGCCCGGCCTCCCACGATTCCGTCAAGACGGGTTTCTTTCCAAACCGTTCCTGAAAAAGGTCTTGTCCGTGTCCATGATCAGCAAGTCTGGACAACTCCATCACTGGTCTGATAAATTCGCACTAGCCTGGACCCAAGTATGGTTTTGGAGCGATGGTGGACATCGAGAAGCATATTGCCTATTGGAGGGAAACCGCGCGAGAAGACTGGGAGGTGGCTCGACATCTTGTTGAGGTCGGACGGAACCGCCACGGTCTTTTCTTCGCTCACCTGTCACTCGAAAAAATACTCAAGGCTCATGTGTGCAAACGCATTCACGATCTCGCGCCCATGATTCACAACCTTCCACGGCTGGCCGAGCTTGCCGGCATTTCCCTCGATCCTGGACGACTGGACGTTCTGGCGGAAATGAGTGCTTTTCAAATGGAGGGCCGATACCCTGAAGCCCTGGTCCCACGGCTAAGCAGAGAGGAAGCCCTTCACTATTTGTTTGCGTGCCGAGGAGGTTTTCCAGTGGTTGATGAAGCAGTTGTGAGGGGTGTCCGATCCTATCTCAAAGCTCTGCAAGAGCACGGGCTGCCGGTGTGCTTCAGCGTGGTTTTTGGGTCGAGGGCGAAAGGAGGTGCTCAGTTCTGGAGCGATATCGATATACTCGTCGTCTCTCCACGCTTCGACGGCCAGCGGATTCGAGAAGATGTGGACCTGCTCTGGAGAGTCGCTGCCCGGACAGATAACCGCATCGAGCCTATCCCTTGCGGCGAAAAGCAATGGGAAGAAGACGACAGGAGCCCTATTGTGGAAATCGCTCGTCGCGAAGGCGAACGCATTCTCCCGCCGTAAGGTTTTCATTCGATTCATGAGTTCGGATTCCCGCCCGACCGTATTTCCGTCCCTGTCGCTGCACCCGGTTTCGCACGCGTTCCATGCGTTGCTCGATCAGATCCCGATGACGAGCTTTGCGGTGTAAAAGAATATGAGCAGGCCCGTGATGTCCACGATCGTGGTCAGAGCAGGGCTCGCCACGACCGCCGGGTCCACGCGAAACGAGGCTGCGGCGAGCGGCAGGATTGCGCCGATCAGAGTCGAACTCACCACCTGCGCAGCCAGGGCGACCGCCACGGCCGTGCCGACCTGCAAGGGGGTGATGGCGTCTCCGGATCCGGTGCCCATGAAGAGCAGGACCCGCACGTAGGCGACAAGAGCGAGCAGAATCCCCATGAGAAGCGCCACGCCGAATTCCTTGAGAAGGACCTTGGAGGCGCTTCGCGGCGAGATCTCTCCCAGGGCCAGCGCCCGGATGACGAGCGTGGCGGACTGGCTTCCTGCATTGCCCCCTGTGTCTGCCAGCATGGGCATGAAGGTGGCCAGGATCGCCACCTGAAGCAGAAGGCCCTCGTAACTCTGCACGATGTAGCCGGAAATGAACCCGAGCAGGGCCAGGCCGAGAATCCAGGGCATGCGGCTCTTGAAATGATCCCAAACGGAAAGCCGCATGTAGGCGCCGACCTCGTGGGCGCCTCCGATGGCCATCAGCTTCTCCACGTCCTCCTGCTGTTCCTGCGTGATGATGTCCAGGGCGTCGTCGTGGGTGATGATGCCGACCAGGCGGTCCTGTTCGTCCACGACCGGGACGGCCAGCAGGTCGTACTTCTGAATCTTGCGGGCCACCTGTTCCTGGTCTTCCTCGGCTCGGACCGCGATGACATCCTTGTGCATGATATCCCCGACGCGGGCTTCGGGGGGAGCCAGGATCAGATCTTTCAGCGACAGGAATCCGATCAGGCGCTGCCGGGGATCCACCACGTAGGTGTAGTAGATGGTCTCCTTGTCCGGCGCTTCTCTCCGAAGCTTGGCGATCGCCATGTCCACGGTCAGGTCCGGCGTCAGGGTGGCGTAGTCGGAGGTCATCGCGGAGCCGGCGGATCCTTCGGGATACGCGATCAGGCGGCGCAGATCTTCCCTTTCGGCCTGGGCGAGCGCCGGAATGATGGCCTCGCGCTTTTCTTCGGGAAACCGCTTCAGCAGGTCCACCCGGTCGTCGGGAGGCATGTCGGAGAGGAGCCGGCCGAGCTCGTCTCTGCGGAGCGTTTCCACGACGGAGATCTGGACGGCCTCGTCCAAGTGGCTGAAGATCTCGCCCCGAAGAGCCGCCGGAAGGGGGCGCAGGACCTCCCAGAGTTCTGCGGGCTCCAGGGCCGAAAGGAATTCGGCCACGTCGGCGGGATGCGTGGACGCGCAAAACGAGGCCAGGTCTTCGTGCTTTTTTTGGCGGATCAGCTCGCGCAGTTCGGGGGCGAGCAGAGGATTGATCATCGTTCACCTCCACCGACCGCTGCCGGGCCGCCGGAGGTGAACCGGGGGGCTACTCGGTTCCGGGGTTCACCCGGGCAGCCGGTGGCAGCGGTTCGCCGCCAGCGGTAAACCTCTCTCTGGGGCCACCGGGGGATGGGTCTCCTTCATCCGGACGATGCATGTCGAAACCCTTCGGTCTTCCGTCGCGCGGATTGTTTCCTGGCTATCACTGGCGGAATTTCGTGTCAAGGGGGTTCGGGCGATTTCTTGCGGGAAGGCCCGTGGAGGAGACTTTTTTCCGGCTTCCGGACGTTGTACCCCATGGCGGCGTAGCCCTTCAGCCGCCTCTCGTACATGCGCCTGAGCACAGGCACGGCCGTGTCCACGTAATCGTAGATCTCCACGACCCGCTTGCCTTCGTGGGCCCGGTGCAGGCGGCCCGCATACTGCTGGAGGGTTCCCCGCCAGGAAATGGGCAGGGCGAGGAACAGGGTGTCCAGGCGGGCGTCGTCGAACCCCTCCCCGATGTATCGGCCCGTGGCAACGAGCACCCGTTTTTCGCCGTCCGGAATCGAGCGGAGTTTTTCGGCCGCCTGCCGCCTCCGGGCGGCCGTCATCCCCCCCTGGAGCGAGACGAGGTGCGGAACCGCGCCCTGGATCCTCTGGACGAGAAGCTCCAGATGGCGGGTCCTTTCGGTCAGGACCAGGGGAGAGCGGCCGGCCTGGACCGCGGCGAGTACGTCGGAGACGATGAGTTCGTTCCGGGCCGGGTCCGAGGAGAGGGCTTCGTAGATTTCGTGGATTTCAGGATCCTTTTCCGCTGCGTCTTCGACGGCTCCGGGCCTGGCCATCCGGAACGACGTCACGCGGGGAATCACTACGTGCTCGAAGGAATCCTGGCCTGTCCGGCCCCCTGCCCCGGCTCGGAAGCGGATTGGGCCGCACTGCATGAGAATGATGGGATGGTGGCCGTCCTTGCGAATGGGCGTTGCGGTGAGGCCCAGGACATAGCGGGCCCTGCAGGCGCGCAGCACCTGCTCGAAGCTCGCTGCCGGGATGTGGTGGCACTCGTCCACGATCACGTGGCCGTAATCGGCGACGAGGTCCCTCACGCGACCCTTGCGGACCAGGCTTTGGAGGATCCCGATGTCGATCCGCCCCGTGGGGCGGTCCCTACCGCCTCCGACAAGGCCGATGTCCTCGCAACCGAGTCCCAGAAAGGCGGCCAGGCGGTCTCTCCACTGGTCCATGAGCTGCCTTCGATGGACCAGCACCAGGGTGTTCACAGCCCTGGACGCGATGACCCATGCCGCCACGACGGTCTTGCCGAAAGCGGTCGGGCCATGGAGAACGCCGCACTCGTGAGCCAGGATCGCCCTGGCAGACTGCTCCTGCAGGGGGCTGAGTTCCCCCTGAAACTGCACGGCCACGGGCCGGCCCGGGAAGCGCTCGTCCCGGATCTCCAGTCGCACGCCGTGGGCCTTGCAGAGTTCGGCCGCGTCCCCGACAAGACCTCTGGGCAGGGCGAGGTGCCTGGGAAAATCCTCGGCGCAGGTGATGACCCGGGGCTTGCCGAAGACCGGAAGGCGCATGGCCTGGGCCCGGTAGAACTCCGGGTTCTGGAAAGAGGCGAGCCGCTCGAGGCTGTGGAGGAAGGCGGCCGGCAGGCCCTGTTTCTCGACATAGAGAAGATTTCCCCATACGGCCCGGACGCACCCGGGAAGCGGGCCCCGCACACGCTCGGGCGGCCGTTCCCGCGAGGGAGGGAGCGTCCACGGGTCCTCGTCGGCCTCTTCCTGCGTAAGGCTTCGCCGCACGGGCAGGATCTTCCCCGCGCGGGCAGCCTCGAGCACAATCGCATCCAGGGTTTCGGCGTCGAGCCTGCGGACAGCGGAAAGAAAGGCCCATTGGTCGGCGCAAGGCTCGAGATCGTTCCCCAGGAAAACGCTGTTGCCCTCCTCCCTCGGGACTCGCTGGAGGGGCAGGGCGATGAGGCTGCCGAAGCCTCCTTTCGGCAGAGTGTCCTGAGCCGGCACGAGGCGATCGTAGGAATCCAGGCCGACCTCGCGGCGCCGCTCCAGGGTGCGGGAGAGCAGGGCGGTGCCCAGCCTCCTGGCTTGAGCGGCCTCCACGGGCCGGTCGAAAAAAATCCAGACGTGGCCGCCGTTGCCGGATCTCGACCGCTCGAGGAAAGCGGGGACCGACAGGCTCTTGCAGGTATCCAGGAAGGCTGCCGCGTCCTCCTGCCAGCTCGCCTTGTCGAAGTCCAGGACCAGGAGCCAGCAGGTTTCGTCGGCCAGCATGGGATAGAGGCCCACGGTGTGCCTGCCTTCCAGGTGCATCCGGATCGCCTCGTCGTCCAGGGGGAGAGACTTCCGGTGGCCGCAGTCAGCGCACTTGACGCGCGGCATGCGGCAGACCCTCCGGTTCCACTTGTTCGCGCAGGCCGGGAAATAGCCGCTCCGGCCGGTCCGCTTGGTCTCCCAGCGGACGGCGTATACGTCGTCCCTGCCCCGGAAGAGACTTCGGAACAGGGCGATCTTGGCCTCGGACCGGCTTTCCCGGGTGACGTGGCCGCGCGCTGGAGCCGGGGCGGCCCCGGCCCCTTGGGGCGAGG
>FWPU01013405.1_pt1 | contig 10333 bp, 9 predicted proteins | sample 2228361 | NCBI WGS metagenome assembly FWPU01 (sample SAMEA103939777, study PRJEB20133) | metagenome | reverse complement strand
GACGCCTGCCTTTTTCCAGCGGGGCGCAGGACGTCAAATTTGCCTCCTGCCTCCTGCCCCACCTCCGTCGGCGCAGCGCCTCCTGACGAGGGTGGCAAATTTTACGTAATGCCCCCCTGTTATACTGAAATCACAAGGAGGGGGCATCTGTTGAACGTCATCGAAACGGTTCTCCATAACGGGATTACGTTACTCACCATCGAAGACCACTCGGCTCCCGTGTTCACCCTTATGCTCTGGGTTCCCGCCGGGGCGCGCACAGAGCCAGAGGGATTGACGGGCCTCTCACACTACTTAGAGCATAATTACAGCATGGGGTCATCCAAACTCAAGCCCCGCGAGATTGACGCAATTGTAGCGCGGTGCGGCGGGCAGAAGAATGCGTTCACAGGTTGGGACTACACCGCCTATTACGAAAACCTGCCGAAAGAACACCTCGCCCTGTTTTGCGAGATGGAAGCCGACCGCTTGGCGACGCTCGCGCTGCCGGAGGAACGCTGCCTCTCGGAGCGCGATGTTATCACCGAAGAGCGCCGCCGCTCGGTGGAAAACTCGCAGTTCGGCATGGTCTACGAAACGATGAGCAAGACGGCGTTCACGACGCACCCCTATCACCACCCGATTATTGGCTGGATGGACGACATCCGCGCTTACAACCGCGAGAAGGCGTGGAACTACTATAGGCAGCATTACACCACGCAGAACGTCACGTTCGTGCTGTCGGGCGATTTCGACACGACTGAAGCGGTGACGACGTTTCGGCAGTATTTTGAGCCGATTCCTGCGGGACCGAAACCGACATTAGAGATTCCAACCGAGCCGCCGCAAACGGAGGAGCGTCGCGCCGTTGTCGAAAAGCAAGTCCAGTTGCCAGCGATTTACCTCGGCTGGCACATTCCTGACGTGGACCATCCTGATTTGCTGCCGCTTACGCTGCTGGCGGACGTTCTGGCGGGCGGGCGCAGCAGCCGCTTCGCGCGCATTTTGAAGAACGAACGCAAACTCGTCACTTTCGCCAGCGCCCAGGCTGACCAGCGTGCCGACCCTGGATTGTTCACCGTCATGGCGCAGGCGCAGCGCGGGGTGGATATTGAAGCGGTGGAGCAAGCGATTGATGAGCAGATTGATTTGGCGCAGCAAACAACCGTGACCGACGCCGAACTGCAAAAAGCCAAGAACCGTGTCGAAGCCGCTTTCGTGCTGGGCTTGGAAACTGCGCACGCCAAAGCCAGCGTGGTCGGCTACTATCACACCGTCAGCCAACGCGGCTGGCGTTTTTTAGACGACTATCTGCCCAACCTCCTGCGCGTGACGGCTAATGACATTCAGCGCGTCGCGCAGCGGTATCTGGTGGAGACGAATCGGACGGTGGTGACGTTGAAGCCGGTAAATACTGTGCACGGATAGCATGGATTACACCAATGGCATTAAGAGTGCCTCACGAAACCCGTTTCGTTCCCTTTTGTCCCACGATTGAAATCGTGGGCTACTTTTACAAAGCCCCGATGAATCGGGGCTGAAAAAGTAGCCGCCCCGATAAATTGGGGCGCCCCATCGCAGGCGTAAAGCCTGCGGCTACGTTCAGATGAATCCCGATGTATCGGGACTTCGCTCCGCTCAGAATGACAAGCCTTTTGGGGAGAGGCTCTAAGGGAGACAGATACTCCCGGCGGGGCTATCGCCTTCTTCCGAACTGGATATAGACGGGACAAAGTTGCGCCTAAATCCAGTTTGGAATCCGTGAACAGCCCACAATATGAACATCTCCTCTGCCACTCGCACAACTCTCCCGAACGGCATGACCGTTCTCTTCCTGCGCACCGACTCCATCCCTGCCGTCACGGTCTACACGGCGGTGAAAGCGGGCGCGGTCTACGACCCTGAAGACAAGGCAGGGCTGTCCAGCGTGGTGGGCACGCTGCTGCTGACGGGCACGACGCGCCGCACCGAAGATGAGATTGCGGAAGCCATTGAGCGCGTGGGCGGGCGGCTGTCGGTGGAGCGTGGGATGGAAAGCGTCGTAGTCATCGCGACGGCGTTATCGAAGGATTTGAGTCTGTGTCTCGAACTCACCGCCGACGTCTTGCGCCATCCCACGTTCGCGGAGGACAAAGTGGAGCGCGTGCGCGCCGAGCGCATCTCCGAACGCCGCTCCTCACGCGCTGACCCTGGCACGCTCGCAGCGGAGCATTTCATGGAGGAGGTTTTTCAAGGGCATCCGTATCATCGTCCGCTCAACGGCTACGAAACCACGCTGAATCAGATTCAGCGGGATGACGTGGCGCAGTTTTATCAAACCTATTACAGCCCCGACAATGTCCTCATCGCCGTCGTCGGCGACGCCTCGGAAGAAGAAACGCTGCGGTTGCTTCAGGAGCGCTTCGGCGGCTGGGCGCCGCGCGGCGTGCAACTTCCTGAAGTTAGCGAAGCGAACGACATTGACCGCACCCGCGCGGTTATCGTGAACAAGCCCGACCAAACTCAATCCAACCTCCGCGTCGGGCATGTGGGCATCACGCGGGCGCATCCCGATTACGAAGTGGTCGCGCTGATGAATTACATGCTGGGCGGCGGTGGATTGTCCACGCGCTTGCCGTCCAACATCCGCACGCGGCAAGGGCTGGCTTACTCGGTCTACAGCGCGTTCGACTACCGCAAGCGGCGCGGTGCGTTTTACGTCAACATGGAGACCAGCAACGACAAGACCGCGCAGGCATTGCGGTCAATTCTCGCGGAGATAAAGCGTCTGCAGGACGAACCCGTGAGCGACGAAGAGTTAGCCGACGCGAAATCTCGATTTATCGGCTCGCTGCCGTTTCAGATTCAGACCAACGGGCAGAAAGCCTTTGCTCTCATTGAATCAGAATTTTACGGGTTGGGCTTAGATTACTTGCAGCGGCGCAACGAGCGCATGAAGCACATTACCAAAGAGGAAATCCAGCGCGCCGCGCAAACGTATTTGCATCCCGACCGAGTCATCATCACCGCCGTCAGCAAGGCAGAAGAGGTGCGGGAGCAGTTGGAGGGGTTTGGGGCGGTGGAAGTGTGCGGTGTCCAGTAAAGCAGATTATGGGTTCTAACGCGAACTGGAAGGCTTGTCGTTTCGTGGGGCTTGTGATAAGATGGACAACGTGAGGTGAGAACTATGGCAGAAAGTGTTATCACTGAACCGGAAGCATCGCATAGGAGCCAGCATGAATCCGTCGCGCCGACCTCACCGAATGGCGAGGAGGTCCCGCTGAACCAACTCAATGCTGCATTAGACAGACTTTGGGAGAGTCTGCGCGGGCTTGACGAAGCGTTGGAGCGTGTGGAGGCGCGGATGGATAAGATTCTGTTAATCTTTGAGAAAGCAGGATAGCCGATGGCCTCGTGGGCAGAGACGTTAGAGAAAATCTTTGGCATGACCGCCACAGTGGATGCCGTGAAGGAGCGCGTCAACCGCATTGAGGGGCGACTGGGGCAATTGGAGGAACGTCTGAGCACGCTGGAGTCTCGCGTTGCGCGGGTCGAAGAGATGCGTTCGACATTGCAAGCCGAAATGCGGGCGGAGATGACCAAAGTGGTCACAGACCTTCTCCTTGATTACGCCCGTCGTCATCCGATGTCTCCTGAACAGCCATCCCTTCCTGAATCCTCATCCTCTTAATCTCGCTTCCCACTGCTCATGAAACTCATCTTCGATGCAGGCACACTGGTTCTCCGAGATGTGGAGCCTTATGAGCCGATTCCGCCGCAGTTCCATTGGGACGACCGCGTGAACGTGTGGCGGACATTGGCTTATCAGTATCGCGCGGTGCGGGAGTTTTTGCGCCGCGAGGGGGTGGCGGTTGAGAATCGCGCGCCAGCGTATCGCGCGCTGAAGTTGCCGCCGAAGGTCGACCTGCGGCATCGCCCGTATCAGGAGGAATCACTCGCCGCATGGGAGAAGGCGGGGCGGCGCGGCGTCATCGTGATTCCGACGGGCACGGGCAAAACGTTCGTTGCTCTGCACGCCATCGCTCGCACCGAGCGCAGCGCGCTGGTCATCGCGCCCACGATTGATTTGATGAATCAGTGGTATGACGAACTGACGAACTTCTTCGACGCAACCATCGGCATCCTCGGCGGCGGCTACCGCGAAGTTCATGACCTGACCGTGACGACTTATCACAGCGCGTACGACAACATGGATCAATTGGGCAACCGCTTCGGTCTGCTGGTGTTCGACGAAGCCCACCACCTGCCCGGCGAGATGTGGAGTCACATCGCGGAGATGTCGCTTGCCCCCTACCGCCTCGGCTTGACCGCCACGCCCGAACGCGAGGACGGACGACACGAACGCCTCGACGACCTCATCGGTCCCATTGTGTATCGCAAGGGCGTCAGCGAGATGTCAGGCTCCTATTTAGCGGACTACGAGGTCAAGCGCATGAGGGCGCAGATGGTGGCGGAGGAACGCGCCGCCTATCAAACCGCCCGCGAGGAACTGAGCGGTTTCCTCAACAAGCACAACCTCAGCCTCGGTTCGCAGGACGGTTGGAAACTTTTTCTTCAACTCAGCAGCCAGTCGCAAGAAGGACGACGGGCGATGCTTGCCTACCGCCGCGCGCGGCAGATTGCCTTGGGCACGGCGCAGAAACTTCGCCTGCTGGAAGACATCCTCCGCCAGCATCCCCGCGACCGCGTGCTCATCTTCACCAGCGACAACGACACCGTCTACACGATTTCGCAGGAGTTCCTGATTCCCGCCCTCACGCATCAGACGAAAACCAAAGAGCGCAAGGAGATTCTGGAGAAGTTCAATCGCGGCGAGTATCTGGCGGTGGTCACGTCGAAGGTTCTCAATGAAGGCGTCAACGTTCCCGACGCCAACGTCGCCGTCGTTCTCAGCGGCAGCGGCAGCGTGCGCGAGCACGTCCAGCGACTCGGGCGCATCCTGCGGCGCAAGGAGGGCAAGCAGGCGATTCTTTATGAGATTGTCACGCAGGATACGGTGGAGGACAAAATCAGCGAGCGGCGGCGGCGACATGAGGCGTACGAGCGAAAGAAGAAGTAAGTTTCCGCGCTGTTGACAACCTCTCCCGCTTGCGATAAGATAAACTCAACACCTAATCAGAGCCATACATCGAAGCGAGGTGAATGGAGTATGTTCAGAAATGTGTTAGCCACGTTTGGCTTTCTCCTCATTTTGGGAGTCATCACGTTTGCTTCTTACTGCGTGGGGAAGTATTTCATCGCCGGGAAGATGCTGCGCCCGTTGAGTGAGACAGCAGCGCGTTCGGAGGACGAGACGCCTGACTCAACCAACGCCGCCCCGAAAGTGTCCCCAACGAAGTTTGGGCAGACGACCTCCCCCCTCGGTCCGCCGCGTCTGGCGCGAACGACAGAGCCAAAACGCCCCGACATCACGATTGTGATCAAGCCGAAATCGCAGCCCTCCGAGCGCGCGGGAGAAGAACCGTCAGGGGACGTCTCGCCTTCGTCGGAGGGGAGTCAGCCGCCGACCTCCGAATCAGTCGTCGCCCCCCCTAACGACACAACGGCGCATGGAAACTCCTCTCCGCCGTCACCGCCGCAGCCCAAACCCCCGACGGTGGAAACCCCGACGCGCCACGAATCAACCGTTGCCGCTGTGCCCGCCCCCAAAACGCGGCACGACAGACCTCCCACCACGAACGGGCGCGAGCAGCCTGCCGTCCGCCCGACCCCGCCCGGCTCGCCCGCGGCTTCGCCCCCATCGGAGCGCAAACTCCCCCCCGCGCCTCCCCCATCGAAACCGTCCCCCCCGAAACGCGAAACCCGAAACCCGAAACCCGATTACCACGTTCAGGTCGGCGCGTTTGACTCAGAAGAAAACGCCCGCCACCTCGCGGCGGAACTGCAAGGCAAAGGCTATCACGCCTTCATGGTGACGGAGAACAAAGGCGGGAAGGTTTCGCACAAAGTGTTCGCGGGCGCGTTCAAGGACAGAGAAGGCGCGGAACGGCTCAAGGGCGAGCTGGAGCAGCAGGGGTATCCGGTGCTGGTGCGATAAATCGCGGGGACTCATTCCAGCAGCGCGGACCCGCTCGAGCCGCCCAAGCCGTAGGTGCTATTGAAGGTCACGCGGGCGTTGTTGCCATCTATTTCTGTCTCCCCAGTTCCAATGAGAGCGCCCTCCAGCGTGAAATCGTTCCCTTCGATGTCCACATCGCCTTTCGTTGAGTAAAGCGTCCCCTTAAAATTGGCGTTGTTCCCATTGACCTCGATCTCTGGGTCATCGTCCCCATATCCCGTCGGATTGCCAGCGTATGCCAGAAGTTTATCCACATAGGCGGTAAAGTTCAGGTTGTTTCCATTGAATTCTATTCTGCCCGTGTTGGTCACGAACGTCACCGTGCCCGATATGTTGTTGCCTTTGATCTTGAGGTTGCCACCGTCCACGAAGATAACGCCACTGAGGACCGCGCCGTTCGTGCTAAACGTTTTGTTGCCTACGTAATATGTCCCGTTGGCTTGCGCAAGCGACTTGTAATAGTCGAGGGTGTTGGGAACGGATGGCTTGGTTTTTGTCGTCGTTTGTTGAGCGATGACGCTGTTGTTGTGGCCTTCGATTTCTGCGGACGTCACGTAGAAAGCGGTGCCGGTGATAGAGTTATTGTTGCCCTCCACTTCCAGGTTTCGGTTGGCGTGCGTGTTGCCAGTGATGATGTTGTTATTCCCCTCGATTTCTACCTCTCTGTCCGCCCACATCGCAAAACCACCGCCGCTGCCGCTGCTCAGGATAGCCACCGACCGCACGCAATACTGACTTGATGGAAGCCCAAACAGGTTGCCGAAGTGATGTCGGACGTTGCGACAGGCGTATACCCGGATTACGTTGCTGGCAGCGATCCCTTTGGCTTGTGTGGTGGAGTCCGAATAGGGGGAGGTAATGTCAACGGTGTCTCCGCCGATGCTATATTGTGTGGTATTGCCGTTGGTGCCCAAGACGGTGACATTCGCGGAGGTCAGCCCCATATTCGAGGCGTAGTAGTTCGCGGCAGCGGTCTTGGCGGCTGCCGCATTGGTGAGCGACTGCGCGCCGGCGAGGGCGGCAGCGTCCGTGTTATTGCGCATCTTTTGTCGCGCCGAGTAGTCGACACCGAAATCTACGGCGAAGGCGACAAACCCCAACAACACAACAATCCCCAGAGCGATGAGGACAAGTGATTGTCCTCTACGTTGTTTGAGCCGCATGATAACACCTCTTATGGAATGGCTTCAATCCGCATCACGCACTGACTGAGCATCCTGCGGGGGTTGGTGAATACTCCCACAATCGGGACGGCAATGTAGTCGGAGTAACGGACGGTGACGGTCAGCGAGTTGCCGACCGCGCGCCCGGCGGAGCCTTGTTTGGGGGAAATGACGACGTTCAGATGCCCGCTCGCGTTCTTGTAGGTCACCGCGGTGGACGATGACGAGGCAACCGTCATCGGTCCCGTCGTGTTGTTCAGCAACTTCATGCGGTCGCGCACGGTGTCGGCGATGGTCTGGTCGGTCGCGCCCGTCACCCCGACGCGGCAGGCGTCGCGGGCGGCGTTGTCCATCGTCAACTTGTGACTGAACATCGCCCCCAACGCCATGATGCCCAACACGATGAGCATGATGACGGGCAGAACGAGGGCGAACTCTAAAGCCGATTGTCCACGGCGTTTCCTGAATGACTTGTGACGTCTCATCGGCGCATCCCCCGGAGGCGTTATACCTTAGTAGGAGGGATTTGCGAACAGCCTTCCCCACCTCCTTCATCGGTCAGGCGGGGAGTTTTTTTGAGAGGGTCCCGGCTCCGGGAAGTCTCGCACCTATCTCAGCGACTCCAAGGTGGACTTTGATCCCGTCGTTGGACACCGGTGTCACTCGATGGACTCGACAACGCAGCCGCCATCGGAGGCGTCAACCGGCAGCGGTGATTCGGCGATGTTCAAGGGGGGGCAACGGGCGGCGCGTCCCTCATGCGTTTGCGCTGCGGCGTGTCTTTGTAGAAGTCCATCGTATCCGACGGCGCGTGGACGATGAACACGCCTTTGGCGCGAGCGCGCGATACATGGTCAGACGTCTATGGCCACGGAAAAAACGGCGCGGGTTTGCGCGTGAGGCTGGAAAACGTCGCCCAGAACACCGCCATCGTGAACTCGCCCAAAATCATGCCCAGAAAAAACGGACGCCAGCGTTGATACACCTTCACGCCGCCGTAGCGCAGAATAACACTTTTGATGACCCACGCCATCGTGATGGGAAACCAGAACACAATCATCGTCCACGATGCCGACAGCGCGTAGCCAATCGGGTGCAGCGTCCACCAGACGAAGCGCGTGCGCATGAACAGCAGAAAACCCGTCACCGCCGCGCCCGCCAGAAAGTAGCCGAGCCACTGCGCCTGATAGCCGGCGGGCTGTTGCAGGGCAGCGACATGGTCGCGAAAACCAATGAGGTTGTTGCCCCGGTAAACGTAACTATACATGGTGATACCGCCGAAGCGGTGCGGCAACCACAGTTGCACGATGGCGGAGGTGAACGAGCCAACAACCATCGCTATCACAATCGCTGTGAGCAACGCGCGCGGGCGCAGGCGCACGCTGCTGGACATCTTCAGCCCGTCCAGCACGGGCGTCAGCAGCATCCCGCGCAGGTCGCGGATGAACACCGCGTCCATGAACGCTAAAATCGTGAGGTTCTGCGCGCCCAAGGTGTGCTTGGGTGTGAAGAGACGCACGAGGTCAATCGGGCGGAACGAGGTCTCCGTCATCATCAGCCCCGCCTCCGCCACGCTGCGCCCCAGCACGGGCACGACGACGAACAGATAGACGACCATCTCTAACACGGCGAGCCACCAACTCATCCCCGCCAGCCAGCACCAGCCCACCGACACGGCGAGTGCTATCGTCAGCCCCCACACTGCCACGCGGTAGGGCATCAACTCGTTGGTGTCGTCCACTTCGGGCGCGCGCCCGAACGCTTTGCGGAACACCTGCTTGAAGTGCGGCAGCCCGGCGCGGAGGAGGAAGGTGGTCATCACGACGTAAGCCCCTGCCATCTGAAAGCCGATGAACTGCTGCGTCGGATACAGCGGCATGGCTTCCACAGGTTGCCCCAACCACGACGCGGTGACCTCCATCCCCCGCGTCAACCAGTAGAAAAACGTGAGGCTGAACAGAAGTTCCGTCGGCAGCAGATAAGAAAAGCCAATCGCGGCGAACGAGCAGAAAATCGTGGTGTAAGAGATGTCGCGCCACGGGCGTTCGACAAGATACTGGTTGAGGTTGTTTTGCAGGTTGACCATCGGCACGGATGGGTAGAGGTTATGCAAGCCGTTGAGGGTGAAGATGAACACCGGCACGGCGAACCCCATCCACACCAGGCGGTTGGCGAAAAAGGCGTCGGCAGCTTTGCCCACTAATTGCAGCGGCGGCTGCGCGAGAGGAAAGGTCAACTTTTCATGGTCCACCCACTGTCGCCGCCATAGTGTCGCTAAACACAGGAACACAAAGAACACCGCCGCGACGATGACCGACCAGCACAGCAGCGGCGTGACCCACGCGCCCCACGGAATCCGCTCACCGGCGCGCAAGCCCTCGTAGAACATGCGAGCGACGGGTTGCGCTTCTTTGCCATGCGGATTGAACGGAACAAGCCACGACGGGAGGTGCGGGTAAAACGTCTCCGCCCACTTGTTCTCCGGCTTGGCGTAGTAGTTGACGCCGACGAGGGCGGGGAGAAGTTTTTCCATCAGCCCCCGCGAGGTGATGAGCGCGCCGATGAGCACCATGCAGTAAATCGTAATGATTTCCGCGGGCGTGAGCAGCCAGCGGCGAAACACCCGTCGCAGGGCGCGGTGCCCCAGCGTCAGCAGCATCAGAAACCCAATCGCGGCGGGCGCGAACTGGCAGATGGCAATCTGAATCTGCGTGATGACCAGTTCCGCGTAGGAGACCATTACGCTGACCGCGATGATGCCGATGACGCCGATGAGGAGCGCTTTGAGCGAGACGCCTTGAGAACTCATCATCATTACCTTCGATTCTACTGGATCGCGCGTTTTCACGCAACATTCAGTCACAATCGTCCAGACATTTCGGCAAAGGTAATGAATCTGTCCATGTGATGCGCACGGTAGGGAACGGACTCAGTGCCGTTCCTCAGAACATAAGAGCACCTAACAAAACCCAGAGCTGAAACTCTGGGCTACTCTTACGAAGTCCTGATGAATCGGGACTGTATGGTGCGACCGGCTTACCCCTTTTTCAGCCCCGATTCATCGGGGCTTTGTGAAAGTAGCCCACGATTTCAATCGTGGGACAAAAGGGAGCGAAACAGGTTTTGTTAGGCA
>FWPU01013404.1_pt1 | contig 10334 bp, 8 predicted proteins | sample 2228361 | NCBI WGS metagenome assembly FWPU01 (sample SAMEA103939777, study PRJEB20133) | metagenome | reverse complement strand
ACGCTCTTAGTTTCTGATAAAGAAAAGGGGCAAGCAAAGCGGGCGTAGTTCAGTGGCAGAACATTAGCTTCCCAAGCTAAAGATGTCGGTTCGATTCCGATCGCCCGCTGGATACTCTTATTGCTTATTCGAAAGGCTGAATGCTCTTTTCTTTACCTAAAGAGTAAGATTCTCTGACGGGTTGCTTGCTTTTTTGACTTTTGGCGATTGTCTTGCTCTTTGTATCTACTTATTAGTTTTTAGTGAGAATGCTGGATTACTCCCTAAGATAAAAATAAGAGATTAGTCAACCGATGCGGGAAAAAATTGCTATTTTAGGCGCCGGAAGTTGGGGTACTACTTTAGCAGTAATTCTTTGTGAAAAAAAAGATTTAGAGGTAACCCTTTGGTCAACCTTCAAGGAAGATATAGAGAATATTCTTAAAGACCAGGAAAACAAAACCTTTCTTTCCGGTATAAAAATTCCTTCCTCTTTAAGTCTTACCACAGATATTTACTCTGCTTTATCTAAGGAGATTATGGTGATAGCTATTCCTGTAGAATATGTTCGTAATATTTTGAAAAAGATTAGACAAACTAAAATTAATTTAGAAAATAAAGTATTTCTAAGCGTAATCAAGGGAATAGAGATAAAGAGCCTAAAACGCCCCAGTCAGATCATCCAGGAGGAACTAAAGATAAAAAGTAAACAAATCGTAGTACTCTCCGGACCAACTATTGCTCGCGAGGTAGCTTTAAAGAATCCGGCGGTAGCCACCGTAGCCTGTAAGGATTTAAAGGTAGCCCAAAGGATACAAAAAATTTTTAAAGGCACCCCTTTAAGAATCTATACCCATAAAGATGTTGCTGGGATAGAAACCGCCGCTGCCCTTAAAAATATTATTGCTCTTGCCTGTGGTATTTCTGACGGTTTGGGCTTCGGCACAAATACAAAATCAGCCTTAATCTGTAGGGGATTAAAAGAGATGATTCGTTTTGCGCAAACCTTTAAGATTAAGAAAGAAGCCTTTCTGGGAATTAGTGGTATAGGGGATTTGTGTACCACCTGTTTTTCTTTGTTTTCCCGGAATCGTTACGTAGGCGAAGAAATAGCCAAAGGCAAAACCCTCGAACAAATTTTAAAAAAAATGCAAATGGTAGCAGAGGGGGTGACTACAGTTAAAGCAGTCTATAAGTTAAGCAAACAATATAATATAGATATGCCAATTACTAGAGAAATTTATACCATCCTATACCAAGGCAAATCCTGTCGGCGGGCGGTAAAGGATTTAATGTCCAGACCGCTTAAATCTGAGTAAAAGGTAGCGCAAGATACCTCATACCACCTCTTGAGTGATGAAATCAAGCCTTTTATTAAGTAAGGCAGTAAGGTCTAGCGGAGGATAAGGGTTTCTTTTCTGATATGAGGGTGCTTGCGCAAGCTTAGGCCTGTATTCTGGCTTTAGTTTATGGAGATCCTTTGTGGTCGGGGAACAGCCCTGGTTTTGGCCTTGGGTATCTTGATGAATCGTCAGGGTTTTCTTTCCTTCCGTTGCACTTTTGTCGTTTTGTTTAAAAGGCCCTTTTAGATTTAAAAAGACTTTAAAACTAATTCCTTTAATCCTTCTTAAGCCTTGGGGAGCGAGGTTACGATTTTTCTTTCTGTTCCCCGTTCTGAAACTCCCAGTGCCGATGGCACAAGTCGTATGCGATAACCTGACCCTTCAAAGTCAGGTTCTAGCGAAACGCCTCCCCGCACCTCCGACAATTGACTAATATAGAAATGTTTTACAGATATATAGGGAAGATTGGTTTTTGTATTTGTGTATAACCCTGCCGAGGGCGGGAGTCGAACCCGCATGAAGTTGCCTTCAGCGGTTTTTGAGACCGCCGTGTCTGCCTATTCCACCACCTCGGCTCGTTAGGGTTTTTCTTGCTATTCCTTCTGTTCTCGGAACTATTGTCTTATCCTTTACCCCTTATCAATGTGGGAACAACGAGATATTTTAATTTTTGCCCCCTTGGGCAAGCGTTGTTACCACCACCTCGGCACTATTTATGTTTACTTTCTAATTCCGGAATATCTTTCATATTAACATCAGACATTTTTTTGTCAATTGACAATTTTATTTTAAGGTGATAAGATTTCCCTTCTCATAAGTCAGCTTTATTTTTGGGGCCGTGGTGCAGTGGGAGCACGTTTGACTGGCAGTCAAAAGGTCAGGGGTTCAAATCCCCTCGGCTCCATGTTCTTTTGCTTACTCGTTAAACCGAGCAGGTGAATATGTCAATTTCTTGTAGTTATAGCTTATTATTTGGATGCAATGAGAATATCCCTTACGGGATAACTGCTTACGCAGATTGCATACAAATCCCCTCGGCTCCATGTTCTTTTGCTTACTCGTTAAACCGGATGGGAAAACGAAGCGGTTCTTATGAATGCAAAAAGTAACCTAATCTTATATCAAAGAGTTAGATGGATAACTTCTTAATTTTAGCATCAGGTACTTTCTTTGTTTTGGGAGTAATTTCTTTATCGGTGATATTATCTTTTCGGAAACATTCCAAGATGCAAAGGACTTTAGGAAAACTCAGTAACTATTTTAAAGGTGAAGTTTCTAAAGGTTTTTCTTACCTTCTTTTAACGGCGAATCTCAAGGTTTAAAGTTTTCCGTATATCTTATCACTGGAGAAAAAAGCGTTCCCCCTTATTTAAGGATAGAGCTCAAAAAACTTTCTTTTTTTAGATTATATATACAGAGAGAACATTTTAGGTAAGATAACAAAAAGGGTTGGTTTAATTCAGGAAATAAAAACAGACGATGAGAAATTTGACCATAACTTTTTAATTTTTTTCCGATCAACCCGGAAGGGCTAATAATTTTCTTTCTGAGGAAAATAAAAGTATTATAGAGGGGTTCTTCAATAAAGGCTTTCATGTATTTAAAATAACTCCGAAGGGTATTTTTTTTTTTTATTCTTTATTGAATCATCCCTTTTATACTTACACAAATACACGTTTATATAAGTATGACTATGGTAAAGATTTTAATTCCGAAGAGATAAGGGATGTAATTAATAAACTAATAATTTTAACAAAGGACCTGTAGGATGGATAAGAGAGAAAGATTATTTTCTTTACTTAAAAATGAAGCCCTTTTTAGGGGGTTTGTAAAGCTTTCTTCCGGAAAGATAAGTGATTTTTATATAGATGTGCGCCGGGTAAGCCTTACTGCGGAAGGTCTTTATTTAATTTCCAGTCTTATCTGGGAAAATATAAAGGGTGAAGATATCTCTGCCATTGGTGGTCCTACCTTGGGCGCGGACCCTTTAGTTAGTGGGGTATGTATTTTTGCGCATAATGCGGGAAAGAACTTAAAGGGTTTTTTAATTCGCAAAAGCCCTAAAGAACACGGTCGACACCAATTAATTGAGGGAAAGGAATTAGTCAGTGGAGAAAGAGTAATTATTATGGACGATGTGGCTACCAGCGGTTCTTCCTTGATTAATTCCCTAAAAATTTTACAGAAAGAAAAGGTCAATGTTGTAAAGGCAATAGTGGTGGTGGATAGAGAAGAGGGTGCGAAAGAAAATCTCCTAAAGTTAGGTTGCCCTTTGGTTTCTCTTTTTACCAGAAGCGATTTTTTTAGAGATGTTTAGGCTTCTTAAGGCTTACATTCTGGGGTTAATTGCCTTTTGTTCTGGTGCTTGTGTAACTACAGAGTATAATGTAGGGACGCGCAGGCAGGAAGTTATCTTTTATTCTACAGAAAAGGAGATGGCTTTAGGAGAAAATATTGCTCGCCAGATAGCTAAGGAGTTTAAGCTTTCCAATAACTCTTACGATATTGAACGGGTAAATAAATGGGGTAAAGAGATAGTTAAGGTTTGTGACCGCCGGGAGCTTAACTATTATTTCTATGTGATAGAGAGGGATAATAAGAACGAAGGACAAAAGAATGCCTTTAGCCTTCCCGGTGGATATATTTATATCTTTAAGGATTTATTAGATATACTTAACGATGAAGAGCTCTGTTTTGTGTTAGCCCACGAAATAGGGCATGTGGTTTCCAGACACGTAGTAAAGAAGCTTCAGGCAGCCTTGGGGTATAACCTTTTGTTGATAGCCTCCGCGGGGGTAACGCGCGATCCAGAATTTACCCAGGGCTTATCTTTTGCCTTAGCACAGGTGATGGCAGCTTATTCGCGTGAGGATGAGTTTAACGCGGATGAGTTGGCAGTAAAGTATTTACAGATTTTAGGTTTGGACCCGAAAGCGGGTATAAATGTTTTAGAAAAACTTTATAATGAAAACAAAAAAGAGACGCGACCCATTTCCTATTTTCGCACCCATCCTTACACCGCAGAGCGAATCCGCCAGATAAAAAAGAACCTACAGCTTCCTTTAGATGTGGATGATTATATTAACTAATCTTTAGATAAGGTTTTTCACAAAAAAGAGAAGAGAAAGGGTAAGAGCATTGTGAAGGATATGGAAGGCAACAGGGGTAAGTATATTTTGTGTTTTTTCGTAAAGATAGCATAAAGCAACACCTAAAACCGAAAGGGCAAGAAATTCCTGTGGGGTTTTGTGTAAAAACGCAAAGAAAAGTGAGCTTAAAATGCTCGCTTTTAAAAAAGAGAGCCTCTCGCGCACCCACCTATAGATAAACCCTCTAAAAAATAACTCTTCTGCTAAAGGTCCCACCAGTATAATTTGCAGGATAAAAAGGCTAAAGAGGACTTTGTTTTTTAACGCAAAGATAAGGCTGATGGCGGGATTTATCCGAGGGGATATACCGAATTTATCAAGGATAAACTCGCTAAGGATAAGAAAGAAAAGGAGTAAAGGAATTACCGCCGTATAGATTTTAAAGACTAACAGCAGGTCTAATTTTTTAAAAGAAAGAGATAGACTTTGGGAAAGAAATAAATAGATAAGCACTATGATTGTTATCTCCAGAAGGAGATTACTCAAGACTACAAAGGCAAAAGGGTTTATCTTTATTTTGTAAAGATAGACTAAAAAGCCTAAACTATAGATAATGAGACTAAAGGCAGAAACGAAAAAGAGTAATTGGGTGGATTTTTCGGATGTCAGCGGGAACTTATTTTGTGGACCTTCTTGAGTTTTAAAAAAATCTTTCTTGATGGCTAGATGCAAGAGATTTATTAAACCTATAAGAAAGAGGAGTAGATAAAACAAAGAAAGAGCAAGTAGCGGTAAAAGATGCGCCTTAATTTTTTCAGGTTCAATCTTCAAGCCTATTCTTGCTGAGTTTAGAGGCTGTTCTGAAAAGATATTTTCAAAAAGAATTATCCCTATCCAGCAAAGAAGGCTTAAAGCTAAATAAAGATTTTTTCGATTAAGGTGTTGTTTTAGAGAATTCATTATATAGCCCCCAGAGCATCAAGATTAATCTTTTTTATCCACCAGGACCAACCCAGAAGTATTTAATATACGGAGAGGGGGAGATTTGAACTCCCGGTCCCACTTTTGGCAGGACTTCCGATTTCGAGTCGGACGCTTTCAACCACTCAGCCACCTCTCCAAACTTTTCAATATGCCTAAGTTCAGTTGTACGCCCTCCTCTGCTCTAAGGACGAAAACTTTAATTTTTCATTGTATCTAACATTACCTTCCGCTTAAAGATTTATACCTTATTTCCGTAATAAGCCGATATTTTAATGTAAAGCAATACAGCTCAGCCAAAGAATACTAAAAGGCTCTTTGTTAAATATCTTATCACTCCCAGATTACTACAACAATAACCCCAAGTCAATTTAATTTTCTGCGTTTCCTCTTATCTTCGCCTGAACGCCGGTGATGATTACGGGTTGGTGCACCAACCCCTATCGCTTTACTTGCTTACAACCCAAAAAACAAGGGGTAAAATTTTTACCGCACCAAAAAATTTTACCCCGGAATACCCGTTTACCTTTCAAAAATAGTTGACAATTTTATGTTTTAATTATGGTACACTGGCTTAAATCGTAGAGATAAATCGATGCCCCCACACTCCTAAAGCAATCAAGCCTCTTTCCAATTCTATCTAAGTAAAATAAATAAAACTTCTCTTCATCAACGCCCCCACGACGATAAATATGCGAAAAAACTATCCATACCCTTTTGGTGCCACAAAGTTTATTAATATCATCGATATAGCCACCTAAATTATTCCTTGAAGCAATTCCTTTAATATAGCTATTTTCATTAAAACCATATTTTTGGGAATAGTATTCAAATGCGGCTCGTGCGCCATAATAAATATAAATCACATCACTATTTTTTTTCAACCTTTTTAAATACTCTAAAACAGATCTTACTTCCTCGCGGGTGCGCGGCTTGATTAAATGATAACCTGCCTGCAGTAAGGGGTAAGAAGACAAAAAACTATAAAGATTATGGCTATCCCCCAGAGATTGGTCAACCTTAACCTAATTTGTTCCGCTCCTTCTCCAATGAAAAGTAATATATTTGGCACTAAAAATAATATCAAACGACCGCTAAGGGGATATTTACGAATTCCGGAGGCAACTAGAGTAACAAGTATGGGTAATATCAGAAGAAAAAATACCTTTTTCTTTCGGCGAAACATTGAAAAACAACCAACAAGGAATGGTAGCGCGAAAAATACCCACCGCAAACATACCCAGGGGTCTTTGAAAAATCTCAAAAAAGGCATAAATATACCATTTTATCTGGGATATCTTCAGGGGTAGAGGGGCGAAGCCTTTGGACCAGTAAGCCAGCAAAGCAGGATATAAAGTAGCATTATTCACTATATTTCTTAGATTGACCCAGTAAAAGAGGCCAAGGCTTGCTCTCCAGACTAAAAAGGCAAGGCAAGGTCTTACAATTTCTATTCCCCTCTTTTCTTTTAAATAGTAAAGGCTTAAGGCTATTCCTATGCCTGGGAAGACAAAAATGCTGGGGTGCGAAAACCATAGCGCAACTGCTCCCATAAACCCAAAGAAAATAACCCGCCGCAGACTCAAAAGCCAGGGTCCTTAAGAAGATAAAATGTAGCCATATATATCAATAAGGCTATGGCTCATCGCAGGAATACCGTTTAACCTCTGAGGGGTAGTAGATTAGATACTCTGAAATTGCAAAAAATAGCAAGGCAATTATCTGAGCATTCCTCGTAAGGATTTTCTTGCTCTGTGATAAAAAAGAAAAGGTGAGGCTATCCCTGTTAAAAGGGGAAGTAATCTAAGCGCATCTTCGTTATTTCCGAAAACAAAAATTAAGGCCTTTTCTATCGCCAAGAAGCCAAAGGGAGCAAGCCCAAATCCCTTTAAAAGTTCTGTAATTGTCCTCTTGACTATCTCCAAAGCAAGCCAGGCCTCCTCCAGCCATAATGAACGATTATAGGGATATTCAGTTAGGCGCAGGAGGATACCCACAGAGATAATCAGGGCGGGGAATTTAGCTGAGGGGCATAGAGAAACTATCTTTTTAAAGGGTTCCCTCCTAGATTGCCCCGACCCTATAAAACATAATTCACCTTACCTCTTCTTACATACCGCAATTAGTGATAATCCAAAAGGAATCCTGATTTTTCTCTCTAACTTTGCAAGAATAGGAATGAATTTATCGAACATTTTTATTTGGAAGCTAGACATTGTTTTTCTTTTGAGTATTTTCCCATAGAAGAACCAGCCAAACGCCGCAAAGAAATCAAAGTAATAGATCTTTTCTATACTAAAACCGCAGGCCTCAAGTTTTGCCAACAACTCCCCTTTTTCATATCTTCTAAAGTGCGAAAGCTTTTCATCAAGCGACCCTTGAAGAATTTTTAATGCTGGTACAAAAAGAATTAATTTCCCCCCCTCTCCTAAAATTTTGTAGATGTTATCTAATGCTTTTTTGTCATCGTGGATATGCTCCAATACATTTATACAAACTATTGTGTCAATCTTAAAAGATGCAAGATTTAAAGCTTCATCGAGCAAAATATCATGCTTTAGAATTTTAACCTTCGGATTGCCTATAAACCTATACCTAAGATAGTCTAAATATGCCTCATTTATCTCGGTTAAAATAACATTTCTCTTAAAAGATATAAGGAATTTTGAAATATTGCCAATGCCCGCTCCTACTTCCAGAACATTTCTGCCCAAATAAGGTTTTATTTGTTCAAATATCCACTTGTTGTTGTTTTTCATCATTTTTACTTTATATAATGTATCTTCTCCAATATCTAAGCTTTCAAATTTACATTTTAATAGCCAGTAGAGCGAACGGAAGAAATCCTTCCAGGTGATTTTTTTACCCTCCTCATAATCCCTTCCTTCATATGAGATAGGTACTTCATACACCCTTAATCTGCGTTTAAATACCTGTGCTGTGATCTCTGCTTCTATGCCAAATCCGTTCGCTCTTAATTTAAGTCTTTTAAGCACATTGGACTTTAGAGCTTTGTAGCATGTCATCATATCAGTTAGAGTAGTATCATATAAAAAATTTGCAATAAAATTTAATAGTAAATTACCTAAATAGTGGTAAAAGTGGAAAACCCGGCGACTACCCATAAATCTTGTTCCATATACTACATCCGCCTTCCCTTCTATTATTTTTTGAATTAGTATTGGGTATTCGTCAGGATAATATTCTAAATCTGCATCTTGGATGATAACGATATCTCCAGTTATATACTCAAAACCTCTTCTTAGGGAAAACCCCTTTCCTTTATTGCATTCATTGAAAATAACCTTAATATTTTCCTCTTTAATCTCTTTTAAGAGCTCCCTTGTTCCATCTGTTGAGCCATCGTCAACGATGATGATTTCTTTGTCAAAACCTACCGCTTTTACCCTACGTATGACCTCTAAAACAGTATTAATCTCATTATAAACGGGGATAACGATTGAAAGTTTCATCCCTGAAGACTCCTTTTTAATTATATTATACCATTAGTTAGATTGAAAAGTTTAGAAATTTTTTAACCCGTAGGACTGTTGGTGCATCGTATCCACCTTTAAGCCCCTGGTCAAGTAATATCCCCCGCCTTATTGGAGGGAGGTTAAGGATGCCGCTATCAAGGGGAGGAGCTTTCCCTTTAAGGAGCTCCAAGGGGCTTTTATTATCCCTGCAGCGGTTCTCTCGTAGATAGTTAAAATAAAGTTGATAAGCATAGGCCTTACCAAGGAATTCTCTGGGGTGGGAGTAGTTCTTTATGTCATAGAGTGCGTCTTCGACTATATTATGGAAGGTCTCAATGTCACCCTGCAAGATGTAAGGACCTTGGCGGTATACGAAGGTGTCTTATCCGGTGCTTTTTAAGGGTCTTCTCCAAAGGGGGGATAATCTATTTATCTTCTTTCTTACACTCCCGATGAATTCTGAGCGGTTATCTGTCTGGAAGAATATCTTGGCTGTGTCGATGCCCTAACTTTTTAAGCGATTAGCTACATAATCTGCGAAGGGACAGGCATATGTTGAGTTGTTTTCATCAGCATAAGCAAAGAAGCAGGCTCCCAAAGAGAGTTGCCGGCAGGTATATTCATATCCGGGCAGTTTGAGCCCCCTCATAAACGGCCAGTAGTGGTATATGTCGGAAAGGTCTTTTACCTCTCTCTGATTTCTTTCAAAGGGCTTTTATTGCGCTTTGAGTTCTGTTAGGTCTTTACGTTTCCTCCAACGCTTTCTCTTCCTCTTCTATGAAGCCCTTTTGTTTCATTACCCTATGGAGGGCGGTATGAGAGCCAGGGAGCCTATATCGCCTCTTAAGACGAGCAGCCCATCTTGAGTCTATAGTGGTAAAAAATCACTCACAATTGCCCTGAGAAGCCACGCTTTAAGGTTGACTATATCATAATATCCTCATAAGAGAATTTACACAATTTTAAGTATACGACCCAATTTAAAGAAGCCCTTGACGAAAATAAAGTTATATGTTATGATTTAAATCTTTATGTGGGCAGTGGTAGAGATAGGTAAAAAACAGTATCTCGTTGAGGAAGGTGTTGCCCTCTATGTAGAAAGGATTAAAGAAAAGGAGGGCGAGATCTTTTTAGATAAAGTTTTACTATTCGCTGATAAAGATAGGGTAGAGATTGGACAGCCCTATCTATCAGGTTTTAAGGTAAAGGCAGAGATTAAAGGAGAAGAAAAGGGACCCAAGGTTGTTACCTATAAATACCGTCGCAGAAAAAAATCTCGACGTAAAAGGGGTCATCGCCAGATTTATACCTATCTTACAATATCAAAGATTCTCCCTGCTTAATCCTTTTTATTTATAAATATTATGTCCAGAAGAAGTAGACGAGCTAGATTATCCTGGCGTAGATGCCGAAAGAAGAACAAAGGGAGAAAGCCATGTTTAGGATAATTCTTCAAACTTTATCCC
>FWPU01013403.1_pt1 | contig 10337 bp, 6 predicted proteins | sample 2228361 | NCBI WGS metagenome assembly FWPU01 (sample SAMEA103939777, study PRJEB20133) | metagenome | reverse complement strand
TGCCTCCATATCTTAAACAGAGAGCTGTTCGGTGATCACATTTTTGAAACACCAGTTCGCGTTTCGGTGATCTTATTTTTGGAGATGAGCGTCCGATTGCTGTTGTCTTTGCAAAGGGTTTATAATTTCCATGTGCACACAGTTTCGATCTTCAAGGCTGCCAGAATCATAAGGCTTCTCTCGCCACCAGAGGCAAAGAAATACATTGAATCCTTCCGGGCTGATGACCCCCTTCTCGCCGATGTTCTCCGCGTCTTCCTACTGGTCTACCGCTCGCGCTCCCAAAGGGTCCTAAAGAAGGCGCTGAGGCTCGCGCGAAGGGTAAGTAATAACCTTGAGCTCGCTTATTTCCTCTTCAACGAAATCGGCAAGGCCTATAGGCAAATGGGCGAACTGGAGATAGCGGAAACCTACTTTCAGAGGACGGTTGATATCGCGGAAAAAATGGGGAGACACGGTCTCATTTTCCCCGCGAGGATGAGCCTCTTGTTCAACAGGTTCTTCCGCGGGGACTACACTAGCATTTATCCCGTGATTAAAGACTATATAAACTCTGCTCCTGCCCGGTTCAGGCCGAGGGCCCTTTATTTGCTTTCCATTCTTGAGATCATCTTGGGAAGGCCCCAAGACGCTCTTAGGCACCTTTCTGATCCTTGTCACGAGAGGACAGGAAATCCTCTCCATGTGTTTTCAGTCCTTGAGATAAAGGGGCTGGCTCTAAGGGTGATGGGGAAGCTAACGGAATCCATGGATGCTTACTTGCAGTCAGCAACTGGGTTTTCCAAGATTGGTTCAGCGTATTCGGTTTTCCCGATAGCAAAAGCCCTTTCCCAGGCGCGTTTGGGAGAACTTGAATTTCCCTCAAAAGGCCTTGTGAGAACCTGCCTCTCCCTCGCAAGGTCTGGAGGCCGAGGTGAATCCGCCGCTATGGCAGAGGCAACGGCCTTTCTTTCCAAGGACGACCAGGATACGACTGAGAGGCTTTTCTCCGCGAGCCAGAACTACAAAGATGCCAACCAGCCTCTGGAGGCTTTCCTTAGCGGCCTGTCCGCGCTTTTTTTGGCATGGAGATGCCGAAGCCCCCTCTTCGTAAGGGTCGCTGACTTTGTTGCTCCCATGGTCAAGCATTACCCGGGCTTCAAAAAAGACCCTATATTGGGGGATTTTCTTCTCAGGGTTGAACCGCTCCTATCGGAGGAAAAGCCTACTTACAGGATAATGGCCACGATGCTTGGAAAGTTCCGGATCACGGTGGATGGGCGCGAGAAGAGACCTGAGACCTGGCCAAACAAGAAAGCCTTCAAGATGCTCATTTATCTTCTTCTGGATCGGGAACACAGGCTCCCGCTGGATCACATTTTTTATCTCATTTGGCCAAAGCTTAAATACTCAAAGGAAAACAAGAATAGGCTTTATGTGAATGTATACCAGCTCAGAAAGCTTCTTGGGGATGCGGAACTTGTAAAGAAAAAAGGGGATTACTATGTGTTGGAAGGGGTATGGACGGACATTGGAGAACTTGAGGACCTCCTGAAAAGAGCCGCCGCCGCAACTGAACCCGTTGAAAAAGAGGAGCTGCTCTTCCGGGCCAGGGAACTAGCAAAAGGGGAGCTTTTGCCTGATCTTCCTTATGACCGACATATTGACGAATACAGGCAATACTACAATATGTTGAGAAAAAGGGTTTTGGGAGAATAGAACCCACTTCCTGCATGAAAAAATGAAACCGGCCCCCGCACGCTTTTTAGGATTGGAGAGCGGAAATGGTTCATTCCCTTGGCTCATAAGGGCCCGGCCCATTATTGAGATTCGCTCGCGCAGGAACGAGCATGTCCCAGAACAGTGTCTGAATCCAGGTTGTCCGAAAATTACCTTACGATAGCCGTCCCCCTGCAGGAGGGAACTAATGAGAGGGGTTTCCGGGAAGCGGGATATGTAGCCCAGAAGTAGACCCCGATCTCGAGCCAGATCCGGTGTGTTCCTTTCGCAAGCCTCTGAGAGCGAATGAGCCTCCCATCAGAAGCATAAAGTCTCAACTCCCATGTCCCAGAAGAGGAAAAAAGCAGTCCTCCGGGAGCAGGGTAGCAGATCACATCAGCAGGATGAGAGGATCCGGACTCGTCATCTATCTCGGTTGGACAGAGGTCCTGAGTTGTCAGATTTGGCAAAAGGACCACAGGGACAATGCTGTTCACTGACGGAAAGCAATCTGAGCTGCCGGAGAAAGAGGAAGACCCTAAATTTGGTGCCGTAGTGCCAGGGAAACACTCCTGAACGCAACCCGGATAATTCCCATCCTTATCCACTTTGAGGAGGACGAGATCGCTTACCTGCACCGAAAAGCTCTCGGCGGAACCCGTAACAACATAACCGTCTTGCGCCTCAACGGCCGAGCACGCGCGATCGTATCCTTCGCCCCCGAATGTCCTAGCCCACATAATCTCGCCGTTTTCATCCATCTTTATGATGAGAAAATCCCCAGAACCCACACCAAAGCTCTGGGTTGAACCGGAAACAAGCAGTCCTCCATCTGAGGTCTCAACAACGCAATATGCGGTATCATGGTTCGCTCCTCCAAGGGTCTTGGACCACAGAACCTGGCCCTGCTGATTGAGTTTGATGACCAGGAAATCGCTGTTGCCGAATCCAAAGCTCTCGGTCATCCCCGCCACAACATAACCCCCATCGGATGTTTGAACAACGGAAAGTCCTATCTCGTTCCGCGTGCCCCCAACGCCTATTTCCCAGGAGAGGTTCCCATCCTCGTCAAGCTTGATGATGAGAACATCGGAGTAGCCAGAACCAAAGCTCTCTGTGGAACCGACAAATAGGTAACCCCCGTCTCGTGCCTGAATCACCGAGTAGGCCGCGTCGTAAGCGCCTCCGCCGAAGGCCTTCGCCCAGACCATCTCTCCGAGATCATTGACCTTCAGGGCAAAGGCGTCGTAATAACCAGCCCCGAAGCTCTGCGTCAGGCCAACGGCCACACAGCCGCCATCCCGACAGGGCGCAACCGAATAAGCCCAGTCGTAGTTAGTCCCTCCGTATGTCCTGGCCCAGGAGAACTCACCGTTATCAGTGAGCCTCACCAGAAAGACATCACCGTTTCCAGCTCCGTAGGAGTATGTTCGCCCAGCCAGGAAATATCCTCCCTCCGATGAGATGGTTATTGCCCAGCAACGCTCCCCGTGGTTACCCCCTATGGTCCTGGCCCAGGAAAGGTTTCCCTGCTCATCCATCTTGAGAACCAGAAAATCGTTTGAGCCAGCACCATAGCTCCACGAGTATCCTGCCACCATGTAGCCACCGTCGGGTGCCCTTGTCAGAGAGTAAGCCCAATCCTCTTCCCAGCCGCCGTATGTCCTAGCGAAGAGGTTCTCTAGGAGGAGAAACGCAACAAAAAATGGGGGGTTCATTTTACACTCCTTTCTATCTCGCTATCGCCTTTCCCTCGTATGGCCCAGCCTTCCAGAGATATACTCCCGGCTCAAGCCTGATCCTGTTCTCCCCGGCTCTCAGGCTCTCCGAATGTGCCAGGCGCCCATCCGGCAAGTATATTAAGAGGTTGAACTCCTTATCCGCCCAAAACACGAGTCCACCCCTTGCCGGAAGGCACCTTATCTCATCTGGGAGGATGTGTTCACTAACCCCAATAGGGGGACACGGGTTCAGTGGCGTCCATGTAGGCGTGCCGACCGTCAAGGTTCTATTTGAGCTCGTGGGGGTCCAGGTTCCAGAACCAGAGAGGGTTGTGGTGGTAAAGGCTGGTGAGTATGTTGAAGGTGACCAGGGGCTTACACAGCCCGGGTAGTTTCCGCTCGCGTCTGTCTTCAGTATGATGATGTCCCCGTTCGCGCCAACCCCGTATGTCCAGCCCGTCAACCCGAATCCGCCGTCGGCCCCCTTGGCCACTGCCCAGCCATCGTCCGTTGAGATCGTTCCCCATGTCCTTGCCCACTGGAGGACGCCTGCAGAATTAACCTTCATGAACGCGAAATCAAAGGTCCCTGCTCCGGAGCTCCTCGTCTCACCCGCTAGGATAAAGCCACCATCTCCGGCGGGGATCATCTCGTAGCAGTAATCCGAGTTTCCACCGCCGTATGCCATCACCGGGCCGAGGGAGCCAGTTGAGCCCATCTTGAAAAGCATGAACTTGTAGTATCCGGTTCCGGCGCTCAGGGTGAAGCCGCCGACAACTATGGAATCGCCCAGGCCGCGGTGCACGCTTACCCCCCTCTCAGGATATGAGCCTCCGAGCGACCTCGCCCAAGAGAATCCTCCTCCGGATGTGAACTTCACGACCAAGGCATCCCGATCCGTCCCGGATATCTCCCTTTCTCCAACAACAACATAGCCTCCATCCGATGTCTGGAGCACACCGAAACCAACCTCCTCAAGCGAGCCACCAAACCTAGCTCCCCAGGTCACTGCCCCGTCTGTGCCTAGCTTGAGCAAGAGGAGGTCATCCTCGCCGCCCCCGACGCTTGATGTGTATCCGGCGACAGCATATCCCCCGTCTGATGTCTGGATGGCCCCGTATGCCATCTCAATTCCCGTGCCTCCGTAGACCCTTGCCCAGCTCACTGAGCCGGAGGGAGTGATTTTGAACACGAGGATGTCCTGGCTACCAGCGCCCCATGAGGTTGTCCCGCCAACAACGAGGAAGTTCCCGTCGCTGGTTGGGATTATAGCCTCAGCGGCCTCCCAGCCGGTTCCCCCGAATGTCCTTATCCAGTCGGATGTTCCATCGGGCCTGAGCTTCAGAAGGCATATGTCGTAATCGCCAGCGCCAAAGCTGTATGTCTGGCCAGCAACGATGAATCCGCCATCGGAAAGCGGGGCTATCGCGAGCCCCGCGTCGTATTGAGAGCCTCCGTATGCTCTCACATACAGGTTTCCCATCAAAGCCAATAGGGTAATCATGCTTTTTCTCCTTTACTTGTTGACGAACCTCACAGCCTTCATCCCAGAGCCTCCTCTGAGAACAGCTATCATCACCCCTGACCCCCAATTCCCCTCAAAGCACATCGTTCCCTCTTTCGCGCGTCCTGAAAACAGAACCTCCACGAGCCTTCCCGTGCAATCGTAGAGCCTGAGATCCACTGATTCGGGTTTCCTTATCCTCAGGAATACTTTCCCCCTGGAGGCCCAGATCTCCGTTTTGGGCAAAGGATTGCTTTCCTCTATGTCCTCGTAAACCGGTTCCCCGCAAACGGGTTCCCTGTTCCAGGAAAATGATCCGTCCAAAACAAAAAGGTGCGGGTCATCCGTAATGCCTATCACCTCTATCCTGCCGTCGTTGTCAGTATCCCCGAAAGCGGCCTCGTTCTTGAAATATGTCCTTGATGATGTGGAGGCCCGGACAGCATCCCATATCCCCTTCAGCTTGCCGTCGTGCTCAAAGAAATACATCATGCCCTGGCCCTGGCAGTTCCCGCCAGGCATAACCACCTCAAGATAGCCGTCGCCGTCAACATCAGCGAGGGTTGGATGGCCGTAGAACCAATCCCCAAGCCTCCGTTTAACGCGATACCAGAGCAGATTTCCGTTTGCCCCGTCAACCGCTATCAGAAAGGTGTCCCTGTTCCACCGGAAAACCACATCAGGCTTGGTATCCGTGCCACCGAGGTTTCCCACCGCGGGAGAGGGATAATACGAGCCAGGGTTGTCAATGAGGCCTGGAACACTGGCCTCCACATTGAATGTCCAGACAGCTGAGAACCCTGAGCCGGTGTAGTTTCTCAGGGAGACCCTGGGATAGTATGGCGAAGGCGATTCCCTCCTGTAAAGGGCCACTATCTCAAGGGCCAGGTCAGCATCAAAGTTATCAAGGGAAGGAGTGTATGTGTCGCAGTAGTAGCCTATGCTGTCCTTGGCTATGATGTTCCCGTTTACTGGGTTCAGAATGAGGAATCCGGAAAACCTCCCGTATACCGGGCACACAACATCAATAACCCCATCTCCCGTCACATCCCCGGCCGCTGGTCCGCCATAATACCCCCGCGACACATTCGTGTATTGTTGGGTCCACCTCAGGGCGCCCGATCTCGCGTTGAGGCCGTAGATTACCCCATTTCTGTCCTCAACCACTATCCTCCCGCTGTCAGATGGATAAGGTATGGCGAGGAGGCAGTGCTCCTGATAAAAGTAGTCGGCCGCAGGGGGAAGAGCTGTTTTCCAGAAAATAGCGCCAGTCGCTCCGTTGTAACAAACAGCCGAATCCTTAGATCTGCTTACTACGAAAATTTCTGGCCTCCCGTCGCCGGTCACATCCATGAGCGCGCCAGGGGCGTTTATGGCGAAGCTGTCCGGGGATTGCCAGACCCTTGTTGCCGGTCCGGGCGGGTTCATCCTGTATAGGTAGCATGTGCTGACCTCGTTGTTCGTATAATCGTCAAGGGGTGCCACCACATCAGCCCTTCCGTCCCCTGAGTAGTCGTAGATGAGGGGAGAAGCAAGCATTCCACCCCATCCGTTGCCTATGGGCACAGTGTCCGTTGTCCAGGCCGCGGCAGTGTTCATGGTCCCCGTCCCGCTTATCCTTCCCGTCCTCTGTGGGTTTCCCCTGAACATGCACCAGGTAGAAGGCAGAGAAACCTGAGCTAACAATCCGACCCATACCAACATATCTATTACCTCCTTAACAATCCTATTTTTAACAGATGATCTGTAAAAAATCTGTAAGGTATCAGGGATGTACCGATTCTTATTTGGCTACCGGACGATCAGGCTCAAGCTCGTCATCTCCTTTGGGGTTCTCAGGATGGCTATCCTGACCCCTGATATCCCTTCAAGCCCGAAACAAGCTGTCCCTTTCTCTACCCAGCCTGAGAAAAGGATATCCGTTAGCCTCCCTGACCCATCATACAGCTTGAGGTCTACGAATTCCGGCTCATCGGTCTCAAGGAAAAGCCACCTTCCGGATGTCCAGAGCCTAACATCGCTCTTTCCGCCCGGTTTCTCTTCCGCGGATATGGGGTTTCCGCACAGCGGCTCCCTCTGCCAAGTGCTGGCCCCGTCAATCACCATGAGATTAGGGTCAGGGGTTATGGATATGACCTCTATCTTGCCGTCAGCGTCGGTATCCCCGAACGAGGCCTCTATGTCAAAGGCGAGCTCAGCCGAGGATTGGGCATCTATAACATCCCATACCCCCTTTAGCTTGCCGTCGTGCTCAAAGAAATACATCATCCCCTCTCCCTGACAATTGACCCCCGTGATAACCACCTCATGTCTGGAGTCGCCATCAACATCCGCAAGAGAGGGCGAGCCCCGGAACTCATCGTCTATCCTTTTTCTGAAATTATACCAAAGGAGAGAGCCGTCAGTGCCGTTCACGGCTACTACGATAGTATCCGCCCAGTGGAAGACCACATCCGGCCTTCCATCTCCGTTCAGGTCACCTACCGCCGTAGAGGCTGGAGGCACGAAGGAGCCGGGATTGCCTCCCCAAATAAAGCCATTGTATATCCAGAGCGGGGAGAAGCCCGAACCCGTCCAGTTTCGCAAAGAGAGCATGGGCGGATAAGGGGATGACTCGCCCCTGTAAAGAACGGCTATCTCAAGGGCTGGCTCAGCATCAAAGTTATCAAGGGAAGGAGTGTATGTGTCGCAGTAGTAGCCTATGCTGTCCTTGGCGATCAGGCTCCCGTTTATCGGATTTAGGACAATAAGCCCGGAAAGTCTGCCATACACAGGGCATACCACCTCAGGCACACCATCCCCGTTCACATCCCCGCCAGCAGGCGCTCCGTAGGCTTTGGAGACATTTGAGTTGGAATACGCCCAAAGTGAGTCCCCTGTGCTTGCTCTGAGGCCGTAGACCTTGCCGGATTCGTCCATAAGTATCACCCTTCCCGTATCGGGCGGAACGGGGAGAAGGAGGACGGAGTGCTGTCTGTAGAAGTAGGCGGTTCCAGAAAGGGTTCTGCTCCAGACGAGCGCGCCGGTTGCTCCGTTATAGCAAGCTACTATGCGCCTCTTATACCCGACCACGAAAACCTCTGGCGCCCCGTCATCGTTCAGGTCCATGAGCGCGCCGCTCGCCATTATCTAAAAAGAGTCGGGGGATTGCCAGACCTGGATCGCTGGCCCTGGCGGGTTCATCCTGTATAGGTAGCAAGTGCTGACCTCTTGATTGGCGAAATCGCTCAGCGGCGCTACCACATCAGCCCTCCCATCCCCGGAGTAATCGTGAATGAGGGCGGTCCCTTCCGATCCTCCCCATCCATTGCCTATGCGCGTGGTATCGGTTGTCCAAGCCGCGCCGCTCACTATTGTCCCAGTGCCCTCTATCCTGCCAGTCCTCTGTGGGTTTGCCCTGAACATGGCCCATGTGCTCGGTATGGACACGGCCGCCGTGATGGTTATCCAAAGCATATGAAATACCTCCGTTTCAAAGGCTCATTGCACGCAAATCACTCCCTTTATGCCTCCGGCTATCCAGATATAAACCCCTTGAGATAGGGGAACCTCGTTCCTTCCATCCTTCAAGGTAGTCTCCCTGATGAGCTGGCCCGTGGACGAGTATATCCTCATTGGCCAGGTTCCGGATGAGAGGAAGACCGGACCACGGCTCGTGAGAGCACAGGTTATCCGAGCTCTGTCGTGGCCAGATTGTTCCTCGTTTCCTATAGGAGAGCACGCGTTGGCCAGGCTTGGGCTAGGATAACCCGTCTGAGGGTTGGGGCTACTCGTGCCGGGAGAGCAAGCAGCAAGGCCGGTAGTAACAGAAAGGTTACCCGGCGTTATGTTGCTCAGTGAGGGGTTCCACGGTAAGACACACCCGGAATAGTTTCCAGACCCATCCACCGAGAGGAGCAGGAAGTCGTAGTTCCCGGCGCCCCAGCTCCCGGTGTAGCCGAGAACAGCATAGCCACCGGAGAACTGGATCGGGGTTATTCCTATATCATAGCCGTTGCCCCCCATATACCTTGCCCAGTCATATGTCCCGGTGGATGTCAGCTTGAAGAGGAACAGACTACCAGAGGTCCCAGCGCTTGAGGTGTATCCGGTGATCAGAAACCCTCCGTCAGGAGCGAGCACGACCCCCCTTGCCTCCTCCCAGCCCGGCCCATCTATCACCCTGGCCCAACTCAGCGCTCCTGAGGATGTCAGCTTAATTGCTATTATCCCCGCGGCCCCCTGGACCCCGAATCCTCCAGTGTATCCGACGATAAAGTATCCGCCATCAGCCGTCTGAACCGCTGAATATCCCCAATCGTATGTGCTACTGCCTATTGCCCTGGCCCAACTGAATGAACCATCAGACGCGAGCTTCACCACGAGCATCTCATCAGAGCCAGCGCCCCAGCTCGCCGTGTATCCAGTTATCAGAAAACCTCCATCCTGGGTCTGGATAACCCCGCAGGCGTAATCAAGGTAGAGCCCGCCGAATGTCTTTGCCCAGGAGAGCCCACCCCCAGAGCTCCACTTCGTGATCAGCATGTCCTTGTCTCCGGCGCCATAGCTGTTCGTGTGGCCCACAACTATACAGCCTCCATCTGTTGTCCCAGCGACAGCATAGGCCTCATCGTAGTTGGAGCCTCCGCATGTTCTTGCCCATTCAATTGTTCCGGCTGAGGAGAGCTTAAGCACGAAAAAGTCATCGTTCCCGGCACCATAGTTTCCGGTTTCTCCGCAAAGGACATAGCCTCCGTCGGCTGTTCTGGCAACAGAGTAAGCCTCATCGTGGCCTGAAGCGCCGAATGTCCTCGCCCACTCAGTTGTCCCTATGCTCGTATGCTTGATGATGAACATGTCGTTGTTTCCTGCGCCCCAGCTAGCCGTATACCCCCCGGAGACAAGCCCTCCGTCTCCAGATGGAACCAGACCACACGCGAACTCGTATCCTGTTCCACCGAGGACCCTGGCGAAGAACCCTGCTGGAAGGCTGATAAGCATCAAAACCATAAACATAACACTTACCTCCTTCATCGCTTAGCTGAGACAGATCCTTACCTAAAAATCTGTAAAAAATCTGTAAAGGAATTTCTGACCCGGACCATTTCTAACTCGCCCAAAGTGATCCTTCACCCGGATGGCCTCCATCTGGCCCCCTCACCTGACACCCCCTCAACCCCTCCTAAGTCCTTGGTCATCAAAGGGTTTACCGGAAGTGCCGTTGGCCCAAGGACTTAGCCAATTGATTATCCGATTTCCCTTGATTTTACAAGCATTACAAGGATCCAGCAGAAAGGGTTCATGGCCTGACCGGGGGCCGAAAAAGGCCATGATCCGGCCAAGTTTGAGCCTGTCCCAGAATAATGGGCAGCCCAAGCCATCGCGCCATAGGTGAAATCCCCAGCCCCGCGCTGGGGTGAAATCGGGAATCAGGG
>FWPU01013402.1_pt1 | contig 10338 bp, 9 predicted proteins | sample 2228361 | NCBI WGS metagenome assembly FWPU01 (sample SAMEA103939777, study PRJEB20133) | metagenome | reverse complement strand
CGCTCTCGGCCCACTTCGAACACACGATCGCCGTGACCGAGGACGGCCACGAGGTCCTCACCCGGCCCGACTGAACCGCGCATCGGGCGCCGCGCGGTTCATCCCCGGGTGGCGTCAGGGGATGGGGGCCGCGCTGGTCGCATGCCGCCGGCGGAGGGCTCGGATCGCGAGGTCGAGGTCGAGCTGCCGTCGGAGCGCGAGGAGGAGCCCGAGGTACGTGAGTGACCCAACGACGGCGTGCACCGCGAAGCCGATCGGTGTGGTACCGAGGACCAGACGAGCAAGGAAGCCGATCACCCCGTACGCGAGGCCGGCGGCGCAGGCCGCCCGGAGCCATCCTCTTCCGAAGGGATGGAGCCTCAGGGTCAGGCCGACCTGGGCCAACGGGACCAGGTTGTTCGTGAGGATGCTCGCAGCCCAGGCGAGCGCCGCTCCCACGATCCCGAGCCGCGGGATGAGCAGGAGGTTGAGACCTATGTTGAGAGTGAGCGCAAGCAGCGTGTTGGCCAGGTTCCACGTGCTCTTGCCCGCCATCAGCAGCACCACGTCCACGGGTCCGACGCCGGTCGCGATGAGCATCGCGGGCGCGAGGATGACGAGGACGAGATGTGCCTCCACGTAGCCCCGCCCGAAGAGGGATAGCAGCGTCGGCGCGAAGAGGGCGATCGTGAGGTAGATCGGCCAGGTGAGCAGCATGAGCCATGCCGTCGAGGTCTGGAATACGGATCCGGCGGTGACGCGATCCTGCCGGGAGATGAGTTCACTCATCTTCGGTCCCACGACGTGGAGGATGGCCACGATGGCGAAGCTTCCGACGACGAGGTAGCGCGTGGCCGCCGCGTAGATCCCGGCTTCACGGGGCGTGCGCAGCGCGCTCAGCAGCAGGGTGTCCAGCCACGCGATGGCTACCTGGAACATCCCCGCCAGCCCGCGGGGGGCGGTGAATCGCCAGAACTCCGCCGCCAGGGATACGCGGGAGGTCGGCGCCGCGGACCGCTGCCTGCTCCGGCGGACGAGATGGGTGAGCCAGAGCGCCGCGGTGCCAAGCGCGATCCCGATCGGGAGTGCCCACGCGAGCACGACCGCCCTGGTGCCGAGCCCGAACGCGATGACGAGGGCGACCAACGTCGGTTGGAGGGCCGGCTTGGCCAGCTTGTCGACGACGACCGAGGGGACCATCGTGCCGAACCCGCGCGTCGCGGCGATGAGCACCGTGTAGGAGGGCGCGAGGGGCAGGAACGGTGCCAGTGCGCGGAGCAGGGGTGCGACGGCTCCGGGCCCCTCGTGCTTCGCGAGGGCGCGCGCGACCTCCGGAGCGAAGGCGAAGAGGAGTCCCGCCGTTACCACGCCCACGAGGAACACCGGGACCACCGCTACCTGCACGATGCGCCGAACGTTCGCAGAGCGCCCGGCGACGCGCTCCCTCGGGATCATGCGGACGACGCCGGTGTCGGCACCGAGCTCGAGCGCCGTGCTGAGGAGGCTGAAGAGCGCGAGCGTGACGAAGACGGGTCCCGCCGTCGAGGGCCCCAGGCCACGGGTGATGGTCACCACCAGGACGAAGCCGAAGATGCCGCTCGCCACGGCGCCGACGAGATTCAGGATGCCCCCACGCGCCACGGAGGAGAGGTGAGGGTCCCGCGGGTGGATGGTGGCCGTATCGGTCGCTCGGCTCACTCAGGCGCTCCAGGCCAGGTCGATCCCGAGGTAGGCGGCGAGATCCCGGTTCGCCTGCCGGAACCGCTCCTCCAGCCACCGTCGGATCGTCGGATCCATCTCGTCGTACCGACGGGCGTTGTACCTGGGGAACCTGGGGGGACGCCAGGGGGGCAACCCGAGGAAGTCGAGGACCCTCGCGTACCCCCGCTCGGGGTCGGCGAAGAACTCCTCCATGACGAGGATCAGGAGCTGATCGGGGGGGAACAGAGCCCGGTATCGCAGGATCTGCTCGAGGTACCGGCCCCGAGCGAGGTACGAATGGTGCTGGTGGGAGAAGCTGCGGTACCTGGGGTCCTGACGTATCCGCTCCTCCTCGCCCGCCAGGCGCTCAGGCTCGGCCTCCAGGGCCTCCTCGAAGGGGAGCTGCTCGAAACCCCTCGCAACCTCGTGCTGGTGATGGGAGTAGGCGCGCTCGACCGGGTTCCTGAGGAGGAGGATGAGCTTGACGTCCGGGAGCGTCTCCGCGATGCGCTGCGGGGCCAGCGGGTGGAACACGTAGTAGGGGCTACCCTCGCCGGTGATGAACCTCGTGCCGGTGCGACGCTCGACGAGCCTTCCGTACCAGCGGGACGGGAAGTGGGATCGGTACCAGCCGATCCCCTTCTCGTAGTTGGTGTCGAAGTAGTGTGCGCCCTTCGTGAGGACCACCGGCCCCACCGCCGGATGCGCGACCAAGTACCGGTACAAGGAGGTGGTGCCGGCGCGCTGGGCGCCGATGATCAGGAAGTGCGGCAGGAGGCGGAACCGCTGCGTGGGGAGCGTGTAAGCGGCCCGAACGCCCGCTCTCACCAACCGGCGAACCGGTGCGGGGGTGATCGCTGAGAGCCGGCGACGGACGTTCACGCCGGGCGCGCCTCCATGAGCGAGGAGAGGGCGGCTGGCGCGCCCTCGCGGACCGGGTCGGTCGCCGGTAGGGCCCCGGCCTCCACCGCGTCCTCGTACCGCAGGAGCAGTTCGAACAGGTAGAAGGCGAGGAGCGGGAGCGTGCCAGCCGCGGAAACGCCGGCCGCCTCGAGCATCGGGCCGAGGCCCGTCATCGCTCGGCGCACGGCCTCCATCGGCCGCCTCCCCGTCGCGTGGAGGGCGATCTGGAATACGAGGTGCACGACATCGAGTCCCAAGGGCACGCCATCGCGCGATCGCTCCCAGTCCCACACGAAGAGCCCCGTCGGAGCCAAGACCATGTTCCAGGGGGCCCAGTCACCGTGCCAAGATCCGGCCCGGTGGACGACGTCCCCTGCCCATGCCTGGAACCGATCCGCCGCGATCTGGAGCGTCGCTCGCCGCTCGGGATCGCGGATGGCGTCGACGCGTGCGCGGAGGTCCTTCCACATCGGGATCTCCGCCAGGGGACACGGGTCGGTCATCTTCCGTCGCCCGAGCTCCCGGACCGCCTCGAGCACGGGGGCGTCGGACGCCCGCAGGCGGGGCGACCTGAGACGGTGCTGGGCTGCCTCGGTCACGGCCACGGGCCATCCCGCCCATGTCTCCACCGCTAGGAGTCGCGGCACGCGGAACGTCTGCGGGGGCTCCTCGGCCCAGTCACGCAGCGCATCGACCTCCCGTTCCACCAACCCTCGCGTGAGGTCGTTCCAGGCGACCTTCGCGTAGGCGAGTGGGCTCCCCTCCGCGTCGGTGATCTGCAGGACCGGCTTCCGGTTCGGTCGGAGCGAGCCGAACGATATCGTGCACGAGGCGGATGGTACCGCCAGGGCGGCGGCGAGACGATGCTCGAGCAGCACCGCGGGCAGATCTCGTGCGTCGAGGTCCTGAGCGACGTCGATGTGGATCCGCGCTGTCGGCGGATCGGGCACGAGCGGCAGGAGGAGAGCCGCGCTCGCCTTCCGGAGGCGCGCGAGGGCGCCCATGGAGGCGTTGAACTGCCAGAGGGCCGCCCGGCGCACCCGCCGCCGAGTCGGGACGAGGAAGCGGGGGCGGTTCGGCCGGGGGAGCGCGAGGTAGCTCTCGACGCGGCGGAACCCCGCGGCGACGCGTGAACCCCGGCGCACGCGAACGTGTTCCCGAGCGGGCCACAGGATCTCGGCCACCCAGGAGAGATCGTCCATCACGGTGGGGCTCATAGGGCGGGGCTGGTGTGCACCGGACGCGGAGACCCAGGAGCGATACCCGCGTCTCGCGAAGCTCGGAGAGCGAGCGCGGCTGCGACCATCACGATCTGGATCTGGGCTGGGATCTGCCCGTAGAAGGGCAGCTGGACGATGGCGAGGAGCAGGGAGACGTTGGACCAGAACATCACCGGATCGTCTCCTCGTCGGGTCCTCCACCAGGCGACCAGGTACCAGCCGACGTAGAAGACCGCCCCGGGGATGCCGTGGGAGACGAGCACGAGCCAGAGCTGGCCCTGCGTCCCAACCGGCGGCAGATCCGGGTTGATCTCGGACGGCTGGGGAGCGCCGTAACCGAGGAGCGGAGAGCGTGCGACATCTCTCAGCGACTCCGTGTACAGGGTCACCCGGCCCTGGTTGCTGTGGGGGGTGGCGAGGCGCGTGGCCACCATCCCACGGAGGGGAGAGAGCCACACGAGGGCCGCGGCCGTCAGGAGGATCAGGACCCACCCCGCCATACCGAGCGGTCCGCGTCGTGCGAACCGGGATCCCACGTAGGCCACGCCGACCAAGAGGCTCAGCCACAGCCCGCGGTTCATCGACGTCACCACGGGGATCACCGAGAGTGGGACGAGCGCCCCCAGGAGGTAGCGACGGAGCGGCCGGTCCCAAAGCCGCCACGCGAGCGGCACGAACGGGAGGGTGAGGGCGAACGCCGATCCCCAATCGTTCGCGTACTCGAGCGGCGCCTTCGGTCGGGGTGCCTCGTACCCCAGGAACGTCGTGATCTGAGCCGTCGCGGGATGGATCAGCTCGCGCACGAACGGGTGGGACGCGATGCGGGTCGGCAGGATCGACTCCATCGGGCTGCGGAACTCGAGGTGCGGGGCGAAGGTTCCGAGCAGCCCGCCGATGGTCAAGATGCCCCAGAACCCCGCGAGGGCGGTCACCACGCGCCGGTCGGTCAGGTGCTCCCGGGGAGACGAGTAGACGTAGAGGAACATGACGGTGGCGGCCAGGTACGTGACGGCGCGGAAGGCGAAGGGGATGCCGCGGGCGCTCTGGTCGATCTGGGTCGCGCTGCCCAGCATCCAGTAGAGGAAGCAGAGCCAGAGCCACCATCCTCGGGGTGCGCGGGCCACACGTCGACGGAGCAGGCGGAGCGCCATCGGCGCCGCGACGATCGGCCAGATGAGTGCGCTCACGCCCGCGGCCCACCACGCGGGGAACCAGAGGAAGCCGGCGCTGAGCGCGCGCCCCTCGTCGTAGCGCACCCTTCCCCCGGAGCTTCGGGTCCCCTCCTCGCTCCGATCCACTCCAGGCTCCTCGACTCAGACCCCCCGACCCAGGAGCGCCGCCATCCGCTGGATGAGGTGCGGGGGCAGCCCAAGGCTCACCAGGTAGGCGAGGTAGCCGCGCGGCTGCCGCCAGTCGTCACGGATCGAGCGGCGGGCCCAACGCCACGCCTCCCTCGCCTCTCCCGCAGCGGCGAACGCGAAGGCCATGCGCCCGTACATCCGGGCCCGGTTCCCTCGGTGCGTGAGGAGCTCCGGATGCTTGTCCAGCTGGTAGCGGAGCGCCTCAGCGATGAGCCGCCAGCGATCCGAGAAGTACGAGGCCTGCCAGTGCACGTCCACGAGTGGATCCCGGACGGCGACGAGCGGTCCACGAGAGGTCGCACGTAGCAGCCAGTCGTAATCCTCCCCGTAGCTACCCGGGATCGCCTCGTCGATGAGCCCGATCTCACCCGTGACCCGGGCGGTGGGGACGAGGATCGTGCTGGAGTGAACCTCGGTCCGCCGCGACCCGATGAGATCCTCGGCCGTCACGAGGTCCGAGGGCGGCACGCGGACCACCTGCCGGCGGCCGGTCCGGATCACGACGCCGCAGGTAACCGCCACGGCATCCGGGTGCTCCTCGAGCGCTGCGACCTGCCGCGCGAGCTTGTCTGGGTGCCAGGCGTCGTCGTCGTCCAGGAAGGCGACGAGGTCGCCGTCCGCCGCGAGGATCCCCGTGTTCCTCGCGCCTGCGAGGCCGGGGGTGCGGTCGTTGGTCAGCAGGCGCAACGGCCGGTCCTCGGGGGCGTGCACCGGCACAGGCTCCGGGTCCTGTTGATCGAAGACCACGAGACATCCCACCCGACCGGGGTAACGCTGCCCGAGGACGGACCGGACGGCGCGCTCGAGCTCCCGGGGGCGTCCGCGCGTGGGGATGATCGCCGTGACGTTAGGCCAACGAGCAGGGGGGGTCTCGAACCACTCCATCACGTGACGCCTCCGCGCCTCCCGTACCCGTACAGACGGTTCATCGGCCATGTGGCGCAAGTGACGATCCGCCGGTGGAGCGGCGACATGCGATCCTGCCACTCCCGATCGACGGTGAGCTCGATCGCACCCCGTCGGAAACGCATCGGGTTGCCAGCCACCGAGTGCGTGAGGCCCAGGTTGACGGACCTTCCACGAAGGAAGGGGAGGTCGCCACCTGGGATGCCGGCGAACGCGAGGATCCGGCGCAGCTCCTCGCCAGGGTCCTCTATCAGGGATTCGTACCGAACGCGCATCGAGGGGGTCCCTGTCCACCGCAGGAGGTGGAACATGGCGTTGTACGCGTTCCAGCGCATGCTCATGCGGAAGGGATGGTACCGGGGCATGTATTCCTCGCGATCCTTCACCTCGGGTTTCCTCACCGCTTTGGTCCAAGAGTAGGAGACACCCCGCGGATCGCGGACGAGGTGGATCACGCGAAGCTCGACCGCGGGAACCCGGCGGAGGAGGAACGCGGTGGACGCGTGCTTGGACGAGTCGACCACGACGCGGGCGCCACTCGCCTCGAGGATGCTCGTGTAGAGGACCCCGAGGACCGCCGCGTATCGCTCGAGCCTCGGGCGGAAACCTGGGAAGAGGGTCGGGAAGAGCATCGCCGGCACGTACCGGTTGCGATCGACCGCGCGCTGCCAGGAGAGGATCTCGGCGGGATCGAGCGAGTCCCATCCCCCGAACGCGAGCCGTCCGACCTCTCGCCAGAACGGGCAGGACCGGAAGGGCAGCTCGCACCCGCAGAGCTGGTCGTCGAGCACCCCCCGCCGCCACAGATGGACCGCCTCTCCGATGGAGACCACCCCGGGGATCTGTCCCAAGATGCGGTCGAGGAGCGTGCTCCCGCTGCGGCCGCTCCCGCCGATGTACAGGACGGGAACGCGAGTCCTAGGTGTGGGGTTCATGGCACGTCCTCGCACGGAACGGTCGGTACCCGTACCGAAGCAGCCCGGGAAGGGTCAGGGTCGTCACGATCGCTCGATCCACGGAAGGGAGACTGCGGCGCCACTCGTCGTCGGCCCGGAGGGGAACCAGTCCTGTCGCGAACCGCACCGGATTGCCATCGACGGTGTGACCCGGCTGGAGGGTCACCGCGGCCTCGGAGACGAACGGGATGTCATCCTCGGTGATCCCGAGGCCCACCCAGCGGAGGATCGTGGTGACGACCTCGCGTGGTGCTCGCATCAGGTCCTCGTACCGGAGCCGCCGGTAGGGGACCCCGACCCGGGCCAGGGCGCTGGTTTCGGCGTTGTACACCAGCCATCGGATGGACGCCGCGAGGGGCCCGAACCGCGGGAGCGTGGACGCTGGCTCGCCCGGCGCTGCTCGGGATGATCGCTTCTGCCACGAGAAGGCCACTCCGCGACTGTCTCGGATGAGGTGCAGGACACGCAGGTCGAGGCCGGGGACGCGGCGCAGGAGGAAGGCGTGGGACGGCAGCTTCGAGGAGTCCACCACGACCCTGGCTCCGGTGACGTGGAGGATCGCTTGATACAGATCCGCGAGGGCCGAGACGTACCGATCGATCGCCCGTCGCATCCCACCCCGAGGCCGCGGGAGCGCCAGGACCGGGACCATCCATGGACGGTCGAGGCGGCGCCGATCCCTGGCCAGCTGTGAGGCCCCTACCGACCCCCAACCGTCGAAGGCCGTATCCCCGATCTCCCGCCAGACGTGGCATTCAAGGAATGGGCTTCCGCAGCCGCACGGCCGGTTCTCGAGCAGGCCACGCACCCAGATCTCGCGCAGTTCGCCGGCGGAGAAGACCCCGGGGATCTGCCCGAGGATGCGATCGAGGATGGTGCTCCCGCTCCGGCCCCAACCGCCGATGAACAGCACCGTGCCGCTCATGAACGCTGCCGTCCAGCGAGGAGTGCGTCGACGAGCTCCGAGAAGCGACGAACCGCCAGGTCGGTTGATCGAGAGGACCGCATCTCGAGGCGCGAGCCATCCGCGAGGGTCGCGTCCAGCGATCTCCAGAGGGTGTCGCGGGTCTCGGCGAGTTCGATCGCACCCCGAGCCGCGGCCCGACGCGCGAAGGCCACCTGGTGATCGTCGACGTGCTCTCCTCGGGATCTCGTTCGAGGAACCACGATCGGCTTCATACCGGCTTCGTGAACCAGCGCGATCGTAGCGGGGCCGCCGTGGCATACGACGGTGCTCGCCTCGTGGACGGCGCGGAGGAGGTCGTCGAAGGGCAGGAACGGCCTGCCGTCAGCGAGGCGAGGGGGGGCGGCGGTGCCGTGCTGCATGAAGCACCGGACCGACCGGGGCGCGCGTTCCAGCCATGAGTCGACCCAGCGGACCAGGCGGTCGAAGGGGTAGTCCTCGGTGCCGACGGTCACGACCACGAGCGGCTCGTTGCCGGGTGGAAGGAAGAGCTCAGAGGAGGGCACCGATGCATCTCCCTTTCGGGTAGAAGCGCCGTTGCTCTTCCCATTGGACGAGGAAGAGGGTCGCGAACGGGTAGCAGAGCCGGCCGGTCAGCGAGGGACGATCGATGCGATCGTACACCTCGATGTAAACGGTTGGGATGCGCAACAGGCGAGCGACGACGAAGAAGGGGAACGCGACCCCGGCCCCGTTCGAGATCACCACATCGGGGCGCGTCTTGCGCAGGCACCGCCAAGCAAGGAGGAGGTTCCGCAGCAGGTTCGGGATGTTGCGTTGGGTCGGGTGGTATGCCCAGATCACGCGCTCGCCTGCCAGGAGCGAGATGACGTCGGTCTTGGGGAAGGAGACCCACAGGCGCTCGTAGCGCTCCCACCATGGGCGCAATCGCATCATCTGGAGCAAGTGCCCGCCGGCTGAGCAGACGAGCACCGCCCTCACCCCCCCGGGGGACCGGAGGAGGAGCGTCGCCACACCGGTTGTCGGTCGATCCACGGATCCTCCGGGACTTCCTGGGCCGGCCGGTCGGGTGCGCGCTGCGCCCCCCGCGGCGAGCCCAGCGTATCGCGTCCGGTGACCGAACGCATCCGTCGAACGGCCGACCACCTAGGTCGGCCGACCTAGGTGGGCTGGGCATGGTGCCTTTCCTCGCTGGATGTCCCTCCGTCGGGGGAGGGAGCTGGCAGCGGGGGAGGTTCGTGCCCCGGTCTCAAGTAGCCAGTCCGCAGCGCCGATGCGTGTCCGAGGTGGCGTCGATCACGACGCCCGCGGATGGGGTCGAGCCATGCGGGGAGTGCACCTGCCGCCCTTCGGGGCCCGCGCCGATGCGGGCCCGGCGGACGAGATGTCGAGGGTCGTGCGACGGTCGAGGACCGCGGGTCGTCGGGTCATCGGGTGGGCGGCCGGGGTCGCCCTCCTCGCGTCACTCGTCCTCAACACCGCCGTCCTCACCACCGCGTCCGCGGCGGCTGGAGGTGTCCCTCTCCCCGGCGACGGGATCTACCTCGGCTCGTGGGTCAAGCCTCTCGGTGGCGAGTCGAAGCGCGAGGCTCTGCAGATGCGGGAGGCCGAGGTCGGGCGGCGCTTCGCCATCGACCATCAGTACTACCGATGGGACTCGGCGATCCCGACCAGCCACGAGGCCTGGACCGCCTCGCAGGGTCGGATCCCGTTCCTGAGCTGGAACGCCCGACGGAACGACGGCACCGCGGTGACGTGGAGCCGGATCGCGTCCGGCTCGGAGGACGCATGGATCCGGGCGAGGGCGGATGCGTTCCGCGCGTTCGGTGTCCCGGTGTATCTCTCGTTCCATCACGAGCCCGAGAACGACGTTCCCGCTCTGGGTGGTCCCGCGGACTACGTCGCCGCGTTCCGGCATATCGTGCAGGTCTTCCGAGCACGCGGAGCCATGAACGTCACCTTCGTCTGGACCATGATGGCGTGGTCGTTCGAGGACGGTAGCGCCACGTCCTACTACCCGGGCGACGACGTGATCGACGTGATCGCGGCCGATGGGTACAACTGGTACCCAGGACGGTCGGGCAGTCGGTGGCGCCGGCTCGACGAGATCCTCGGCGCGACGAGGCGATTCGCCCAGGCGCACGGCAAGCCATTCATGGCCGCGGAGTTCGGGGTCCAAGAGGACCCGGACCGACCCGGCCGCAAGGGGGAGTGGTACCGTGAGATCCCGTCCATCGTGAGAGCCTGGCCCGAGCTCATCGCGCTCGTCTACTTCGACTCGGACCGGATCTACGGGTGGATGCCGGACACCTCGGTCTCCGCGATGGAAGGGTATCGCGCGATGGCGTTGGATCCATACCTGGGCGCCTCTCTGAGCCCCAGCCCGA